>Ga0105355_10003323_pt1 | contig 14149 bp, 8 predicted proteins | sample GOMGulsemesocosm_2_FD_83508 | JGI IMG/M metagenome (GOLD analysis project Ga0105355, IMG submission 83508) | Methane-oxidizing microbial communities from mesocosms in the Gulf of Mexico - GOM9C Gulf of Mexico | ecosystem: Environmental > Aquatic > Marine > Cold seeps | place: Gulf of Mexico... | reverse complement strand
TATATTGAAATGTTTTATAACTCAAAACGTCGACATGGTTTTAATAATCTGCAATCTCCGGTAACGTTTGAAAAACAGTATTTTTCTAGCTTGGATGGTGTCTAGAAAACTGGGGGCGATTCATTCAGACAGCAAAGCAGAAACATTTATAGGTATTGATAACATTTAGTTATTTCAAAATTAACTAATCAGCCGAGCTTATTCTAAAGATGTTAATTTTATACAAATTGATTTCCTTACCTGAAAGAACAAAAAAAACATAGATTATGTTGAGATCTAGGCCAACTTACGAAACGAGTTTTCGAAGCAAACATTACATAATGTATCTTTAAACTTAAATAGTTAGAATAAAAGTATCACTATCCAATCTCCATTATATATTATCTACATATTTAGTAATCCAGCCAGTAATCCTCGTCATTATCACATCTAATCGACTAATAGTTGTCAAAGTTATCGGTTGATTATGTGCAATTGCAGATCGAATTGCTTTATATTCTTCTAGAGTTGATTGTAAGTCTATTTTGTTAAATACAGCCCCTTCTCTGGCTAATCCAACTTTTTTATCCACAAGAACCTTATCAAGATTTTCGGTAGTCAAAAAGTGCATGACATTATTTTTTGCTAAGTCAATTCCATGATGCTCCTCTTGTCTTTTTTGCCAATTTTTTGCTGATTCAAGAAGTCCTTCATGTTTTCTCTTTAATCGGGGCTTATCTTGAATTTCGACTGTGTCTGAAGCATTCTCTGTATTTTGGTTTAAAATTGGAAATTCGACTTTCATACACCCAAGCACAAGGTTTATAAGTTCTTCTTGCTCCTGACGTTCAAACGCGGGTGTTTTTATTTTATTTAAATTATCAGGCCAAGAATCTCCAACCTCAATGTACCACTCAGATACAATCAAACACCGAAGTACATTTTCAATTTCTGCAACTTTATTGTAGGCGAAAGAAGATATTGTGGTACCTTCGAGGCACAAATCATCAGCATGTGCACAGCTTTCTAGTCCAATATCTGAAGCTATATTCCGAAGAACCGAATTAACTAAGGCCCCTGAAATTTGTATTAATTGCTTATTATTTTTAAGATTAGTATATTTTACCAAGCCTGATAACCATAGTTGTTCTGTTGCTATTGAATCATAATTTCTTACAACCCTATGAACACGAAGTAGTTTTTTTAATTCATTCTTGGAATCAGAATCTAGTGATTGTACTTTTCGTTTAATATTTTCAATTACATCAGGAGCGACAATAAGGTTTTCTAAAACAGACTCAATGTTATCTATCCAAGAGCCTCTCTCGTCCCTAAGGTACTCAAGAACCTTATTCACTAAGAAATCATTTCCATATGTCTTTTCAATTAATAAATCACAGGCAATTTCATCAATTTCAGTTGGCTGTGCCACAAGATTTGAATTTATCAACATGTCTAAAACGTCATTTGAATTTTTTTCTGGAACATATAGTATATTTTTATATTCAGCTGCTGGAGAAGATGTTTTCCCATGAATATTGGTATAATAATCACAAAATGAAAAATAGCTCCAAGTACCACAAAAAATAAACTGAAAGGTAATATCGCTATTTTCTTCTTGAATGCTTCTTGCCGTCTTAATTAATGTGGATTGCTCTATCTCGTTCGCTATGTGAAAATCATTAATAATAATTCTGACAGAGGAGCGTTCCATAGCAACTGCTGAATTAGAAATGTCTTTAGCTAATTGAGCAAGATCTAACTCATAAAATACATTTCCCTCGTCTTTAAATAATGTTTTGTCATCATCAATTACAATATCGATTTCTTTTTTTTCAAAATCAATAGGTGTATGTGAACTTACACAGTGTCCACCACGATCAGATCCATGTTGATTCAAAATCCCCCAAATACCTTTACGGTCACGGTTTAGACGTTCTAACCAATCAAAGTCACGACTCATAGTAATATACCTTTTGTTCTTTCTTTCGAATCATATTCAAGTAAAGAGTGTTCAATCGCACTTTTTCCAATTTTATCTAATCGCTTAAGAATATCTATATATGTTGGATACGTAACTTTATAGCTATCATGAATATGCTCATCTTGAGTTAGCATATTCGTCATTATTAATAGCTCAATAGTCTGTTGAAAATGATCTGATGAAGGATTATCTATACCCATTGCATCACACCAAACATATAAATGAGTAGATATTTGACTTGATGAATATAACAATTGCTCGTTTGATGATTCCTCTATTAGCTCGGTTAATGTAAGTACAATAGCTCTACCTAAGTGCGATAAGTTATACCCAAGAGTCTCATTTACATAAAGAATAAATGCTTGTTCTCCACCATTTTTATTTGTCGTGGCCGCGTATACAGTCTCAACATCGTCAGGAGTGATCGTCACACTTAAGCTAGGAGATCGTCTTTGAGAAATATGATCCAGCAAACACCTACAAAACTGCTGAATAAATGCAGGGTGTCGCGAAGCACGGTCAGCAATAAGTCTAGGTACCTTGGGGTGTACTTTAATACCTAGCATTTCTTCGAAGCCCGTTTTAACAAGCTCACTAACATCATCATAAGTGAGGTCTCTAATTGGAATCTCTTGAGCAATATTTCTAAAAGGATGCCCCACTCGTCTTTTTTCATTATCAAGTTTTGCTTCGTAATATAATTGATGATAGCCAGAATAAACTAGAAACGTATTTTTGTTCGAGTCGTCCATTACAAGTTGACGTAGAACAGTTGCCAGAGGGAAATTATTATGTGTAACTCTACTTTTTTTAATATATTCATCAACTTCATCGATCAAAAAAGCAATCTTCATTCCACCTTTACGTAACTCACTTACTTTAAATTCAAAATCTGTAATACTTTCAACGTGCCCAAGGTCTAAAGTTAATGCAATTTTTTTAGCTATAGCAAGATCTGGATCTCCATCATCTGGGATATCTACATATACATAAGCAACCTTATAACCTCTTCTACTTAAAGCTTTTCTTAATGCATGTAAAACTGAAGTTTTACCGATTCTACGTCCGCCCCAAATCATTGCTTGAGGTGTATTTAAAAGTTTTTTAAGAATATCTTTACGACCTACATATATATTATTTTCTTCATGACAATACCCTTGAGCGACAAAAGGTGAAGAATTGACAAGCTCAGACATTGATGAATGTAGTGCTTGCCTTAGAGGAACCTCATGTTTTTCAGCACAACAAATCTGTGCTAAAAATGTTTCATCTATGAGTAAAAAATTTTTAAAATCGTTGTCATATTTAAAGTATTTCTTAAGGATATTAGCACCTTGGGGAGCAAATATAATATGTAATCTAGTTGCTGAATTATCAGTTAATAATTCTTCCTCAAGTCTTTTTAAAGTGGCAATATCGACATCATTACGGTATAAATATAGCCTAATAGGTCTTTTAAGAAATTCGCTCTGTGGCTTATAAAAAGTACTTTGATAAATAGGATAAGTATATTTTAAATAAACTGAATGGGTTTTACCAAATCGTTTTTTAGGATCGTTTTCATCGTAATAAAGATTCGATATTTTTAAAAAGTTTTTAACAATTCCAGCCCAAGCATTCTCAATTACATTTTTATCGTAAAGGTCTGCAGAGGCTAATAAATTCCACTGTGTTATTAAATCAGGACATTTTATAACAGCAGCATCAATATTTATATTTGGCATAACCTCTAAAGGCTTATTTATGGTTGATAAATAATATTCAACTTCATCAAAAACCTGCGAACTTGACTCTACAATTAACTTAAGTGATTTAACTGCACCTTCTAATTTATTCACTTGAAAATCTAGAATGTTATTCGGTTCATCACTTCGTCGTACACCCCTAAGTTTCATTTCTATTTTAGATGCATAATTCCATATTGATTCCTGCCACAATTCAGACATGTTAGAATCTGAAGCCATATCTTTTATAGTATTAATAACATCTAATGAGATAGTGATATTTTGTAATCGCAAGACTTTTTTTTCTTGATATTTTTCCTTCATTATATTTTCACATTTCTTAACAATTAAACTAGCAGCTGATAACCGATGACCATTTATACAATCGTCAAAATTTATTTTTAATTGAACATCATCAATAAGATCAACTAACTCCCGTTTCTCATTTAATCGAGATAACTCTTCGGAATGTTTTATATTATACTTTTTTAATTCACTTTTACTTATAACACTCGGTAATAAACTCAGGGGTTCCCAAGCTGAGGCATCTAAAAATATTTTCTTAACTTCCTTTAAGCTATATGAATTAGAGATATCATTTAATAATACCTCCATCAATTCCTCATTAGTTTGCGGGGATTGCTGTCCTAGTAGCCAAATAATAGTTTTAGGAATATTGACGATCATAGATTTATTGCAAGGTATTTTATTCCATATTGGATCTACTGGATTATCACTCCATTCTGTTAGTAGCAACCTCTTTACCTGATCGATTAATACTGTTCGAGATAAATCTGAACTAGACCATTTATTTAATTCTTTAAATAAATTCGGTTGCGTAATAAGAAAGGAATCATCTGATTTTTGCTCTTCTAAGTAAGCTAAATGATTTTTTATTTTCAGAATGAAATCTTCGACTGTCTTTTGTGTGACAGGTGAAAAATGGTGATGATCAATAAGGGGCTTGCCATAATCACTTTGTAACTTTTGATACCAATTAAGTATATTAATTTTATCTATTTTGGATTTTGCTCTACCCAACTCATCTTGCTCTATACGGAGTGATACTTCTCCCCACAAACTAGTTAAAGCGGGAAAGACGGAGGTAGCTTCAAATCGAGAAAAATATTTTGAGTTTCTTTGTATATGCCGAAATTTACCATCTTCAAATGCAATCCTTTCTTCTATCTCATTAATTTGTTGCTCTATATTATCTAACACATTTTTTGATGCTATTTTAATTTTACGGCGACCTACTACTCCCTTGACTATTTCATGTAACAAGCTAGGTAAGTTTTTACGACTAAATTCAACTGCATTGATTTTACTTAACATATCAGCGATAGACTCTGAAGGATTGCGTATAGCTATAGCTATAAGCATGATCGTAATTCGCTCTCTCAGATCAGTCGATGTTAGGTTTTCATTCAAAATATTTGATAACCAAGGTGAAGAAAATAGCTTTGAATAGATAGGTAATATTGGAAGTCCGGCTTTAACTGAATCACAAGCAGCTTCAATAAAAATATTAAGTGCTTTATCCAGGTCTACTTCTTCAATATTGTTCTGCTTTATATCTTGGAATGAAAATAAGAGTAATAACGCAATCTCTGGTTTACCATTATCCAGCAGCAACCGACAAAGATCTATTATATCAAACACTTGAAACCCAGAACTATCTTTTACTTTATTAGCTAAATCAGATATTCCATTGGTATTTTGAGAACTTATTTTACAAATTAACTGATCAATTTGGTTTCGAGCAGAATCCAAGTCACTTTGTGAATTAGACCTATCTAAATTACGTTTTATATTTTCCACTTCAGCTAAATAATCAACATTGTCGGCACAACGATTAATCGATAGATAACTTGTCGTTTCATCACATTTTATAGCTAGCGCTTCACTTTGTTTTTTTATATTTGAAAGTAAATCACACTCCAACTTAGTTAAGTAACACTGATAATCTCGGGCTGAATTTATATATTCGCATGGTGCAGCATCATTTGATGGCAATTTAAAACCGAGTCTATCTTTTTCAGCTCCTCTTCTCTCAAGGTCTATTTCTTTTCGCTTAAGTGTTTCAATTTGACACTTTGATGATTGAACCTTTTCAAAATAATCTCGGAGTTTATTTTGGAATTGAATTAGTCTATCAATGACACTTTCTACTGAACATGAGGTGTTACGGGAAACTTCACCAGCGTAGAGTTGTAAACGGCATGTATCATCATGTTTTGCAGTACAATTTAAAGCTAAAAGTGTGTATATTTCATTATATATTCTCTTAGTATTTTGTCGATTTGACTCTATATCAGACAAAATAAATTGAATATATTTATCGTCGCCGAAATCATCAATGCTAAATACTTTAGAAAGCTCATTAATCCCATGGTTAAATTTTTCTGAAGAAGTGTTTATTTTTTTAATTTTTGAATCAATTGTATTTTTATATCGAAGTAAATCGTCAAATGAAGTAACAGATATGCATTCTTTTTTCTCGCTTGTCTCGCTTGTCTCGCTTGTCTCGCTTGTCTCGCTTGTCTCGCTTTTCTCGCTTTTCTCGCTTTTCTCGCTTGTCTCGCTTGTCTCGCTTGTCTCGCCTGTCTCGCCTGTCTCGCTTGCCTCGCTTGCCTCGCTTGTCTCGCTTGTCTCGCTTGTCTCGCTTGTCTCGCTTGCCTCGCTTGTCTCGCTTATCTCGCTTGTCTCGCTTGCCTCGCTTGCCTCGCTTGTCTCGCTTATCTCGCCTGTCTCGTTATCTTTTAAGCGACTATTATCTGTTAGCTTTGAAATCACTTCAGGAAACTTTTCTGCGATGGCCAAAATAAATTCACTAGCATCCTTTCTTTGTAACATAGCAAAAGCAAGTGCTAGATAAATAAATACAAATTTATTTTCAGAATTATCTTTTTCATTCTCTAGTAGTTTTTTAAAGTCAGCGACCTTGAGGTAGTTAAGACCCTTCGCGGTTTGATAGCAAGCAAATCGTACTTTGTCGAAAATATCACTATATTCAACTCTTACCCAATCCCAAATCACCATATAAAGTTGAACATCTTTACTTGCTAGTTTCAGCCTCGCTTCAGCTGAATTGCACATAGAATGTATAAGTTTTTTTAATGAGGCATCATTTATTACCGATGGGACACTCGGCTTTCCAACCCAATACGTTTTCTTACAAAATTGCTTTACTTTCTTTCTTTTATTTGCACTTTCGTAAAATTTATAAAGTAGGTCTTCATCATCAAGTAAAGGACATAAATCACCCGACTTCCCAATAGGATAGAAACTTAAATTATTAACCTGCTTTTTAAAGGCATCAAGTTCTTTATTTTTAGCTTCAAATTCGCTCATTTTATCCCAATACACCTTAATGCTTTTAGTTTACAAAAAATACTAGTAAATGATGATACATAATATTGATCTATATAACAAAAACAAATGTCTAAATCACAGATAAGATCACTTTTAAAATGAAAAATAGTTTGCATGATAGTCAAGGTGAAGCATCTTAAAATCATTCACATAATCTGCATTGAAACCATTAAAGATCACCATTAATACACCCATAAAAACATATGCAATAAATGTATTAAGTTCCATAAACATTATTACTCTATACTTTTATGATCAAGATGAAAGAGTAATTTACTATGCTATTAGTCAGACCGCCCCCTAAAGTTGATGAGCACTTACTTAATTATTTATTACGCCTTTCTATAGTTAATGGCTTCAAAAACACAATACAACTATTACGTTGTATTGATATGAAGCTAATAAATAACCGTATTCCACCTAAAAAAGTTGCTCTAGGGGATTTAGCCCTAGATTTACTATCAAAAGAAATAGACTTAAAAAAAGAACAATTATCATCAACTTTATTTCGCAAACTTGATGATAATTGCTACCAATTTAAACAACTCATCATTACTGCTTCTTCTGTTGATTTTTCCAAACCAACCTTCTGCCCAAAATGTTTTTGTGAAGAGCTAAGCCAACCTTTCCAGCATCTATTATTATCGGTCACTCATTGTGAAAAGCATAAATGTGCTCTTATTGATTTCGACCCTAGCAATGGAAAGAGATTAACTTGGTCAACAGCCAATTTAATGCTCATCATGCAGGAAGCAGCTTCAATGGTAAAAGAAGAAGCCATACCGGCAGTCACTAGTAATATTAACCAACTACTAATATCACCTACTGAACGATTGTTAATTGGGGAACATCAGGTTGATCTAAGCAACTACCTATTACTTCTACACTTTTTTGTTCACTATCATCAACGTACACTGACCAATAACGGAAAACGAGAGCTACAGCTCTCTATAAATCAAAGAGCTGCATTATTTAATACCGCTAATGATTACCTTGATATGTGGCCTAAAGGCTTTTATAGCCTTCTTAATCACTTTGTGCTTAACCCTATGAGCCAGAGAGGAGAAACTGGCATTAGGCACTACTTCAGAGACCTATATGATGAAATATACTTAGGTGTTAAGCGTGACATTTTCGCTTACCGATTGTTAATGGATGCTTTTGAGGATTATTTAGAAAATGAATTCTCTCAATCTAGCTTTACAAATAAACTAACAAGAATAGAAGCGCCACTCCATATGAATGCGACATATATTTGTGAAAAATCAGCTGCCAAATTGATTGATACACCTGTTTCTCATTTGAAAATTTACGTTAGCGCGGGGCTATTAACACAGCAAAAAAATAGGGGTTTTCTTAAGACAACTGTTGATACCTTTATTACCAAATCAAAAGCCTTTGTCACATTAAAAGAAGCGACGAATTTATTAGTTATTGGTAAACACCAAGTATTACAACTCGTTAACGCTGGTTTATTAAACTTTATTATTCGCCCTGATAGTAAGTTCAGAGATTGGCTCTTTGACAAAAAAGACTTACAAGCTCTGATTTCAAAAATTAAGCTACGTGTAACAAACTCAAAAGCTCTCTCATCAACACTGAAGACTAGCTCTTTCAAAGCACTTACATTTAATGGAAATTGTATTTCAAAAATAATTGAAAGTATTTTATCTAATAAAACAACTGTGATTTACATTGAAGATCCGACTAATTTACTCAGCCTACAACAATTTCACCCTTGCTTTGATAGCACCTTTCAAGCAAAAGGATACGTTAGTCCTTTACAGGCGAGTAAGGAGTTAGGAGTAAACATTAATGCGATATATGATTTTGTAAAACGAGGATTTTTAACCATCGAAAAACAACAGGTAAGCCGAACTTCAAGGCCAGTAAAGTTGATTCCACAGCACAGCATTGATTATTTTAATAAAACTTATACTTTAAGAAAAAATTTAAATAAAAGAGAACTAAAAAACTACATATTAATCTCTGGCCCTAAGAGTAATGGCGGGATTGTTAATTTATATGCAAAATTAAACTTATAAATAAATCCACAGGGCTAGCTATTATACGAAAAATAATTACATGTTTGTAATATACTAAAAACATGTTAACTACTTTGTATTAGTTAAAGTAGGGAAAAGTAATGGTTTATACCCACATGTTTTTAACACCATAGCTAGGTTTCTACAGTGTAGAAAATGTGTATTTTTCAAGCAGAAAATAACCTCTTCCGATTTATTATATTTAAAACATTTCTTATTTATGTCTTCAACAATAATCCCCCTTGATTGATAAATCCTTTCAACCCAAACAATTGGGATAAGTAATGTCTTATAATTCAGGTGTATAGCCAACATAGCTCGACTAAAAGAAACTCTAAAATCAGTATATTTTATATTATGTAAATAAGTTGATACTTGTTTTGTTGCTGAGGTTAGTGTGACTTTTTGTTCAGCCTCATTAATTAACTTATCAATAGCCTCCTCCATCAATTTTTGATCATAAAAAAGAGCAAGAATATCAATTAATAATTGGTATAATTCATTAATTGATATGTCCTTATTATTAAGCCAAAATTGATAACTTTTCTTTTTATTTAGTTCGAAATATGGTTCAAGAAGTTCATATTTTCTCGATATAACTAATGGTTTTTGGTCACTGCAAAAATATTTATTTATGTTAATTGACGCGATTGTTGACGGAAGCATCCTCATTGACATAAGACCTATATTACAGGTTTCACAACACATAGAAATTATAATTTTTTCAGTAAATGGGGTAGAACAAGAGAAACAATGGTCAATTAATAATGTTAGGTGCTTATCACAAAAAAGTTGATGTCTATAATACCAATTGAAATTGAAAATTCCATTTTCTCTTAAACACAAAGAGCAAATTTTGACCCTTTTAAAATCGAAAGTTTTCTTATGATCAGCATGAAGTAAATGCGGGTCATAAAGTTGAGTAACGTCTAGGTGGCCAGTTAATTTAACAACTGCATCACTTAACGCTGTGCGGTACTGTTTGTTATATGAGTGCAAAGGTACATTACCAACTTTCCTGATTAATGTTGTTATGGCTGAAATTGAGTAGCCATTTACCCTAGCTAGTCGAAGTATGTATTGCTGTAGCGCTTCATACCTGCAAGGTACAGGTCTGCATAGGAGTTTTTCCATTTAAAAAATATTTTTTAGTTTAAGGTCTGAAAAAGCCACTTTTTTCTCTGTGGCATCAACAACACAGCTTTTTCCTTTTTGAGCATTAGAGTTCCAATGAGAGTTGGTACCTTGTTGAATTGCAACGATACTGCTTAATTCAACAATAAAAGGATTATCTCCATCCAATACACCTAAGTGTCGTTTCGTTGCTTTAGCCAAGTTACTTACTGTCATTATATTTTGTCCAGCTCGAACTACTTCTGATGCAGCTGGCTTAATTATCTTATTCATTAATTCAGATATATTACCAGAAGAAGCGGCAAACAAGCGGAAAGAAACATCTTTTCTCCACAACTCAACTTCACACGCAATACCAACTGTATCTAATAATTGCTTTTGAACTTTTTGTATAAACATTTGAAAATAATCAAAATCACCCAAAGTATAATTTATCAACTCATGCTCCATACTAAATCTACGCTTTAGTTGATGGTTTACTTTTAGAACGTAGGAACTCCATGGTAAGCCAAATAACACAACAGGGATCTTAGCTTTATTAATTAATGTCTTTATCCAATCCGCAATATCATACACAACCTGATTACTTTTTGTTTCAATTGCATGTTGAAACTCATCAAGAATTATTATTTCTGTTCCAGTCCCTTTTAATAAAGTAACTAGACGATCTGTTAACTGTTCTGTATCTCCTCCCGTGCCACCAAGCGGATCGCCCAAGTCTCTCAACAATTGAGAAACAACTGGCTTTGGATGCTTTGCCTTCGGTAGTAGACTAACTAATACAGGGATTTTAGTTCGCTCTTTTTCTTCCTTACTAGGATATTTTTGAAGATACTTTTTGATAAATTCAGATTTACCAGTTCCTGTTTCACCCACAACCAAAATACACATAGGTTCGCACTCATAATCTAAATCCGATGAGTTCTCTCGTGTATAGCGAATATCATTCGAAAGCTCTTGCAGTCGCGTAGTTGCAACATAAATTTGATTAACAAGTTTTAATTTTTCTTTAATTTCACTACTCATAGAATTCTCACAGGTCTAATTCATCATCAAATTCATTATTGATCCCATCGTACTTTGATATGGGGCCTTCCTTACCACTATTATCAGTCAATGTTTTCATGTCTGGTTTAGGCACAGTAAGGTTTGACTTTGAATCTTCCAATAATGTTCCTTTAGTACCCCCTCCAGCTTGCTGACCAATATTTTGATACCTTGCCAAGCGTTGCTTTGAAGATATTTTTGTTTTTCTCGATAAGTTTATTTCATCCTCAATAATCTTCATTATTAGCACTTTTGCTTGTGCTATAGATTCAATATTTACTTTGGATTTAAGCTGTAACTTAGCAAATCTCAAATGAATTTTATGTTGGAATAATGAAAGGCCTTTAGCGTATTCTTGATGTACAGCCTCAACCCTAAAATATTTTTTAGTTTTATCATCAAATACATATATTTCACCCAAATTATCTCGTGCACGTTTAATAGTTACCTTACCAAAGCCATACATAGAGCGATATTTAGTGAGTTGTTCTGAGTCATAATTAATATAATCTTTAATGATCCCTGTATTCCCTAAATGAACAGTAAACGTTTCAGACAAAATTAATCTAAGCTTTTCAGGGGATTCAACAATAATAGGAACTCGATCAAGATCCTCTTGCCAGGATTCTTTAGGTATAATATTTTTTCTGGTTCGTGGCTTACATTGATATATATCTATGACCCAAATATGAAATATTTCCATAAAGGCACTCATTGAAATAATCCCATTCTCTTCTGGCTTATAGTCAATTGAATCATAAATTTTAGTCATCACTTTACCTGGCTTGTCAGCCAACAACTCTTGATTTAAAGTGCTAAAATATCTCTCGACAGTACCTTTATACCAAGGATGCTTTGCCGGGTTGTGCTGGATAATAATATTTAGATCATCACAAGCTTCTTCAAAAGCAACACTACGAAACTCTTTACCTCTATCGGTTGCAATGACCGCTGGTTTCCCTGAACATAACCATACATTTTGTACTCTAGGGTATAACTCTTTTACATATGACTTTGACGATATTGCGTGTTCTAAGGCTTTTGCCACGCTTAAATAACTCGGATTTTCAAAACCGATATAAAATCCTAGTATGTTTTTAGACTTATAATCTAATAACGCTGTCACCCACGGTCTTCCTAATACCATCTTCGTTTTGTCATCAACCACAAATAGATCAAGTTGAGTATGATCTATTTCAGCCCGTTGAAGTATTAGCTTTACATCCCTCACTAACTTACTTTGCTTAAACTGTATATTAGCAATTCTCCTGCCCTTTCGGCTTTCAAGTAACTCTTTTGGTGCAATAGCTTGTATACGAGATGTAAGAGTTGGGATTGTTGGCACTGCTAGTTTATTCTGAGGTGCCAGTTTGCTATTATCACTTTCAATTAGAGCTTCCATATATGAGTATGAAGAGTTGACTGTAGGTATTTCTTTACTCTTAAAATGATCTATAGCTAATTGAATATATGGCTCGACTCCACTGCTGACCTTTGCTTCATAGTTCCCCTTCTTCTCATGGGCCGGTAATAAGCCTCGAATACTATTTCCAGCAGATGCATAGGCTTGCAACCACCGTTTTACTGAGCGTGTAGAAGGTGCTATATCGGCATTTTTTTCAGAAACTGTGTCTATTATAGGCTTGATAAAGCGATCACTATAAGATTTTGGGCTTAGCTCAATGACAGCTAAAATATATTGATATCGTCTCTTAGCTTCAATTCTGTTTTTTTCTGAGTAATCAGAAAAACTTCTAGAAAGAGAATCACTAATTTCTCGCTCATCAATATTCTTAGCTATAATATTCGCCTTTCCAACAAGAATTAATTCATTTAGATCAACTCTAGATCTTGTAGATTCGATTAAAGTAAAACTATCTCTTAACCTTATTAAGCTAACATCAACACCTAAAATTTCAAATGTTACAACAGTATCACCATTACTTATGGCAAGAAAATCTCCGGTTTTATAGTTATCATACATATTACGAATCACTTAACTTGATAGTGGAATCGACACTAAGTATTTCACTTTCCAAATCTACAACTAGCACTCGATCCCATATAAGTTTGTAGATCTGCTGAAAGTCCAATTCACGGAATTCAGTTCTTAACATCCCTGATATCATTAATTCACCTTTATCTTTCAACACATCTATTACAGATAATAAATAATCTGTATCGATATCCACTTTAGAAAACTTATAAAGTAAGCAAAGATTCTCATAATTATTAGGTTTCAAAATATACTCATCGGTTATAAGTAATAAACCTTTTCCTTGCTCTACTGCCGCTTTTTTTTGAGCTTCAAACCTGGAATGAAACTCTTTATCCCTTAAAATATCTCTTTCAAATTTTATTTCATAGTAACAAGAGAAACCATTATAAAGAACCTCAAAATCAGGGGTGTAAAAGTGTCCCTCTCCGCTATACCAATATTCATAAGCAAGTGGTTGAGCTTCATATTTTATTACTTCTTTATCGAACTCAAGGTAATAGCAGAAATCAGCCTCAAGCGGACTTTCTGTTATAGTTGGAGACATATCTGATTTAGTAGAGGGGAACTTCGTTATACTTTTAGAAAGAAGGTTATTTAAATTTCTTTTGGTAGGGGTTCTTCTGCGTTTCATGATGTTCTCCTCAGTACTAAAAGTATAGTACCGAGAAGTAAAATCTGCCAACTTATGATTTATTTTGACACTTTATGCTATGTAGATGACAGCTTATGCTTTAAACATCACTAGCTATCGCTGAGCATATCACCTTTGTCTTCTAACCAAGTACGGCGATCAGAAGAACGTTTTTTAGCGAGTAGCATATCCATCATTGAAAATGTCTCGTCTGCATTATCAATCGTTAAG
>Ga0105355_10003316_pt1 | contig 14157 bp, 12 predicted proteins | sample GOMGulsemesocosm_2_FD_83508 | JGI IMG/M metagenome (GOLD analysis project Ga0105355, IMG submission 83508) | Methane-oxidizing microbial communities from mesocosms in the Gulf of Mexico - GOM9C Gulf of Mexico | ecosystem: Environmental > Aquatic > Marine > Cold seeps | place: Gulf of Mexico... | reverse complement strand
CGCCCCCAGCCTTCATCATCTGGTAGTCTGCGACCGGTTTGTTGGACAAAGAAATCATATTGGGCAAAGGTTATTTCGTATCGGGAAATGGCAAAATTTTGCTTAAAAACCACTTTATGGGCAGGTTTTTCGTTGTCATCACCTGAGCTATTGGCATCTCCCATGATGAACTCACCCGCCGCGATCACAACCATATCAGGTCCGTATTGTCCCTCATCCAGTTCATCGCGAAACATGCTTAAAGGTTTGGGGCCGGGTTGACCTGATTGTCCCACCTGTTGCTGCAGAGAGTTGAGCTTAATATCCAGATTATTGGCCCGCGCTTGGGACTCCTCAAGCTGCTTTGCTTGGGCTGTTAACTGTTGCTGATAAGTGTCCGCCTGTTGCTGCCACTTGGCGCTGGTTGCTTTGGCTGCATCAATGCTACCCGAACTGGAAAATACGCCTAAAATAAAGCCTATACCTGTGCCGACTACAAAAATAAACAGCGGTATGGTGAAGGTTGGTACGCTAAAGTTAATCGACTTTTTGCCTAGTTTGAAATTGATTGCGGTACTGGGGAGCTCTGCTTTCTCAGGTACTGGAATGTCTATTTCCTCAATATCGGCAGCACCTGCACCGCTATTGTCTTGGGCTTCGGATAACGTGGGGAAAAATGCTTTAATGAATTCAGCAGCGCTGGAGTAGCGGCGAGAGCTCTCGCCAGACAGGGCTTGCTGTAGACAATCCCACTGCTCGTCAGAGATGTTTGCGGGGCGACTATAAGTTACCTCATCGCGCTGCTCTGGAGTGTGCTGCATTGGAAACTCATCACCGCCGAGTAGACGGTAAGTGGCACAGGCGACGGTGTAGCTGTCGGCAGTGGTATCGAGCTTGTCTTCAGTCAGGGCCTGAGGGGCGCAATACCTTTTGTAGTCGTAAACACTGTCTGGCATGCCCTGATTTTCAAGGAAAAAATCTCGCATGGATATGGGTAATAATTTTACGCCACCCTTTTTATTAACAAAAACAAAGTGACTATCAAGTGCACCCAGTGCTTGATGCCACTGCCTGGTACAGCTATTAATAGCGGCAGTTAGCTGGGTCGATAGACCTTGAATTTGTTTGATATTGAGGTTTTTGTTGGCGTCGTTGGAAATTAATTCTTCAAGGTTTAAGCCGTCTACAGGCTCAAAGGCAAAGAATAGCAGACCACCTTTGTGGATAAAGTAGCCATAGATGTCAGCAACATGGGAATGGTTGATGGTTTTCGAGCGAACAATTTGCTTCTTAAACTTAGCCAAGAAGCTTTTGGATTGCAGGAAAAAAGGATCGAGCATAATCAGGCTGACGTTAATCGGATTTTTAGTGCTGACATCTTCTGCTTGCCACAGTTGTCCGAGTGGGCATTCTACAGCAGTACCAGAGAGTTGGAACTTATGGTGGTCGGGTCCGATTAGTTGACCGTCTTTTAAATCGTTAAAAATATCTTCTCTTGATTGAGCCATAAGTTCTGCATCTTTTAGTCAAAGTGATATCACAGCTTTAGTTTAACCTTAAGCGGCCACGAAATCTCGGGTGTTTTTACTATGCTTGAGTATCCAGTGGTGGGAAGCTTTTAATCAAATCATCAACGGCTTTCATCTGTCGCAAATAGGGCTCAAGTTTATCCAGTGCTAAAGCACAGGGACCATCGCACTTGGCCTGACTCGGGTCTGGGTGGGCTTCCAAAAATAGCCCTGCAATCCCCTGGGCTAAGCCCGCACGGGTCAGCTGGGCTACCATTGATCTGCGCCCGTCCGCACTGTCACTGCGGCCACCGGGAAGTTGTAGGGCATGGGTGGCATCAAAGACAATCGGGTAGCCAAATTCTTTCATCACGCTAAATCCAAGCATGTCGACAATCAAATTGTTGTAACCAAAACTAGTGCCGCGCTCACAGAGAATCAAATTGTTATTCCCGGCCTGCTCAAACTTATTTAGAATATGGCCCATCTCATGGGCCGCCAGAAATTGTGCTTTTTTAATGTTAATGACAGCGCCGGTTTTCGCCATAGCGGCCACTAAGTCCGTTTGCCTGGAGAGGAATGCGGGAAGTTGTATCACATCACAGACCTCGGCAGCAGCAGCGGCTTGTTCAGGCAGGTGCACGTCAGTAATGATTGGTAACTTAAAAGTTTGCTTAATTTCTTCTAAAATCTTCAAGCCTTTGTCGAGTCCAGGACCGCGATAGGAATTCAGTGATGAACGGTTTGCTTTGTCAAAGGACGCTTTAAAAATATAGGGGATGTTTAGCTTAGTGGTGACTTCGGCGTAAGCTTCGGCGATTGTCATTGCCAGGTCGCGGGATTCTAATACATTCATGCCACCGAATAGTATCATAGGCTTGTCATTGGCTACTGGGATTGAGCCTATATTGATGGTCTTTTGCTGCATGTTAGTGCCTATAGTCTGATCGCTGAAAGAAGTCTGCAAACCATTGTTTCGCCACTATCTCGTTGCTCTATAGTGGTCAGGCAGATAAAGATATTGATCTGCGAGCCTGATATGGTTTACCTTGGAGAAAGTTTTTCATTATAGCAAACAATAGTTTATTTTATATATCTACCGGAGCTTTAAATGGCTACTGAATTACAGCAGCTGTTGGCGGATTGTCAGCAGTTGCAGCAAAGTTTTTCCTCGATACTGTTGTCGACAGTCAATGAGCAGGGGCAGCCGCTGGTCAGTTATGCCCCTTACATTGAATTTTCCGGCGGCTTTTATATTTTTGTCAGCACTTTGTCTGAACACACTAATAATATGCTGGCTAAGCCGGTCGCCAGCGCTATGTTCATTGAAGATGAGCACAGCGCTAAGAACCTCTATGCGCGTAAAAGGGCAGTGCTGCAACTGAGCGTGCATCAGATCGATCTTGATTCAGAGGTAGCGCAAGCGGTGTTTGAGCAGATGCGCCAGAAGTTAGGCAATACTATAGAGTTGCTGCGCAGCTTGGCTGATTTTAAGTTGCTGGAATTGCGTCCGCAGCAGGGGCGTTTTGTGGTCGGGTTTGGCAAGGCTTATGATTGGGATGTTGCAGCGGGCACTCTCAAACACATATCGGCAGAAGAGTTAGCCAACAAAAAGACTTAAGCGTTGTTAGGTTGTGGGTGCTGATACAGGTAGTAATGACAGTTTCCCAAACTCGGTTTCGCAGTTAAGTTACGAAATTAAAGTTATGCACAATGAGTTTTAACGATGAGGCTGGTGATAAAAAGTGTAAGGGGGATGTTGTTAAGAGCTATTGCTCCATCAATGCAACTATGATGGTCTTGATCAGAAATGCGCCTAAGCCTAAGCCCAGTGCAGCGAAGAGAATGATAGTGCCGAATTTTCCCGCATTAGATTTCTTTGCTAAATCGTAGATAATAAAGGTGACAAAACATGCCAGGGCGATAATTCCAACATTAAGCGCAATGGCTTCTATTTCAGCTAGACGCATGGCAGAAAACTCTGTGAGGATGGCAATGTGAAAATGGTGGTGGGAGGTGGATTCGAACCACCGAAGCTTTCGCGTCAGATTTACAGTCTGATCCCTTTGGCCACTCGGGAACCCCACCAAACAATTCAAAGAAATGAATGATCAACAATTTGCTACTGAGCTGGCTAGTGAACAGCATTGCTGAGGGCGCGTATAATAGACAGACGTTGAGCATTTGTAAATGCTATTTTTAATAAAATCAAAAATAAATTGTAGCGGCCTCCAGGCAGCTTTGCTTAATCGCGAATTCCCGGTGAGTGGGTCGCCTCTGTACCCTGGTAAATATTAGTGGAAATAGCAATAAGCTAACGGGGAAGTAAAGGCGGCAATAAAAGTTACTGAGGGATGTTTTTAACTGTCTCAGCTTAGAGACTGTTAGTAGCGCTAAGAAAGTTGCTATCAGTAGTACAGCTACTGTCACTATTACAGTGATGTTGCTCGCCTGGAAGCGATGGAAAAGAACAGAATGAGGGTCGCGTATGATAGTGATCGGTACTGGGATTGTAAATATTTTTTTCCGCTTTATTCAATTAAAAGCCACGGATAAATCTTTGTTAAAGTTTGATAAAAAAAGTTCAATTTTTTTTAAAATCCTGCCCGCCGCACCATCTCTGGACTGGCGTCGATTTTACGATATTGGGCTGCATATTTGGCAAATGTCAAGAGTTGAAATATAGCCTAAAGTCTCTATATTTGGTGTCTGTAAATAATAATAATCACTACATATTGTGTGGCTTTAACATGTTTTTGTGTGTTTAGCCCAGAGTTAAAGCGAAATTAGAACATTTTAATATTTGCGGCTTTTTGCAAGGCTTATTGTAAATATAATAACTACGGAGTGTCAGTTTAAATGCAGCAGGATTTAATGGTTACCAAGCGCGATGGTCGGCAAGAGAAATTAGATCTTGAAAAGATTCATCGAGTCGTTATTTGGGCCGCTGAAGGATTAGATCAAGTATCACCCTCAGAAGTAGAGTTAAAAGCACATATACAGTTCTATCAGGGGATGAAAACAGCTGACATTCACGAGACTCTGATTAAGTCTGCGGCAGATCTGATCTCTGAAGAGACGCCGGACTACCAATATCTGGCTGCGCGTTTAGCTATTTTCCATTTACGTAAACGCGCCTTTGATCAATTTGAGCCCCCGGCGCTTTATGATCACACCTTGGCAATGGTCGAGGCGGGTCGCTACGACAAACATATCGTTGAAGATTACAGCGCTGAAGAGTTTGCACTGCTGCAACAGCACCTTGATCACAGCCGCGATATGACCTTTTCTTACGCTGCGGTAAAACAGTTAGAAGGTAAATATTTAGTCCAAAACCGAGTTACTGGTGAAATTTACGAGAGCCCGCAGATCCTCTATATGTTAGTGGCTGCTTGTTTGTTCGCCAATTATCCAAAGAATATCAGGCTTGACTATGTGAAGCGTTTCTACGATGCAACTTCTACTTTCAAGCTGTCACTGCCAACGCCTATCATGGCCGGGGTGCGCACCCCGACGCGCCAATTTAGCTCCTGTGTATTAATTGAAACAGGGGACAGTTTAGACTCTATCAATGCAACGTCCGCCTCTATCATTAAATATGTATCGCAGCGTGCCGGAATTGGTATCAATGCGGGTAATATACGTGCACTAGGAAGTCCAATAAGAGGTGGTGAAGCTTTCCATACCGGTTGTATTCCCTTTTATAAGCATTTTCAGACGGCGGTTAAGTCTTGTTCTCAAGGTGGTGTGCGAGGGGGAGCAGCTACGCTATTTTATCCAATTTGGCATTTGGAAGTTGAGTCGTTACTGGTACTTAAAAATAACCGCGGCGTCGAAGAAAACCGTGTTCGTCACTTGGACTACGGGGTACAGCTTAATAAGCTGATGTACCAGCGCTTAGTAAAAGGCGGCAACATAACTCTATTTAGTCCCCATGAAGTACCGGGCTTATACGATGCCTTTTTTGCTGACCAGGATGAATTTGAGCGGCTCTATGTGAAATATGAGCAAGACCCAAGCATACGTAAAACTACCATCAAAGCTGCCGAGCTTTTTGGTATGTTGGCGTCGGAACGTGCTTCGACTGGACGTATCTATATCCAAAATGTAGATCACTGTAATACCCACAGTCCCTTTGATCCATTAGTTGCGCCGGTAAAGCAATCCAATTTATGTTTGGAAATTGCCCTGCCGACTAAGCCTCTTATGCATACACGCGATGAAGAGGGCGAGATAGCGCTCTGCACTTTGTCAGCTTTCAACTTAGGGGCGCTGCAGAGCTTAGACGAGCTACCGGGGTTGTCTGACTTGATTGTCAGAGCGCTGGATAATTTATTGGATTATCAAGATTACCCGATTATCGCGGCCAAATTGGCCACAGATAATCGTAGAACCTTAGGCGTTGGGGTCACCAACCTGGCTTATTATCTGGCCAAGAACGGTGTTAAGTATTCAGATGGTTCTGCCAATGGCTTAGTGCATCGTACTTTCGAAGCTATTCAGCACAGTTTATTAACTGCCTCTAATCAGCTATCGAAAGATTTTGGTCCCTGCTTGAAGTTTGATGAAACGACTTATGCAAAAGGCATTTTACCTATCGATAGCTACAAAAAAGACATCGATAGCTACTGTGACGAGCCGTTGCACTATGACTGGGAAACGCTGCGTAGTAGCATTGTTAAACACGGTTTGCGCAACAGTACTTTAATGGCATTGATGCCCTGTGAGACTTCTTCGCAAATCACCAACTCGACTAACGGTATAGAGCCACCGCGTGGCTACGTGTCAGTCAAAGCCAGTAAAGATGGAATATTGAAGCAAGTAGTACCAGAGTATTTGGCCCTTAAGGACAAGTACGAGTTACTTTGGGATATCCCTAACAACGAAGGTTATTTGCAGTTAGTAGGTATCATGCAGAAATTTGTCGATCAGGCAATCTCTGCTAATACTAACTATGATCCGACCCGATTCCCTGACGACAAAGTGCCAATGAAGCAGTTGTTGAAAGATTTGTTAACGGCCTACAAATATGGCCTTAAGACACTCTACTATCACAATACCCGCGATGGCGCCTCTGAAGATCATTCAGACGATGACTGCGAAAGCGGTGCTTGTAAGCTGTAACTAGTTTGCGCCTATGCTAATGGGCGCAGTAAAGATCGCGCAGCACTGCCTTGCTATCAGAGGTAGTGCTGCCAGCTCTAAATTTATTATCATTTGCGGCAGTGACCCATGGCTTATACCACTTTTAACGCTAAAAATTTCGATTCTACTAAAGAGCCTATGTTCTTTGGGCAAAATGTTAACGTAGCGCGCTACGACAAACAAAAATACCCTATATTTGAAAAGCTGATTGAAAAGCAATTGTCATTTTTCTGGCGTCCGGAAGAAGTGGATCTGTCGACAGACCGAAAAGACTTTATTGATATGCCTGAACATGAAAAGCATATTTTTATCAGCAATATAAAATACCAGACCTTGCTTGATTCGGTGCAGGGCCGATCGCCAAACGTGGCTTTTCTGCCGATAGTTTCGATTCCAGAGCTAGAGACTTGGATGGAAACCTGGGCTTTCAGCGAGACGGTGCATTCACGCTCGTACACTCATATTATTCGTAACATAGTCACAGAGCCCTCGGTGATATTTAATGAAATCGTCACTAACCCAGAAATAGTCAAACGCGCGGAAACGGTGACTAAATTCTACGACGAGTTGATTCATCTAATTAATGTGCAGGCGGTGCATGGCTTCGGCAAGCATACTATCGATGGGCTCGAGCATGATTGCACGCTGTGGAATTTAAAGTGCAAAGTGTATCTGACTATGGTGTCGGTTAACGTGTTGGAGGCGATCCGCTTCTACGTTAGCTTTGCCTGTTCTTTTGCCTTCGCCGAGAGGGCGATCATGGAGGGTAACGCCAAAATTATTAAATTGATTGCCCGTGATGAAGCACTGCATTTAACCGGTACGCAAAATATTCTCAATACCTTGGCCTCTGGTGCCGATGATGAGGAGTTTAAAGACGTCGCTGTTGCCTGTCGGGACGAGGCGATTGCTATTTTTGCCGAGGCGGCAGAGCAGGAAAAAGAATGGGCCAGTTATCTGTTCCGCGACGGATCAATGATAGGCTTAAACGCCGCAATCTTAAGTGATTATGTGGAGTATATTACCAACGTACGCTTAAAGGCGGTTGGCTTTGATGAGATCTTCCCCTCCAGACAGAACCCACTGCCGTGGATGAACGCCTGGTTGAGCAGTGATAACGTACAAGTGGCGCCTCAGGAATCTGAGATTAGCTCCTATTTAGTTGGCCAGATCGATAACTCGCTGGAAGATGGCGACTTTGATGATTTTGATTTTTAACTAAGGGCAGTACTATAAACGCTACTTTACGGAGTTGATCTTTGAGTGATAGCAGCGCTATAAAGGGTATCCCGCGGATTAAAGTGGGTAATGAAACCTTCTATTATCAGTACGAACCCAGTTTGTTGGACTCTCTCGAGGCGCAGGAGATCCAGGCGCCTTATAATTGTCGTGCCGGATATTGTGGCTGTTGCAAAGTCCGGCTGCTACAGGGGGAGGTGCAGTATACAGATGAGGGTATGGTGGATCTTAAGGATGACGAGATACTGACCTGTATCTGTATTCCTAAAACGCATATTGAATTAGAAATACCAGACGATTAAGTAGCAGCAGTCGACCCCGCCAGTACTTTTAATCCACAAACTGTGTAAAAATTGCCCACAGTCTTGCGCTGGATACAAAAAATAGGCCACAAGTGCTAGGTCGTTGAATGCTTACTTAAAATTTGGCTGTTGCTCGCGACAATCCAGTAACTGACAGCAGTCATTGGCTGTTGTTATAGTGCTATAACAGAAGTTATCCTGAAATTTGTCCACAGGCTGGTTTTGGGTGTTGTAGAGCTTTGAAGTGCTTGGTAACTACTCTTTGTTGAGCACTGTTGCTTGGTTGCGACCGTTTTGTTTTGATTGGTAGAGCGCTCTATCGGCCATGTCTATCCACTGTTCGTGGCTGGTGAAGTCCTTGTTTATCTCAGTAATACCAAAACTCAAAGTGATGTTGATCTCTTGGCTATCGTGAATCACCGTGCTTTTTTCCAGTTCGCTGGTGAGGTTCTGCACCAGTGTGACCGCTTTTTCAGTGGTGGTATCTAGCAGTAAAATCCCAAATTCTTCGCCACCGTAACGACCAATGATGTCGGTAATACGGTGTTGCTTGATCAACAGTTCCCCGAGTGAGCGCAGTACCGTATCTCCTCCCTGGTGGCCGTAAGTATCATTGATAATCTTAAAGTGGTCGATGTCCAGCATCACTAGTACTGAGCTGGAATGCGCTCTGGAGTATCTTTTGAATTCTGCCTCCAGACGGCTCTCCCAATAACCTCGATTGAATAATTTAGTCAGTGGATCAATGCGGCTGGCAAGCTTTAGCTGTTGGTTTTGTTCTTTGAAGTTTATCTGCGAGCGTGCGGCTTCAGTGACATCGTAAATAGCAATGGCTATATGCTCAACCACTGCATTACCATTCATCAGTGGCATAATACGTATGTTTTGATACATATATTCTGCCTTGCTGGTAATCGGGCGGTAGTTACTCATCTTAAAAATGTATGGACGTTGCTGCCAGGTAATGGCCAGTGCGCTCTGCAGTGTGATTACGGATTGAAATTTACGTCGCAGGTAGTCGTGTGGCAAATCCGGGCACAAAGAGAAAAGTGATTTGTCTAAGGCGTCGTGTGCTTCAATAGCAGTGTGGTTAGTCATAAAACTATTCCACATCTTTATTTCCATCTGGCAATTGATAACAATTAAGCCTATATCTAAAAACTGTACCAGGTCCAGCTGTTGATTAGCGTCAAATTCCGTTGTTGTTAAAGCGTCCATGAAAACAGCTCCGAACGTTGATCCATAGGTTCAATAGAGTCAAGGGTGAAAAGTAACAGTAAATCACAGTAAATTTCGTGGCTGGGTATGCTGTAAGTCACTTCAATCGCCAGGGTTTTATCTTGAGACTGAGTGGATACCAAGTGCTCAAGTTGGCCCTTGAAATCCAAAAATGCCGGCATTCCCTGGTTTATATGACTGATGCCAATTTGCTGGAAATAGGCTTTGAGGAAAGAGCTGCTTAACAGTCCAGCCAAATCGACCAGAATGTCTCTTTCCAGGTCTTCATCAATTTCAGTGGAGAAACCTAAAATCTGCGCCATATGCGGCAGTCCTGATTTGTCGGTAATTAAAATTGATTCACCACTGATACCACCGCCGACAAAACCTTGACTGATAGTTGCAGTAAAATCATTTTCACTGGTGCCTTTGATCATCATGTAGAGTTCAGAGTTGCTGATCAAATTGACTGTTGGAATAGAAAGGCTGATAAAAGTATCTAATAAAATAGCCAATCTGTCCGCAGCTTTACCCATTGCAATATTAGCGGTTTCGGAAAAGCGCTCTTCCTGGGTTGGGCAAATAATGACTTCTTTATTTGTGCCGTCAGTTACAGGGTCTTGGGGTAACAGCAGTTGGTCTACTAAACCATACTCTTCGACGATCTTGTTGAGTTTGACTAAGCTGATTGGTTTTTTGATGAAAGCGATAGCGCCAAGCTCAGTCACTCTTTTTAGAGCTCTTTCCTGAATGTCACCAGAGACAACGATGACCATAGTCGGTAAGTCTTGATCCCGGATTGCTTTCAGTGCCTGATAGCCGTCCATAACGGGCATATTCAAATCTAAAAATAGTAGGTCGGCACGTCCGTCATTTATCGCTTCAATTGCCATCTGACCGTTATCGGCGAAGGAGATGTCAGCATTCCAATTTTTAAGAGCCAGTGATAGTTGTCTCTGGGCTAAACGGGAATCATCGCAAATTGTGACTTTCAGTGATTGGCTCAAGTTGAATTCTTTTTATTTTAAATTTTCGCTAGTTTAGACAATTGAAAGGCAAAAAGCTAACTTCTGGACGCTTTATGACCAAACTATTTATTGTTTTTTAAGTGTTTATTTTCGGTTAACAAACAGGCAGTAATGTATTGTGTTTGCAGACAGTTTTTTCGCTGTTTCAGATAAATTTAAAACAACAAAGTAAATAAATATCGAACGCTTGTTTGAATATTTCCATTGCATCTCAGCGGGTTATTTGTTGATAGAATGTTTTTCATGAGAATTTTCAAACTATGTCTGGTTCTTTAGCGGCTGTATATCAAGTTTTTGTGGCTGGTCGCTTTTTGCTCTTTTTCGTTTGTCTATACTCTGGTCCAGCCAGTTTTTGACGGCGATCAGCAGGCCTAAGCCAACAAATGCACCCGGGGGCAATATCGCAAACAGAAAGCCTACATAGTCAGAAAAAATGACTATTTTCCAGCTTTGTGCAATAGGCCCAAAGAGTAATTGCATATCGGCGAACAGGGTGCCTGCGCCCAGTATTTCTCGAATGGCACCCAGAAGTACTAGTACTATGCTAAAGCCCAGGCCCATAATGAAACCGTCGTACAGGGAAGCTGCTACAGTGTTCTTGGCGGCGTAAGCTTCAGCGCGGCCCATGATGATACAGTTGGTCACTATCAGCGGAATAAATATTCCCAATATCAGATACAGTTCGTAAGTGAGCGCTTGCATCGCCAGCTCTATAGACGTTACTAATGCGGCAATGATCATTACGTAGATTGGCAGGCGCACCGCACTGGGAATAAAGTTTCGAAACAGTGATACTGCAAAATTGGAACCTATTAACACCAGCATACTGGCAATGCCTAAGCTCAGTGCATTTACCACAGATGCTGTCACAGCCAATAGCGGACAGAGACCTAACAGTTGCACCAGCGCAGGATTATTTTTCCACAGTCCATTGATGGTCAGCTCGCGATAATTAGTTGCCATTATTAGTTTCTCCGCTGCTATTTTTACCGCTGATTGCGCTGGGATCAAGCAGCCGCTGACGATGTTTGTGGAAGTAATCCAAGCTCTTGCCGACGGCATTTACTACTGCTCTGGGGGTGATAGTGGCGCCGGTAAACTGATCGAACTGGCCGCCGTCTTTTTTCACCGCCCAAGGTTGCTCAGCTACTTTCTTTAAGCCGGTAAAAGAGTGCAGCCAGGGGGATTTTTTCAACTCCAGTTTATCTCCCAATCCCGGTGTTTCAGTATGGGTGATTACCCTGACCCCGGCGATACTGGTATCGGCATTAATGCCAACCAATAAACTGATATCACCGGAATAGCCCTGCGAGCTGCGTACCGGAAAGATAATGGTTGTGACACGTCCCTTGACGGTGGCGACGTGAGCACTAATGTTTTGTGAATAGCCAAATTCAGTCCCTTCAAGCTCGACAGTGTCGGTGAATAAATCGTTATCAAATTTATGAGTGGGAATGATTTCATAGAGTTTAGCAGTCTTTTGCCGGCGAACATTCTCTTCAATAGGGGCTTTCGTCAGTACAAAAGTCACGGCGATTAAAGCGGCGGTGATGGTGGCAAAGCATCCTATGCCCAACGCGTTAATTTTTAACGACTGCTGCATGTTCATTGGCTTTTCCCCTTAGAGTTGAGCCCCTTATTGGCGCGGCGGTGACCGTAACTGCGCGGTTGACTGTACTGGTCGATAAAAGGTGCGCTAAGGTTCATTAGCATCACAGCAAAGGCCATGGCGTCTGGGTAACTGCCCCAAGTGCGAACTATATAGACCAAGATACCGATACCCGCGGCAAAAATAATTTTACCTTTATTGCTGGTCGCACTGGAGACCGGGTCAGTGACAATGAAAAATGCCCCCAACATAGTGGCACCAGTGGTCAGGTGGATCAGTGGATCCGCATAAGTGTCGGGGTCAATGGCGAAAAAGAGCGCCGAGAGCAAGGTTAACGTAAGCAGTAGTGTAATAGGGGCGTGCCAGGTAAAAATTTTACGGTAGATAAGAAAGATACCGCCGACAAAATAGGCCAGGCTGACCGCGTACCAGGCACCGACATTCGCCAGTACCGAACTGCTCTGCCACACTTCTTCGTTGGTTAAGCCGTTGCGGTGCTTGAGGGTATCCAGTGGGGTGGCGCCAGTATAGCCGTCTATGTAGTTATGGCTTGCCAAGGTCTCACTCCAGCCGACGAAGATAATCTTAAAAGTATCGGCGAACGACAGTAAGTTCCAACTATCACCACTGAGTTCGAACGGCGAGGTCCAGCGGGTCATCTCTACCGGAAAGGAAATTAACACTAAGGCGTAACCGACCATCGCTGGATTGAACGGGTTCTGTCCCAGTCCTCCATATAAATGTTTGGCGATGACAATCGAGACAAATACGGCGCAGCCGGTTACCCACCAAGGGGCAAAGGGCGGCAGCGACAAACCGAGCAATACTGCCGTTAATAGGGCGCTGTTATCTTTGAGGAAAAACATTAGCGGGCGCTTGCGGGCTTTTAAGCAGGCAGCCTCACAGCCCAGAGCTACCAGCGAGGCAAGTAGCACATTGATCAGGGTACCCCAGCCGAAGAAAAAGGTCATGGCGATCAAACCGGGGATAGTCGCGATGATCACTAAGCGCATAATGTCGGCGGTCTTGGTCGGGCGCTGTACATGTGGAGAGCTGATGTTAATTAATGCCATGTTAGGTGCCCATTTTCGCATCGATCGATGCCAGTGTTGCATTGAGGCCGTCCAGCTGCTCGCGGGCAGCACTGACGGCGCTGTGCCGTTGCTTGTGGTCTGTATCTGCAGGGTTATCTTGCCCTGACTGGGTCAGGGCCTTTTGTGCTTTAATCAGGGTCACTTTTGCCAGTGCTACATCGATGCGCAGCTGTTTTAAATCAATCCCCATTTCTGTTGCCTTAGCTTGGGCCGCAGCATCGACTGCTTCTAGTTCTGCCAGAGCATCCTGATGCACTCTACTCAGCTTGTCGACAGTGGCTGATAGCTTACTGTCTTCGCTGCCAGCAGCGGCCAGTTGTTTCTGTGCTTTTGCCAGCTTAGTGCGGGCTATGGCTACTTGCTGTTTCAATGCTTTTCTATCGGTGCCCGGCTGCGCTGGCTGTTGCTGGATTATTGCAGTAGGCTTATCAGGGTCTGAGCTTTTTGCCTTTGCCAGTGCCTGCTCGGCGCCGCTGAGTTTTAATTTCAGTTTTTCAATGCCTACCCGCATCTTAGCGACTGCCGGACTGTTATCTGCTTCGGCTTTTAGCAGCGCAGCACCGGCTTTATCGACCATCTTAAGCGCTTTGTCGTAGCTAGCTTGTAGCTGCTGCAGGTCTGTTTTAACAGGCTCCGAGGGCTTAGCTGCAAGGTAGCTGGCTTCTGTGCTGGTTACTTTTGTAGCTAACAGGCTGATTTGCTCTTGCAATTGTTGCATTTTCTCAGTGTCAGCGGCTTCCAGTGGACTCAGCTTAGCTAATTGTGCCTGGGCTTTTTTAAGCTTAGTGCGTGCCACCGCGGCTGCTGTTTTCAACACTTTCGGATCCGGAGCGCTATTGATTGTTCCGACAGCTGTTGTTGCCTGATTGCCAGCATCAGCCTGTTGATAGGCTTGTTCGGCACTGCTCAAGGTTTGCTTGAGAAGGTCCAGTTGCTGCTGTAGTTCACTGCAATTGTCAGCTCCTTGCTCCTGTGCCGTGCTGAGTTTTGCCTCGGCGCGTTTAACTTTAGTGCGCGCCACTGCCAGCGCGGTCT
>Ga0105355_10003306_pt1 | contig 14186 bp, 13 predicted proteins | sample GOMGulsemesocosm_2_FD_83508 | JGI IMG/M metagenome (GOLD analysis project Ga0105355, IMG submission 83508) | Methane-oxidizing microbial communities from mesocosms in the Gulf of Mexico - GOM9C Gulf of Mexico | ecosystem: Environmental > Aquatic > Marine > Cold seeps | place: Gulf of Mexico... | reverse complement strand
TTATTAATGCATCCACGCTTTGCTGATTTTGTAGAATGGGCATCAAGCGAATATGATTTAGTGCTTATTGATACACCACCGGTACTTGCGGTAACAGACCCGAGTATTGTAGGTGCTCTTGCTGGTACAACCTTGATGGTGGGGCGATTTGGTCAAAATACAGTGAAAGAAATTGATGTTGCACGTCACCGCTTTGAAATGGCAGGGATTGAAGTGAAAGGCTTTATTCTAAATGCGGTTGAAAAGAAAGCGAGTGCGTCTTATGGGTATGGTTATTATAACTATAGCTATGAGAGTGATAAGGCTTAACCTATTGGGGGGGGGGGGTAAAAACATAACAAATCAAACAATTACAGATGGTTAATCAAAGCTACCTGTCTTATTATGAATGAAATATTGCTCAGTGAAATTTTATAACTGAGGTTAAATATTGAAATCAATCAATTTAGTTGAAATTAGGAAATAGGCAATAATGAGTAATATTTTATCTTTAATTGGCCGTAATAAAGAATTATTCGCCACTGATATAAATGACCATGAGCAAGAATTAAAGCGTATTGTATCTCAGTCTCGATTCCTAGTTTTAGGTGGTGCAGGATCAATTGGCCAAGCAGTAACAAAAGAGATCTTTAAACGTCAGCCAAAAAAACTGCATGTTGTCGATATTAGCGAAAATAACATGGTCGAGTTGGTGCGAGATATCCGCAGCTCATTTGGCTATATTGATGGTGATTTCCAAACGTTTGCATTAGATATCGGTTCATTAGAATACGATGCATTTATTAAAGCCGATGGTCAATATGATTACGTATTAAACTTATCCGCATTGAAACACGTACGCAGCGAAAAAGACCCATATACCTTAATGCGCATGATTGATGTGAATGTATTTAATACTGAAAAGACCATGCAGCAAGCAGCAGCTGCAGGCGCTAAAAAGTATTTCTGTGTGTCGACTGACAAAGCCGCTAATCCGGTAAATATGATGGGTGCTTCTAAACGTATAATGGAAATGTTCCTGATGCGTCGCAGCGCGGACATCGCTATTTCAACTGCCCGTTTTGCCAACGTTGCTTTTTCTGATGGGTCGTTATTACATGGGTTTAATCAGCGTATTCAAAAACGCCAACCTATCGTAGCTCCACAAGATATTAAGCGCTATTTTGTCACGCCAAAAGAATCTGGCGAGCTGTGTCTGATGTCGTGTATTTTTGGTGAAAACCGAGATATCTTTTTCCCTAAGTTAAGTGAATCATTACACTTGATTTCGTTTGCTGATATCGCGATTAAATACCTACAGCAGTTAGGCTATGAACCACATTTATGTAAAGATGAAGATGAAGCTCGTGCATTGGTTGATACCTTGCCTGAACAAGGTAAATGGCCATGCCTGTTTACTGATAGTGATACCACGGGTGAAAAAGACTTCGAAGAATTTTTTACGGATAACGAAACGTTAGATATGCAACGTTTTAATAATATAGGGGTCATTAAAAATGACGCATTATATGATGCTGAGTTAGTGACACTATTTGAAGAGTCTATTGGTGATATGAAAACAGATTGTGCTTGGAGTAAAGAACAGATTGTTGAATTGTTCTTTACCATGCTCCCTGATTTTGGCCACAAAGAAACGGGCAAATACTTAGACAGTAAAATGTAGGATAGCTTTAATGCATAATGAATTAATTAAATTTGTCCGTGATACTTATGCCACTGATGACTTTATACCGTTACATGTACCAACATTTAGCGGTAATGAAAAAAAGTATGTAAACCAGACTATCGACAGTACATTCGTATCAAGCGTTGGTCAGTATGTTAATGACTTTGAACATCATATCGAGCGTTACACTGGCGCTGGTAAAGCTGTTGCAACTGTTAATGGTACCGCTGCGCTGCATACTGCTTTGTATATGGCTGGAGTCCAAGCTGGTGAACTTGTTATTACGCAGGCTCTAACTTTTGTAGCTACTTGTAACGCGTTATTCCATATGGGTGCACAGCCTATTTTTATTGACGTATCAAAAGTCAGCTTGGGTTTATGCCCAAAGGCGATGTCAACATACTTACAACAGTTTGCTAAGTTAAATGCTCAAGGTGAATGTACTCACAAAATCACCGGTCAGCGTATTCGAGCTGTTATCCCTATGCATACTTTTGGGCATCCAGTCGAAATGGATGAACTGATTGCCGAATGTTTACGTTGGAATTTAGTCTTAGTAGAAGACGCTGCTGAAAGTCTTGGCTCATTTTATAAGGGTAAGCATACCGGTAGTTTAGGTGAGTTTGCAGCGATCAGTTTTAACGGTAATAAAGTTATTACGGCTGGTGGCGGCGGTATGGTGTTGTGTCGTGATTCTGATGTGGGTTTACATACTAAGCATGTCACGACAACGGCAAAAGTTCCACATCCTTATGAGTTCTATCACGATGAGGCTGGATTTAATTATCGTATGCCAAACTTGAATGCTGCTTTAGGTTGCGCGCAGATGGAAGTATTACCAGTCTTTCTAGAGCAAAAGCGTGTATTAGCGGAGCACTACGCTAAATTGTTTTCCGGAAGTGATTTTCACTTTGTGCAAGAGCCTGAATACGCGAAATCAAATTATTGGTTAAATGCCATTATTTGCCCAGACGTCGATAGTCGTAATTTAATGTTAGAAAAAACTAACGCAAGTGGTGTGATGACCAGACCTATCTGGCAGTTAATGCACCGCCTACCAATGTTCAAAGATGCCTTGCGTGGTGATTTGAGTGTATCTGAATGGGTGGAAGCGCACTTGATTAATTTACCGAGTAGCCCGGTTGGAATAAATGCATAATATAACAAAAAATGTTGCAGTGTTTACTGGGACAAGAGCTGAATATGGCTTGTTGTACTGGCTGTTGAAAGATATTCAGGCAGACCCTGACTTAGTATTACAGTTACTTGTATCCGGAATGCATTTATCACCAGAGTTTGGACATACCTACAACCAAATTGAAAAAGATGGTTTTGTTATTGATGAAAAAATTGAAATATTATTATCATCAGATAGTGCTGTTGGTATCGCTAAGAGTATGGGGCTAGGTGTATTGGGTTTTGCTGATGCCCTGAGCCGCTTACAGCCTGATGTATTAATTATTCTCGGTGACCGCTTTGAAGCGCTTGCGGCAGCACAGACCGCAATGATATTGCGCATTCCTATAGTTCATTTACACGGTGGTGAGTTAACTGAGGGGGCTTATGATGATTCGATCAGACATGCCATTACTAAGTTAAGTTATTTGCACTGCACTTCTACTGAACAATATCGCCAGCGGGTAATTCAACTTGGTGAAGCACCTGAACGAGTTCGCAATGTTGGCGCTATCGGTTTAGATCATTTGCAGCGTAGCTCTTTTATGAGCATTAAAGAGTTAGGGGATTCTCTTAATTTTGAGTTATCACAGCCGTTTTTATTAGTGACCTATCATCCTGTAACATTAGGTGAGGAGCAACCTGAACGCTCATTTCAAGCCTTACTTGATTCGCTTGATGATTACCCCGAACTGCAGGTGATTTTAACATACCCAAATGCCGATGATGGTGGCCGTCGTATTATTCCTATGCTGGAAAAATATGCCCAAGAGCATCCTACGCGGGTGTTTGCCATTAAATCGCTAGGGCAAGTTCGATATTTAAGTGCGGTAAAACATGCCTGTATCGTGATTGGTAATTCATCGAGTGGTATTATTGAAGTGCCATCGTTCCATGTGCCAACGATTAATATTGGAGTTCGCCAACTTGGGCGCTTAAGTGCCGATAGTGTTATTCATTGTGCCGCGACTAAAGACGCGATTAGTGCATCGATGCAAACAGCGCTCAGTGATGACTTTCAAGCATTACTACAAAGCGTACGCAATCCCTATGGTCAAGGGGATGCCAGCGGCCAGATTATCCATATGTTAAAATCAATACCGTTAGAAACAGTGAAAACATTTTATGATGTTAAAAAGGATTAATTGATGACGTTAATTATTGCTGAAGCCGGCGTTAACCACAATGGTAATGAGAAATTAGCATTTTCTTTAGTTGATGCAGCTCATCAAGCGGGTGCGGACATCGTTAAATTTCAGACTTTTAAAGCTAAAAATTTAGTGACTGAAAATGCCAAACAAGCAGAATATCAAATAACCAATACAGGGAAAGAGGAATCTCAGTTGGCTATGCTGGCGCGACTTGAGCTGAGTTATGAGGTTCATCACCAATTGATTGCTTATTGTAATAAATTAGGAATTGAATTTTTATCGACAGCATTTGATTTTGATAGCTTAGATTTTTTAGTGAATGATTTAGGTTTGACCAGGTTGAAATTACCCTCTGGTGAGATCACCAATGCGCCGCTTGTACTTGCGCATGCACAAACCGGTTGTGACCTTATTGTATCAACGGGCATGGCTACGCTATCCGAGATTGAATCGGTATTGGGAGTGATAGCTTTTGGTTATACCGCAGAAGCAAATACAGCTCCAAGCATTGAAGCATTTCAAGCCGCTTATTTTTCTGAAGCTGGGAAGGCTGCGTTAAAACAAAAAGTAACAGTATTACATTGCACGACTGAATATCCCGCGCCTGTTGTTGATATTAACCTTAATGCCATGAATACCTTAGCTAATGCCTTTCATTTACCCGTTGGATATTCAGATCATAGCGCTGGCATTACCATCCCAATAGCTGCTACGGCTTGTGGTGCGGTACTTATTGAAAAGCATTTCACCTTAGATAAAGAAATGGAAGGACCGGATCATAAAGCGTCATTAGAACCTGATGAGTTAGCACAAATGGTACGCGGTATTCGTGATGTGGAATTGGCTTTAGGGGATGGTATCAAAGGGCCTCGCCCTTCTGAAATAAAAAATAAAGCGGTAGCGAGAAAAAGTATTGTCGCAATGACATCAATAGAAAAAGGTCAAATCTTTGATGATAATAATCTGACGATTAAGCGTCCAGGTCATGGTATCAACCCAAACCGTTTTTGGGATGTGAAAGGAAAAACTGCAACTAAATCGTATATAGCTGGAGATATCATCGTTGAATAAGCCTTTAATTATATTAGGTGCTGGTGGCCATGCTGCGGTATTGATGGATATTTTAAGGCAGAAAAAAGCTGAAGTCCTAGCGCTGGTCGGTCCTAAAATTGATAGCAACCGAAAAGTATTACAAAATATACCTCATTATCTACAGGACGATGACGTATTCACATTTTCACCTGATGATATACGATTGGTTAATGGGATTGGTTCCTTGCCAGGAAGCACGCTTAGAACGAAACTTTTCTCGCAATTCACAGCTGTAGGCTATCAATTTGAAACCGTGATCGCTGACACCGCTATTGTATCGGCGTATGCAGAACTCGGACAAGGAGTTCAAGTGATGGCGGGCGCTATTATTCAAGCGGGTGCTGTTATTGGTGCAAATAGCATTATTAATAGTGGTGTGATTATTGAGCATGACTGTATTATTGGTGCTCATAATCATATTGCGCCTGGAGTGACAATTAGTGGTGATGTTATAACGGAAGACTATGTACATATAGGAACCGGTGCAAGCGTTATTCAGGGCATTAAATTGGCTAATCATGTTGTTGTTAGTGCGGGGGTCGCTGTAACCAAAAATGTACCAGCGGCGCATACTGTATTCAATGGTCGTATTTGCATGATACCAAACAAGGGTTAATAAATGAGTCATAACTGGGAAAATATCTTAATTGGGCCAGAACAGTCCATTAAAGAAGCATTATCAATTATAGATAGCGAAGCATTACGTGTCGCTTTGATTGTTGATGATAACAAAAACTTACTTGGCGTTGTTACTGATGGCGATATTCGTCGTGGTTTATTACGCAGTTTATCACTGGATACAGCAGTGAAAGAGGTGATGAATAGCTCGCCGATTACGGTTTCGGCGAATGTAACAAAGCAGACGCTAATTGACATAATGGAAGACCGCAGTATTCTCTCTGTGCCTGTGGTTGATAATGGTAAAGTTATTGGTTTGGAAACCTTGCATGATGCCATGACTAAAACGCAGCACAATAACCCTGTTTTCATTATGGCTGGTGGTTTTGGTACTCGTTTACGTCCCTTAACAGATAACTGCCCAAAACCTATGTTACATATTGGGGACAAACCAATATTAGAAACGGTTATTTTAAGTTTTATTAATTCAGGTTTTATTAATTTTTATATCTCAACGCATTTTATGCCAGAACAAATCCAAGCATATTTTGGTGATGGCAATAAATGGGGGGTTAACATTCATTACGTGCATGAAGATAGTCCATTAGGCACGGGAGGGGCGTTAGGTTTGTTACCAAAGGACATGCCTGATTTACCTATTATCATGATGAATGGTGATGTGCTCACGAAAGTTAATTTTGAACGCTTGTTAGAGTTTCATAATGAAAATACAGCGCATGCAACCATGTGTGTACGTGAATATGATTATCAAATTCCTTATGGCGTGATCAATGGTGAAGGCAATAAAATTATTAGTATGATTGAAAAACCGACGCAGCGTTTCTTTGTTAATGCAGGTATCTATGTTGTTAGTCAAGCGCTTGCTCGTTCTGTGCCAATGAATCATATTATTGATATGCCTACGTTATTAGAGCAGCATATTGCTAAACAAAAAGATGTACTGATGTTCCCTATTCATGAGTACTGGTTGGATATTGGTCGAATGGATGATTTTAATCGCGCGCAAGCAGATATTTATAGCTTAGGGATGAACGAATGATCAAGGGCAAGAAGGTACTGGCTATTATTCCTGCACGCGGTGGCAGTAAGCGTTTACCACGAAAAAATGTATTACCTCTGCAAGGTAAGCCCTTAATTGCTTGGTCTATTGATGCTGGTTTAAAATCACAGTACGTCGATCGTGTTGTTGTCAGTACCGACTGCGACGAAATTGCGGAAATTAGTCAGCAGTTTGGCGCGGATGTTCCCTTTATGCGCCCGGCAGATATTGCGGGTGATACAGCAACAACGAATAGTGTCATTTTGAATATGATAAATACACTAAGTCGTACTGAGTTATTTGATATTGTTGTTATATTACAGCCGACATCGCCATTGAGAACCGCGTTGGATATTGATGATGCCTTGGAAAAGCTCGATTTTAAACAAGCTGATGGCGTAGTGTCAGTATGTGAATGTGAACACAGCCCGCTATGGAGTAATATTATTCCTGATGATGATAATATGGGCAGCTTTATTCGTGAGCATATTAAAGGTAAACGAAGCCAGGACTTACCGACTCATTACCGCTTGAATGGGGCCGTATACGCTTTTACAACGGCGGCACTTATTGTTAATAACGGTATTCATTATAGCGATGCGGTATTTAGTATTAAAATGCCAGCCTTAAGATCGGTTGATATTGATCATGAATTGGATTTTAAGCTTGCAGATTTAATTCTTAATTCTTAATTCTTAATTCTTAAATGATTATTTTTAAATGCAACAAAAAGTGTTATTTTTGATTGACTTATGTGATTAAAGAATTTTGAAAAAATGAAAAATATTTTAATATATTTATTATCGAATATAGCCAATGGTTTATTGCCATTGCTCCTCCTCCCTATGTACACGATGCACCTTACTCCTGAGCAGTATGGCTTTGTAGCATTATTCCAAATGTTTTTTGTGTTTTTTCGTTCAATGAGTGGCGCTTCATATGTTACTGCAAGTGAGAGAAATTACTTTGGGCGGGAATACAGTAATCAAACATATGTTAGCTCTTGTTTTAATCTTATAGTCATTACATGCTTTATACTGTTATGCATTTGCTACTTATTTTCAGATTTTATATATAATGTTTCTGATTTAAGCATTATCTATATTGCGAAGGCTGTTACTTCGGGGGCTTTTGCTGTTATTGTTCAGTTAAGGTTAAGTCAATGGCAAGTGGAAAAAAAGGCATCCATGTATGGTATTCTTCAAGTTTCACTGGGTATATTGAATAATTTTTCGGGGGCTTTTCTTGTTATCGTTATTGGAATGGGAGTTGATGGTAGAATAGATTCAATTTTCTATACATATATGTTATTTAGTTTGGTATGTTATTTATCTTTACTAAAAGAAAGAAAGATAAAATTAGAATTAGATTATAGAAGAGAACTCAACGTTTATAAGGATATTTTTAAATTTTCCTTACCTTTGTTACCACATATTCTTGGTGTTTTATTGTTAACGGTTTTTGATAGATTTATACTTAAAGTAAATTTAGGATTAGAAATTGTTGGCATATATATGGTTAGTTTTCAACTAATGTCATCAATAGGTATGCTGTCTGATGCTTTTAATAAATTTTTCTCACCAGTTCAAATGAAGTTGATGTCAGGTGGCTCTTATAACGAGTATAGGTTAATTGTAAAGTACGTATATGCTTGGTCTATATTCATTGCCATTTCCGGTTTTATTTTGACATTGGTTTTCAACTATTTTGTTAGTCATTTTCTTGATTCTAAATATGCTGAAGTGATTCATATACTGCCTTGGATGGCCGCAGGCCAAGTGTTCAATGGGATTTATCTATCATTATTAAATGTAATATATTATTCTAAAAAAACAACACTCCTTTCCGCATCTACAATGATAGTAAGTTCTATACATTTAATTGTTTTTTACTTCTTAACTCACTCATATGGATTAGAGGGGGCCGGTATGGCTTTTTGTTTCTCAATGGCTATTCGGCTTATATTTACGTTTTTTCTTTCAAATAAAGTTTTTAAGTTACCTTGGGTAAAATCATTATATCCATCGTCATTAAGCTAATTGTATGACACTAAATGTTAGGAATGCTATTAATATTCTGAACCTAATAAAATAACAACGATAATTCGAAAATAAATTTCATGGTACCTTGATACCCATTGACTGGAGAGCAAAGTTTGAGCCGTATAATTATTACAAATGATGAAGTAATGTTTGATTCATTGATTAATGAAAATATAAAGTCAGGAGTTGAGCTATGTGAAAAAAAGATATGCAGTGGTTTGTATTTTGCTTCCTTTTACAAGAGAGTAAACAAGCATGTAAATTATTTTGAAAATGAAAAATCAGATTTTGCCTTTTCTTCTGGTACATTTTTGTATCGTGAAGCTACAGGTGTCAAAGGGTTAGAAGACATACTTATCAATTATGAAAGTAATTTAGATATAAGAAATGAAATTATTGGTAACTATAGTTTAGTCGTAGCTAAGAATAATGAATTCACCGTCTTTTGTGACCCATATGCGATACATGATTTGTTTTATTTTGAGGAAAATGGAAAGTTTGCTGTTTGTAACTCTTTGAAAGACTTAGCTACAGTTAAATCTGAAAAATCAGTTAAAGTTTCTAGCCTCATTTCTGAGACTATTTTATCTGGTTATATAGGTAATGAAACCTTTATTAAAGGTGTTTATAAGCTGCGAGGGACTGAAAAATTAGTTTTAAATTCGGATACTCTTTTTGTTGATAATGTTAATTATAATAAAAAAATATGGGACTTCAGTGAGAAAACTATAGAGCAAGCGGTTGAGGAATACGTTTGTTTAATAAGGAAATATACATCGCAAATTACAAAAGTTTGGGACGATATAGGTGTTCATCAAACTGGTGGTTTAGATAACAGGTTGATTTTTAGTGCGTTGATGAACTCTAATGTAGAACCATTGTTACTCTATGGTAGAGGTAATTCAATATTAACAACTACTAACCAAGAAGATTATGATTGTGTCTTAGAGTATACAAAAAAGTTTAAAATAAAAAATCATATAATGAATTGGGGTCACAAAGAATCCGACTATTCATCAGATAACATAGATAATCTTTATGAAAAATATGGTTTTAAGTTTGCTATATATGGAGCCCCCCAAGCTTTCTTCAATGAGTATGAAGGTGGCATTCCTGATTACCCAGAGTTTTTGGAATTTGGTTATTTTGGTGAGAATCTCAGGTTAAGGGAGTATTTGGGTGATAGGTTAAGCGTTCCTTTAGATGAATTCTTTGATGAATATTTATTTGGTGGGAGGTATGGGGATATTAATGACCTTAGCTTCTTACCCAACGCTGAGGAAATCAAACAAGATTTACGTGAAGAATATTTGAAAGAGGCTTCGTTGTTTGGTATTTATCCTGGAGATGAAATTTTAGCCGAAGACTTTGATGAGTTTAGATGGGTTCATGCAAGGCAGGCAGACTCAAGATCGTTAAATCTTATTAATGAATTTACGTCATCTTTTGCTACGTTATCTATTCCAGAGTTGCATGAGTTCCCATGGTCATTACCAGCTGAATGGAGGAAGAGTGCAGAGTTTCAGCTGAGGGTAACTAATAGTTTATATCCTAACGCTTTGGATATACCTATTTTTTCTCATGGTAATCTACAAACGTTAAATCGAGATGATTTTACTCTTGCGATAAATTATACTTGGGCTCAAAAAGTTAAATCATTTATGGATACGATAAATGTTAGTGATAAGATGATTAGCTTTTCTAAAGGCATTTACTTTCGTTTTATGGAAAGAAATAGAGATAAGGCATCTCTAGCAGCTAAAAATAAAAGCTCTGCTGATAAAGTTGAAAAGATAATTGAAAACTATCTAGGGGGGGACTGCCCTGAGCATTTAAGGTTTATATCTCCTCGTCACTATCCTGGACATATTGTTGGTTTGTATAGATATTATTTACATATAAAAGCACTTGAAAAATTTACTAAATAAGACTGTAGTAACAGTATAAATTTATCAGCCTAGTTTTGGCTTAGCTTCCTCAAGCAACTCCTAGAAGTCAGGGGTTATTGAGGGGGGATTGGGTTGAATTAAAATGTTTTCAACCTGATTTGTTGACTCGTCATCAGGATTTTCAACCTTAAATTGGTTTGTTAGTAACTGATTTTTATCTATCAATATAGACAATTAATTTGACCTCTATAAATGAAATTTAAATATGAATAATATGAACTTAATCATTTGCCAATCGCCTAAATACTTAATGAATGCAATTAATAAGCTTAATGCTGATTCAGAATCTAAATTAATGATTCGTGAAGTTAAAGGGGTTTTTGATTTTATAAAAAAAAGCAAGACAGTTGACGAAAGTGATTTGATTTTTTTACCTGTTTATAAGCGAAAGAATGTTTTCGGATTGATAGCTAACGTGCTTATTATAAAGTGGTTTTGTTTTAAATATCGAAATTTTTTCGATAATGTTTATGTATTTACAAATGCTCATGATTTTACAACCACGTCTTTACTTAATTCTCTCAAGATTAGAGGCAGTATTTACTTTGAAGAATTTATAGAGAGAGGTACACAGAGTTCAGGTTTAGTTAAGCTTATTGATAAGTATCTATTTGGTGTAGATTCATTTTACCATGAAAATCTACCTGTTTATTTACCTGTTAATAGAGCTGGTATGAATATATGCGATTGGACCAGTGATAAAACCGCCAGGGTTCGTAGAGTATCAGCTTTAGAATTAACAGGATGTGAACAAAAAAAGCTGTTGATTATAGATTCTAATGATCAGGGAAATGAGAATCTTAACAATGTTGCGGCTATTTATAAAAGTGTATTAGCTTTATGTAAAAAAGATAATATTAAAGTGATTGTTAAAGGACATCCTCGACTAGGTTTATCCAAGAGTCTCAGGCGATTGCCTGATGTTATTTATATAGATAATGAAATACCGTTGGAATTTTTATCTCTAAATAGTATCGAGCATGTAATCGGTTTTTACAGTAGTTCTTTATTTGCGCCAGAATTTTCTCAGCGAGCTAAAAGCTTACTTTTTTTAACTCATAGTGATAAAGAAAACTTTTACAAAGAGTATCTATTGAATAATGGATTTAATAGAGATAATTTCGTTTTAAATGTGAAAGAAATAATAGATATTCAAAGGGTTAGGAAATGATTTATATTATATTACCTGTATTTAAAAGAGTCGAGCTGACTCGTAGATTTATAGAGTCGGTGAGAGAGACTAAAAGAGATGATGTTTTATTTATAATTGTCGATGATGAAATATCAGTTTATTCTAGTTTCGATAGTTTTATTGATGATAAAGATGTCGTAGTGTTGAAAACAGCGGGTGATGTCTGGTGGTGTAAAACGGTATCTGCAGGCATTGATTATTTGTTTTCTAATATACCTTCGGATAAACTTTTAGATGATACTGTTATTATTGCTAATAATGACGTTCAAGTGCCAAGTGATATTTTCAATATGTTAGGAAAGCTGGATGATAATTGTATTATACATCCAACAACTAAACTTGTCGCAACAAATGAAATAGTGTCCAGTGGTTGTAAAGTTAAATCATGGTTACCGTTTATTACTGAGCACCCAAAGAACAGAGATGGCCTAACCGTAGAGGTTGATATGTTAACAGCCAGATTCTTGTGTATGAAGGGAAGTGTCTTGCTAAAAAATGGTAATATTAATACTGAACTTCTTCAATATCATGGTGATTCAGAGTTTACATTACGAGCAAGAAGCAAAGGTATTAAGAACTATATTGTTGCTGATTTTGTTGTGACGCTCGATGACAATGATAACTCTGCAATAAATCAAAAAAGTGTGCTTAGTTTTTTAAATAGTGTTTTTGATGAGACTAAGTCAAATTCTATAAAACAAAAATTTATATTTCTTAGAGCTAACTTTGGCTTTGTAAAATCATTAATTATAACTTTAAACATGACAATTAATGGCTTTGCTAAAGTTCTTTTAAGGAAATGTTTTGGTTCGTAACTCTACACTACTTTCAATGTTGATTGCTTTGTTATCACTGTCAGATTACATTTGGTTGATCTTAGATAAAGTTGATGTGCCTCATGTTGTCATATTTTCCTTTTTTTATCTTTTAACGTTAATTGGGTTTGTTTATTGTAATTCAATATCTATCCGAAAATCGGTTTTACTTGTGTTTATTTTATTGTATTTTATTGTTATATCCATTTACAATAATGATAATATTGGTTTTGATGGTTTTACTGTTCTCCTTTCCTATCTCACTGTATATTTTATTTTTATGATATTTAGTAATAAAAGTTTGTTTGAGCTTTTAGACTTGTTATCGAAATCGCTATTTTTTTATTTGCTAATGGTTGTTTTTTTTGAAGTGATAAATAAGACCTTAGGAGGTCAGAATCTTATAATTGTATTTCAAAATAATTTACCTTATTTATTATTGTTTTTTATGTTATATAAAAGTTTAAGTAAGGCTTCTGGTTATCAAGGCAGGGGTGATACATTTAAATTTTCAGTTTGTTTGTTTTTTATTTATATAGTGTTTGTTTTTTTTGAATTCGGCAAGTATCGAATTCAATTTAAAACAGTAATATTACTAGGGATTTTATTGATACCACTTATATTTGAAAAAACGATTGTAAAACATTTCAAAAAGTTTAAGTTTTTATTGTTGATACTTATTGTTTTATCTATTTCTTTTTTTTGGTTAATTCAAGAACAGCTCGAGATTTTTGTAAACGCTTCCGGTCGTTTAGGCTCAAGTATGTTAAGAGTCGAAATTTTCAACACAATAATGGAAGAGTTTAAAAGTCTAGGAGATATAGCTTTTGGTACGAGCTTAGGTTCATCCTCTAACGCGTTTCAAGTTTCGTATAACAATTCGTTGTATGAACTTCATAGTCATGTAGGTTTTGCATCTTTAATGTTGGATTATGGTCTATTAGGTATCTTACTCTTGTTTTTGTTTCCTTGTGCTTTGCTATTGTTTAAAGTCCGTAATTCACCACAATCTTTTTTATATGCTTTTTTGCTGATCATATGCTGGTTGTATATGAATGTTGTGTATCTATCGGCAATCCCGATTTCAAATGTTTATAATTTTTCAATGTTATCTTTAATATTAATTTCAATTAATATATTTATAAAATTTACAAATGGTGAAAAAAAATGAAAGTCGCATTAATTACTGGTGTAACAGGTCAAGATGGTTCTTATCTAGCAGAGCTTTTATTAGAAAAAGGTTATGAAGTACACGGTATTAAGCGACGTGCATCATCGTTAAATACTGAGCGTGTTGACCATATCTATCAAGATGCCCATGAAGAAAACCCAAGTTTCTTCTTACATTATGGTGATTTAACGGATTCATCAAACCTGACCCGTATCATTAAAGATGTACAGCCTGATGAAGTATACAACTTAGGT
>Ga0105355_10003304_pt1 | contig 14189 bp, 11 predicted proteins | sample GOMGulsemesocosm_2_FD_83508 | JGI IMG/M metagenome (GOLD analysis project Ga0105355, IMG submission 83508) | Methane-oxidizing microbial communities from mesocosms in the Gulf of Mexico - GOM9C Gulf of Mexico | ecosystem: Environmental > Aquatic > Marine > Cold seeps | place: Gulf of Mexico... | reverse complement strand
TGCTTGGTTAGTTCAACTACATTAATTGGAACTCGTGATGGGAAGGCATTAAATAAATTATATAAATCTAGAAGGTCAGTTAACATAATTGCGTGATACATAGGCGTTAGTTCAAAGCTACCACCATCGCTTAACACTTGCTCTGCTAATTCTTTTTCAAAATCTTTTAAGCCAATAGCTAACCACTTATCAGCATCTGACCCTTGCAAGTAACAACCTGCAAATAAAAGTGCTTTTAAATTGACAAAGTAATGATTACCTAATAAATGTTTCTCTAAATCTTGAGACAGAAAGTCGGCTTGTTGAGCTAAGCTATTTAACGTTTTTTCACTCGTATCTAAACCAGATAAAAATGCTTTAGTCCAATTTACTATCCTTAAAGATAATGTATAAGACTCCCAACCATTACCCCTATTATTAACTGGATTATCATCAAGCCATCGATTAACCCAAAACAATTGTAATTCTTTACGATCCTGAGAACCAAAGGAATTTAGATCATCAAAATAATGTAAGTTATACAGCCATAACTTTTCTTCGGAGCTGTTATTCCAATCATTTGCGCTATTAACATCACTCTGATGATTTAAAAAAATCACTCTCGATTTGGTTAAAAAACTTTGCTGATTAAGGCGTTGGATTATCCAAGTTCCATTAGATGTAGCTATAGAAGCAACAATAGAATGACCTTTAGGCTGTTTGATTTTTTTTAATATTCGGTGATAGATTTGAGTAAATTTCAAATATTTTAGTGTATGGAAATATAAAAAAGTTTTCTGCAAAACTTAATCCTTATTTTTGAGTTCAACAACTATAAATTGGTGTTTTCCTCTATTTGTTAATGGAATATTGTTAACAATTTTGCAATTTATATCTAATTCGTTACCAACTTTATCTTGAAAAGCATCAGTCACATTTTTTAAATCCAGGTTAGTAAAATCTGAATTAACAATTAAACGAAGCTCACAGGTGCCAATACTCGTTTGATAGAATTGGTACTTGCTGACTCTTTCCAATGCATTACAGTGAGTATTTAGGGATGTCATTGTTATATTCACACCGGTTTTACCGTGTAAATACTCTTTTCCCCACCTCCCGGTAAGTTCGTCTATTTTTGTAACGAAACCTCCTGATTTCGTTACTGTCGCAGTGTCACCGGTTCGGTACCTAATGAGTCTTGTAGCAGAGTTAGAAAAACCTGTACCAATAAGTTCGCCGTTTATTTCTTCAGTAAGACCATATAATTGATTCGGGATGTAAGCATCATCAAGCAAGGGAGCGAATATAACTCTTTCGGTCATACCATAAAAACTTAATATGTTGGCGTTAAAAGCTTTTTTAATCTGAATAAGTTGCTCAGGATAAATTCTTTCTGATACCAACAAAATTGTCTCGATACTATCTATAGTTTCTTTGCTAGAGTCTAAAATAGCTGAAAGTTCTTTAACCGATGAAGGGTACCCATGAATGAATTTAGGTTGAAATTTCTTTATTTTTGATAGGCTTTTAATCAAACTTTCTGAATTTAACCTAAATGGTGAGATCAATAGCTCTTTATATAAAAAATTGTATCCTAAGAGTTCGCTTGGCTTAATACCTGAGACGCCTCTTAAACAAAGTCTTTTTGCGTCAACATTTACATTATTAGCCAACAAATAAGAATTCACAAAAGCCCACTCTTTACCGTAGCAGTCATTACTTAGGAAAAGTGCTGTTTGCTTACCTGTTGTACCGCCGGTAGTAACTTTATATCGTTTGTTCTTATATCGATCATCCAAAAATAATTCTAATTCATTTTGAATGTGCTCTTTCGTTATCAATGGAAACTCTAATAATTGTTCAATATTAACAATCTGCTCAATTTTTAATTTTTTAGCAACATCGGCATAAAACTTTGTATGCTTTATTGAGTCATTAACATATTTGACTAACTTTTGATTTCTAATTAACTCTATTTGCTCACTAGATAATTCTTTACTTTTTTGCAAAGCGCTAAAGTCTTGCCTATAACTTTTACCACAAAATAGGCCAAAAGGTATATAAAGTAAGGGGTACGTAAGTTCATCTGGAAGGCTTTTATAAAATGTTTTTAGTTTTTGTAAATTAATTTTCATTGTTAAAGCCAATTTTTTTCATAAAGTCGCTCGTATTTACAGCATCGTCAAAAAGATCCGATCTAGTAATTGAACGTTCTCGATATAATTGATGGTTTGAAGCAATAGTTTCTATTGCTTCAACTATTTTGTTGACCGCTTTGGGCTCTACCAGCAAACCACCATTACCAACTAATTCTGGTATGCTTCTCCAATTAGTCGAGATAACAGGTAGCCCGATCATAAATGCTTCAATGATTACACCAGGGTAACCTTCCCCTGCATAGTATGTAGGGAGGACTAAACAATGAAAATTAGCCATATATTCATATATGTTTTTATTATTAATAGCACCAATATATTGAATATTTGGTTTAGACATTTGCTCCAACACCTTTAACTTTTCATCGATTATTGGCCCAGCGATAGTCAAAGAGGTATTCTCCATTGACTCAACAGCCTCAATCAAATCGAGTACTCCTTTTGCCGTGTCTAATTGGGAAAGGTATAAAATGCGCAATTTATCATCAGGCTTGTAGATTTTAGCTCTAACCGTTTGCTTTGGGCGTACATTAGGAAACCAAAAAGTATTCACGTTGTAACACTTAAAAGTATCAACCAGACTTATTGTCTCAAAAAAATTTGCAGAGCTATATTGTAATACTTTACGAATAATCACTTTATTAAAAAAATTACATGAAGAGTAAAATTCATCAAAACTTCCTGCAAACTTTCTTAAGCTATAAGTTTTTCGAAAAATAATACTGGTAGCTAACACAAAAGGCCCCAATATTAAGTAATCTTTGGCAGTGCCATGCAAGCTTATATGGCAGTAACTGCCAACACGAAAAATATTTTTGATACAATTGAAGAACATAATTAAACTGTTAGCGTAATTACATGCGTTAGAGTCAATAATGCTGATTTCAACTTGATTTGTCGATAAGTTTTGTAATAAGTTCTCAAATAGAACAACGATCCCGCCTATCTTTCCATCGATTCCTTCTCGTGGCCCAATAAGCAATAAATTAGTTTTTTCTTTAGACATAATCAGATTTTTCTCTTCCATGTTTAATAACTTTAGCGGGTACTGCCACTGCTACACAATTATCCGGCAAGTCACATAAAACGACTGCATTTTCTCCTATAACAACTTTATTTCCTATTGAAACAGGACAGGTAATTTTAGCTTAATCTACAAATAAACTTTATCTCCCAATATAGACATTTCAATTGACTTTAAAGTACCAGTACTAGTAAGACATTGTTCAATATGGGATTGATTACCCTTAACTACAGGTTCGTTTATCACAACTTCCTAGCCTAAAATCGATAACTTAGGAATTAATTATATTCCTCTATTGATTAAATATTGTAGCAACTGAGGGGGTATTTAAGTATCTCTAATCAACCATGTATCCAAATATGCTTAATTGTCATGAAGTATATGACTTAATAATTCCAGAAAGTCGTCCATACCATCACGCCAATTAAACTGACCTATTTTAATTTTTTCATATGATGAAATTGCTAAGCTCAATTCATCAATGTTATCAACATCGACTAATAGTCCACCTCCACTTTTTAAAATGATATCTTCAACGACTCCGACACATCTTGTTGCTATAACTTTATTGTTTAAATAAATATTTTCAAGAAGAGCATTCGGGACCCCCTCCCTTCTTGAACTAAGTATAAATAAATCACAATATTTATAAAAAGGGTACGGATTATCTTTATGCCCGTGAAATATAACTTCATTTCCGCACCCTAATCCTTCTGCTAATTTAATATAGCTCGATTTGAGGCCTGCGATATCTCCACCAATAATATTTAATCTTAAATTACTATTTTTTTGTAAACTAATAGAAAAAGCTTTTATCAAAAAATCAAACCCCTTAGCCTCATATAATCCACCAGAAGCTACAATATTAATTTTATGTTCATCGATAAAGGGGCTGGCTTTGTCCTGGATTTTGTTTTTAATATCACTTTTATTGATAGGGTTATTTATGACATGAATATTTTTAATATCCAGATCATAAGTATTCCATAAGTCTATCTTCATTTCTTCTGATTGAGCAATAACAAGCGTGCTTTTATTAAAACAAAGTTTGATAAATTTAAGCCTGATACCACTTAAAGCTTTTTCTTTTATTTCCAAACTTGGCATGCTTGGATATCGACATATTATTTTTCCCTTATAATTAGTTATAAATGTAGCTACTTTTAAAATTGAATAAATACGAGATGAAGTAACTATTATAACAGCAGGTTTTATCTTATATATCATTTTCGTTAACTTAAATATTGAAAATAAAGGTCGCTTGCAAAGTAAGCTATGCTTATTTATATCGCGATCTATCTCATCAAATATTCTTTTAGGTTCACATAAAGCTAAAACATAAGTATTACTATTATCATTCATTCCATTTATAAAATTAACTAATACTCTCTGGGCTCCACCTGGCCCGAAATAATCATCTATAAATAAGACTTTTCTATTCATAATTTCTCAAATTCACTGAGTTTCAGTTGCTAGCTTGGCCTTTATTTCATTATATAAAAAAACAAATGTAAACCAAAGAAAATAACTACTTAAACTTACTTTAGAAAGAAATATACAGGAAATAATTAGAAAATTAGAGCCGAGTCGATTATGCATTTATCCAATGAGTTACTTATCAAACTAATACCGTCAGGTGCTACGTTATATACTTTATGTATATATTCTTTCATTTCTTGTGTTTGCGCTATTAATTTACAGTTACTTCTCAGGAAATACCGAATAGCTAAAAATCGAGGTTTATTCATAGCTCCCGCACTTAATTCTAATGAAGACATTGATGGATAACGAAATATTAAAGGGATTTTCAAATTGAACATTAATATAGCTAATTTGGTAACGACTAATATATTAGATGACGATACAAATATTGAATCAGGAAAAAATTTATTTATATGAAAACCAAGGTTTATCACCGAGAATGATGACCGTTTATGCTTTAGATGTTTTTTATCAACGTTATTATTAATTTGGTTATATAAATCACCGGGCTTATCAAGAGATATAACATAAGGTGTTATAGTCTCATCAGAAATTGAATTAATAATATTGACCATCACTCTCTGAGCGCCCCAGGGGGGAAGCCATGATCGATAAAAAGAACTTTTTTACTCATATAGCCTAATGTTCCTTTGTTGATAGTTAACTCAGCCCATAGGCTGAATATTTTTTTGCAACGCTACAAAACAGCATCAAAATTTACTAAACAATTATAAAGTCCCTCATAAGTAACTTTACGCTTTGTAAAAATACACGTCATTTTGTATTATAATATTAATTATTTGAAGAGGGGAATAGTTAATATAAACAACACTTGGAAGTTGACTTCCTGTTAACCAACACTGTTATGTGGCGCAACTAACACATAATTCTTCAACTAAATAATATATTGTCATATTCTTGCGTTGCATTAATTTTAAGTATAAGAAAATAAAGTGAATACATAATGGTAATAAAATACATAATGAGTTTCACCTTATATGTCGATATTTTGATATAAAATGGCAAAATGATAGCTAATGATAAGTGAGAATACATTTCAAGGAATCTAAAAGAAAGTAGCCCTAAATCTGAGAATAACAAATAACCAATAAGACCATAGATATAATAAATAAATGCTACGAGAATAAGGCGATTATTTTTTATGTCATCCCACTTATATAAACCATAAAAGGCCAGTGAGAGTAAAAATAAAATACCTAAACCAAACGGGTTTACTGCATGATTTAGATCGCTGCCTTGTAAGCGGCTCACCTTTAGCTGAATAAAGTTTAAAGGGCCAAAATTAAAATTATCCACAATTAAAGCAACCAACCCACCAGACAGAGTAATTATCAAAGTAGAAAGAAGTGTTATAACAAGAGCTTTCTTGTGGTTCTTTATACTGTATATCAAATAAAGAGGAAAAGCGGTAATTGCAAATATATGAAAACCCGAAGCCAGTAATACCATAAGGGAGTACTTTACTGGCTTCTTATTTATAATAAAGTAAGTCGCTAAAAATATAATTGACGATGCTACTTGTGCGCGAATTTGCGTCATATCTTTTATTAAAATAAACGACAAATAAATTAACAGTGATATAAAGAAATAAGAAGAATTTTCCTTCAACCAGAAAAGCTTTATTCCAACAGTAAAAAATACTATAAAAATAAAAAACACACTGAACGGCAGCCCTGCTGTAGAAAATAAGGTTGCTAAACTAGTATAAATAAACTCATGGCCTGTTCCCGCTCCATCAAACTTATCAAAAAATGGTATCCCAAAATGCTCAAATGAATAGTTACTATATAAATATTCATAGCTTGAATAATCACCAAGACCATTTTGCAAGCCAGCAAACAAATAGATAAGCAATATTGCAGCAGGGATCAAAAGTTTGAATGGTTGATTAATCTTATTATCGACAGTTAAAACTGATGCCAATATAAAGGGGATCAGAAACATATAAAACAGCAAGTAACCTCCTAAAACAGGATGTGAATTACATCCATTTTCTATACCACATTTGAAACATCAGCAAGTTCCAGACCATTCTAAAATTTACTTTACCTTGGAAGAACAAATGCTTAATTCGTTGCAGTTCATCCTTATCTAGAATAGAGGCCATTGAAAAGTATTCTTCAACATAGTCTTTTAATTCATTCTTTAGCCATTCATCTACAGGTATTCCAAAGCCCATTTTAGGCCTGTCCATTATACCTTTAGGTAAATACTTGTGCGTAATTTCTTTTAGAAGCCATTTTTTATTACCGTTTTTTATTTTTAGCTCTATAGGTAAGCGTGATATAAATTCGATAATTCGATAATCAAGTAAGGGTTCTCTTCCCTCTAAACTAACACTCATCGTTGCCCGGTCTACTTTATGCAGAATATCATCGACCATATAAGTTTTATAATCTATTGCCAGCATTTTATCTAATGATTCGGTATTCTCATTCATGTACTTCATACAATCAAAGTTTGTAATAATTTTCTTATGTTTACCTAGAAGCCTTTCAATTGAGTATGGGGTTGTATAATAAGAAGTTAACCTTTGTAATTCTGGTGAGTTTTCGTAAGCAAACTTTGCAACTTTATTTTCAAAAAAGGCATCTTTTTTTATACCCGTTTCTTGCAGAATTTTTGCAAATTTATTTAAAGTGGATTTACCTATAAACCTTTTGATAAAATTTATTTTTTTGGCTGTATCATCAACATCTGTTACATACTTACTATACCCCGCAAATATTTCGTCTCCGCCATCGGCACTTAAACTAACTGAAACATCCCTTTTTGCCATTTGGCTAACAAGAATCGTTGGGATTGCACTACTATCTCCGAATGGTTCATCATATATATCGGCGATCGTTGGCACAATTTCCAGTGCCTCTTTTTCAGTGCAGTAATACTCGGTATGATCTGTTCCTAAATGGTTTGCTACATTTTTTGCATGAGGTGCTTCATTATAACTTTCTTCATTAAAGCCGATAGTAAATGTTTTTAATTTTTCAGTTTGCTCACTTTGAATGAGTGATGTAACTACGGAACTATCATATCCCCCGCTTAAGAAGACTCCAACGGGAACATCTGATACCATTCGATAATTGAATGCAGACTTTAAAAGCTTTTCCGTTTCAGTTACAGCTTCCCTTTCACTGATATCGAATTTGGGCATATTATAAAAATCTATTACATCCCAGTATTTTATTTCTTTAACTTCTTTCGTTGCTAAATCAAGCTCTAAATAATGGCCCGCTTTTAATTTATATGTACTTTCAAAGATGGTATGAGGCTCAAGGATGTAGCCCATTTGCAAAAACAATGCTACGGAGTCTAAACTTATATTTTTTTGGAAAAATTGATTTTCATGAAAACTCTTTAGTTCACTAGAAAACATAAATAAATTTTCTTGATTATAATAATAGAATGGTTTCACTCCAGCTCTATCTCTTATTAAAACCAGTTTATTAACTCTTTTATCATAAATGGTTATGGAAAACATACCATTAAACTTATCAACTGCTTTTATACCCCATTCATAATAAGCTTTAATTAATACTTCAGTATCACTATCACTATCGAATGTATATCCATATTTTTTTAATTCCGTTCGTATTTCTTCGAAATTATATACCTCACCATTGTAAACAACTTCCAGCTCTTTATATTTCATAGGTTGATGACCATGTCTAGATAAATCTAAAATAGATAATCTTGTATGGCCTAGGCCCAAATTATAATCATTCTCTTCATATAGGCTATAGCCAGTATCATCAGGACCTCTGTGATGGAGTCGTTCTGTCATTTTTATTAATTCACTTTTTGTTGACCTTTTAGTAAAGTCACAAAAGCCAGTTATTCCGCACATATTTACCCTTGAATTCTATTGAAAATATCTTCCCATTGAGATGAAATAATTTCAACATTAAGCTTTTTCTTTATTCGCATAGCTTCTATTTTCATCTCATGTATTTTATTACTACTTTCTACTAATGTTATTATTTTATTAGAAATATCTAATGCATTATCTTGAGTCAGGAATCCATTTATATTATTTTCTATAATTTCGCTTGGTCCAAAGTCACAATTGACACTAACAGGAACACAGCCGTTAGCCATGGCTTCACAAAGTGCATTTGGAAAACCTTCATATCTTGATGTTAGTGCGAATACTTTAGCCGATGCTAATACGCTATACGGGGATTTTGTAGGACCCTTTAATATAACTAAATCATTAATATGATATTTGGTGATCAGCTGGGCTAAAGCTTCTTTTTGACTGCCGTCACCATAAACATGAACTTGCCATTTAGATTTTCTCAGCCTTTCCTTCATAATATTTACAGATTCAATTAATAGTTCATAATTTTTAACAGGCTCTAACCTTCCCATCGCTATAATTACATTTTCTTTCTTTTTAATTTCTTCTTTAACAGTATCATCAAGTGGGTTATAAATAATCATCGATTTTTTTCGTATCTTATTATTAAAATATGAAGCGGCTCCATTTGTTTGAAAAATAATAGCATCACTATATGGGTATAAAACCTTTCTAAGGTAATCAAATATACCTTTAATGTCTCTATAGGGGTTACTTCTTTCTGATACGACAATTGGAGTTTTTGATAATTTCGAGGCAATTATACCTAGAACATTAAATTTATTTATAAAACTGACAGCAACGTCAGGTTGATGTTTTTTTATAATTAAATACATTCCCTTGATAGTATCAAAAAGTTGAAAAAGAGTTGAAAGCTTATTAGTTTTGGCTTTAGATTTTTTAAATAAATAATCTCTCTTAATACCATCATTAATTTTATAAAATTCATCCACTTCGTTTGATAAAGTGACAATTACCACGTCATGTCGTTTTGACAAGTTATTTGACAAAACTGTAACAACTCTTTCAGCCCCACCTTGACGTAAAGATGATATAAAAAAAACTATTTTCATTTTAATATTTCTTTATATTTATTTAAATAGAAGGCTTTTTTTTCTATAAATGACATACATTTTGTTTTATCAAAAAGAGTCATGTTTTTATCCTTATACTCTCGTATAGTACATATTTTTTTTGTAGGCACACCAGCATAAACAAACCCTGATTCTAACCTATTTCTTACTATTGAGCCTGCGCCGACAATAACATTAGATTCAATATATGCTCCTGGTAATATGGTTGTATTCATACCTATAAAAACATTGTCTTCTATGATTATGGGCTTACATAAATCTATTTCCTGGCAGTCTTCAAATAAATTAATTAAAACATCAACTGCACCATCGTGATTGATAAAGCTTACCCCTCCTGATAACTCAACATCATCACCAAGCTTAATAAGATAAGGTTCACTCCCAAAATTCCTCGTATATAATTTAGGCCTAGCACCTAATATTACACCCTTTTCTAATGCATACTCACCATTACTCATCAACCTGTATTTGATAGTGCTTAGTATGCGCTTTAGTTTATTTATCAATTTCATCATTATCCTTTAGACTTGAATGTTCGATAAAGTCACCTCATCTAACTTTACTTTAACTTGGTTTATTTAAGATGAACCCTTCAAACTTGCTGAATACCTTTGGTGGTTCATTAACTTTGACTTACCGCTGCCTATTTTTATGAAATTAATTGGGGCAACAACTACTATGACAAAGGGGGGAGTAATTAAAGGAATATTCTTATCCAGATGTGCAGACTCTAGTCCACATTTTATGGCTTACATATTATTTACATTTACGAATTACTATATCGTTCATATAATTTACCCAGCTTTCAGCAATAAGTGAAACATCAAGTTTATCAACTATTCTGCTTGCCTCCATTGAAAACTCTGCCACTTTAGATTCATTATCCATTAAATATCCTATTTTTTCAGAGAATCCGGCAACATCCCCCACTTTAACTAAAAAGCCATTAACATTATCTTCGATCATTTCCGACGGTCCTGTTATACAATCAAATGAAACACAGGCACAACCAAAAGACATCGCCTCAGCTAAAACATTTGGAAAGCCTTCGTTACGTGACGAAAGAACAAAAATGGAGGCCTTTTTATAATATTCACTAACATTTTTTTTTCTACCCGGCAAAATCACACGCCCTTCTAAAGCTAAATCTTTAATTTGTTGTTCTAAATTATCTCTCTCGGAGCCTTCCCCTAAAATAATTACTTTCCAATCTTTCAAGTTTAAATTTTGACATGACTGAATAAGCATATCAAAACCTTTAGTTTTGCTAAGACTTCCAACTGCAAGTATAATTTTCTCATCTCTATGGGTACTTATCCCCTTAGGTATAGAAAAGTCTATAGGGTTGAAAATGATTTTTTTATTTTTTACAAAACTAAACTTTTTATAATCATATTGTGACAAAACTACAATTCCATCGGAAAACGGATACGTCACCTTTCTCAAAAACCTCCACAACTTACTCTTCCGAAAGTAGTATGAACTTCTTTCTGAAATTATCAATGGTGCTTTTAACCCTAAATGCGCGATAATAGAATAAATATTTGTCTTATCCACAAATGAAATTATCACATCAGAATTTAAGGCTTTCATCTTGCTTCTAAGATGTCTTATTATTTGAAGAGTATTTTTTTTCCCGTCTAAGAAGCCATCGTTAATTGATAAAATTGAATCAGGTAATTTATGGATATTAATTTTATTATCTATATGGTACGCAGGTTCTTGTTCACATTTTAGAGAATACACAATATCAATTTTGTAGCCATTATTCACAAAATAGTTTGCTAAAATTGAAAGAACACGCTCTGCACCACCACCTCTTAAAGATGAAATTACAAAAGTAATTGATTTTATCTCATTAGTCATTTTTTATTCTTACAAAATATTTATAATTTATACACATAGTAAAGGCTTGGACGATCACCATTACAACCGCTAGACCTACTTCGCCCCAAACCATAATAAATGGAACAACCAATATTGAATTAACCAGTAAAGATTTATTAACAATGCAGTTTAACAATTTATTTTTTCCAGATATAACTAGAAACTGTGTAAACAAAGCGCCGTATGGTACCAAGATTATCGTCACGGATAAAACCATAAAAACATTGATTATTTCACTAGAGTTCTCTTTTACTAAACTTGATAAAAGGTAAACCAGTAAAATATTTGATGCTACTGTTAAAACTATTAATACTGGAAGCATTCCGTATAGTATTTTTTTAAAATTAATATAAAAAGTATCCGTAGACTTTTCGTATTGATTTGAGATGTTTGGAAAAATAGCTTGAGAAAACGAATTGAATAATGTTGTTATTATTTTAACAATTCTATTTGCAATATCAAAATAACCGACAACCATATTATTAGTTAAGAAACCCAATATTATGACATTCACCGTTGTATACATACTTACAGAAATTCGACTTGTAAATATATACCATCCAGTTTTAAACTCTAATATTATCCTAGCTAAGCTTTGAGGTTTGAATATAACATTAAATTTTTGCTTAACAATATATAGAGAAATCAATCCCGCTATGATCATACCAACCGAATTAAGAATAGGTACATATAAAAAATCAACTTCCGTTTTAATAAAGACAAAAATTAGGGCTGTAAAGAAGACCCTTACACCGATATTAAGATAGGAAATCCATTTCATTTCTTCCATACCTTGGAAAAACCATGTGGGAAAAAGGACATCTCCTATTACCAGACCAAAAGTAATGTAATATAAAAGCCAATCGCTAGAGAGTTTATCTATACTAAATATAACAAGGTTTAAAAACAAAAATGACACTATCATTAAAATAATTCTCACGCTCATGATCGAACTGAAGATTTCAACGGTCTTTGATTTATCGTCTCTATTTACTGAAATATCTTTTACACCAGTTAGATCAAAACCATATCTTGTAAATATTTGCAAATACATAATAATAGCGGATGAAAACGCTAACAAGCCAAATTTTTCTACTCCTAAAACCTTAACTAAATATGGAAACGTAATTAAAGGAAAAATTAGGTTTAAGGCTCGTAAACTTGAAAGCGATAATGTATTACTTATAATTTTTTTATTTGATTCTTTTTTGAATAGGTTCTTTAGCTTATTTATCAAATTAAAACCCTTTATTAACATAAACTAACTACAAAATTGAGTATGCTCTTGCACATGGTACTATCGTTTCTAAACTTATAACTATAGGAGTTACGCTCAATTACTTTTAATTTGCAATCAGCTTAAAGTTTTATATTGTGAGGTTTTGAATGATTTTTATCAAATTACGCTGTTCTTATATTTCTAAAATAAAGAACTAACACAATAAGCACTGATAAAATCCCGCCTAGCATCGTACCGAGTAAAACAATTAATGCTCGTTTTGGAGAGTTCTTTACCTCAGGCGCTTGTGCGGGGTCTATCGTTTTGAACACGTACTCTTTTTTTACTTGCGCAAGCATCATCGTTTTTGTTTGTTCTTCTATTAGTTGATAGAACACTGTTTCCATATTGCTAACTTGGATGACTTCTAATTGTTCTTTTAAATAAGCTATAGATGCTTTAGTTTCTTCTTTTTCTTGTTCTCTAATGAATTTATTAATATCGGAAACTAATAATGTTAGCCATTGTTTAGCCAGTTCAGGAGAGTAAAAACTTAGTTTTAAAGTTATTAATGAATTCGCTTTATCTTGAGAAATATCTATTAAATTTGAAAATGACTTATATGATTCCCATGGCGTAGGTTGAGTTGTTTTTTCTGGCGTTATTTGAATCCAAATTTCCTTTTCTTCGTCATATAATTCATTATTTAGAATTAATTTGTCAGTTTCTCTATCCCATTTCTTAGCAGCCATTAAAGGCACAAGCAGCTCATGATTTTCAATAAAATTTTCAATAAACGATCTAGACTTTAGTGTCGCAAGAGCAAGCGAGGTTTTATCGCCGCCACTGCCACCTAAATTAATCCCTGCCATGCTGGCTAAACCACCAAATTGTCCAGCAAGTCCCGCTAATCCACCACCACTTTCTGACGATACAGGTGCTAATAATACAGATGCTTTATATACGTCGGGTTTTGATAATGCATAGAAAACTGAAGCTATGGCAAAAATAGCGGTAACGATGATAATCGTTATTTTACCAGACCAAATAGCGCGCCATAATTCAGCTAAATCTATTTCATCATCTTGCTCAATATTTGATGGGGTAGGGGACATTGAAAATTATCTTCTATGAAATTTTTAAGTAATCTAAATAAAACGTGTCAGTTTAAAATAGAGGGAAATATTTCCGTAATCGAAATATTATAAAGTAATGTTGTCTGGCTTGTAAATCGATATAAAGACTTAATACATTGTTTTTACACGTAGCTTATAAATCAGGTTTAAATTTAACCTCCTTAACTGCTTCTACTAAAAACGTATTTGAAATAAACGAGTACCTTAATCTTCACTTTTTTGATAGAATCGCGTCAATTTTTTATCGAGTAGGATTTTCCATGAACGTAATTGAAGCTAATTTCGATGCCAAAGGCAAAAAAGTTGCTATTGTTGTTTCTCGTTTTAATAGT
>Ga0105355_10003282_pt1 | contig 14242 bp, 11 predicted proteins | sample GOMGulsemesocosm_2_FD_83508 | JGI IMG/M metagenome (GOLD analysis project Ga0105355, IMG submission 83508) | Methane-oxidizing microbial communities from mesocosms in the Gulf of Mexico - GOM9C Gulf of Mexico | ecosystem: Environmental > Aquatic > Marine > Cold seeps | place: Gulf of Mexico... | reverse complement strand
TGCGCCGGGTATTTTAGCCAATATTGGTGAAGTATTTAGGATGAGTGGCCTGATGTTAGATACCGCTAAGATCAGTACTATCGGTGAACGTGCAGAGGATCTATTTATCGTATCAACTGAAGATGGTGATGCACTGAATGAGCAACAGGAGCAAAACTTAAAAGCGAACTTAATTGCCGAGTTGAGCCCAGATAATAACGAAAGCTAAAGATTAGAGGCATCTAGCCTTTAGTTTTTCCGCCTTCTAGCTCACTTTTTCTTTTTCAAAAAAAACAAAATCGTGACAAAGTATATCCATATTTACTTTGTCACCCTCATTAAACTGCATGCAGGCGCCAACATGCGTGCTTTGCTTGATAATATATAATTTAGCAAGGTAACTTACAGTGATCTGCTGGTATGGGCCTAAGTAGCTTATTTGTTCAACCACCCCTTTACCATTCACATCAAGGTTAATCGCTAACTGCTCAGGTCGTAATAATAATGTTAACTCAGTGCCTTTGTCATACTTGATAATGTTTGGTGAGTTTATCTCACCTAACTCAGAGTAATAACAGTGATTATCTAAAACACGTACTGGCAGGTAGTTACTTTGTCCCATAAAATCAGCGACATATTTTGATTGAGGGAAACGATATAGATTCTGAGCATCATCTATCTGCACTATTTTTCCTGCTTGCATTAAGGCAATTTTATCAGCGAAGGCAAACCCTTCCTCTTTAGAATGAGTTACAAAAAGTGCACTCATATTGCGTGATTTTAATAACAAACGGATTTCATCAATCAACTGGAATCGAACATGATGATCAAGGTTCGAAAAGGGTTCATCTAATAACATCAAGTCGGGCTGATAGGCTAAGGCACGTGCAATGGCGATACGTTGTTGTTGCCCACCCGATAATTGATGTGGAAAACGTTCAGCGTATTCACCTAAACGAACGAGCGCCAGCACTTCATTTACACGTTTTTGCTTCTCTTCTTTTGGGAATTCGTGCAACGAGAAGGCAACATTATCAAAAACATTTAAGTGTGGGAAAAGTGCGTAATCTTGAAAAATAAGCCCTACTTTGCGCTCTTCAGGCGTTAAATTTTTCTTCGCACTATTAACCACTCGACCATTGATTGAAATATCGCCGGTAAACTCTGTTTGCAAACCCGCTACAGCGCGCAACAGCGTTGTCTTACCGCAACCGCTTTCACCTAACAAACAAACAATTTGGTTATTTTCCAACTCAAGATCAAGCTCTTTTAATATTTTATTCTCTTGGTAAAAGCAGTTTAATTTATTAATAACTAACGCAGACATTAGCAATCTTTCTCCAATAAACGATTCACAACAATAAAGGGAATAAGTCCCATCAATACAATCAACAGTGCCGGTAATGCGGCATACTCAATCATCTCATCTGAAACAAACTGGTACACATATGTTGCAAGAGTTTCAAAATTAAAGGGGCGCAATAAAAGTGCCGTAGGTAACTCTTTCATCGCTTCAATAAACACTAAAATAAAGGCGGTTAACATGCCCTTTTTTATGAGAGGGAAGTTAACTCGGCGGATAGTTTGACCTACACTTTGACCTAAAGAGCGAGACGCCATATCTAGCGTTGGTGATACCTGCGCTAAACTACTATCGATACTACCCACTGCAATGGCACTAAAACGCATCAAGTAACCAAAAATCAGAATAAACAGGGATCCCGAGAAAATAAGGCCTACACGCGAAAAACTATATTCTATAAGTTGCTGATTAAACCAAAGATCTAAACTAGTAAAGGGAATCAACACTCCAATGGCAACCACAGTACCCGGCACAGCATAACCTAATGACGATAAACGGATACACATTTTAGCGGCTAGTCCTGGTGATAAACGCTGATAAAAATTAACAACAAGTGCCACCAGCAATGCAAGTCCAGCAACGATAATGGCAAGCCAGAAACTATTTAATGTGTATTGCCATAACTGCTCATTTAATGACTCTGAAAAGTACCCAATCGCATAATAAATAAGCACACAAAGGGGCAATAAAAAGGCTAAAGACAGTAGCAACCATAAACCAGATAATACAGTCCATTTATGCCAACCAGACAAAACAAAGCGTAAATCGGTATGCGTGGCACCACTACGCTGATATATCTTTTGTTTGCGACGACTGTAACTTTCCAGCGTGATTAAGATTACCAGCGCTAATAACATGAGTGACGATATTTTAGCCGCAGTTGTTAAACTACCAAGCTCCAACCAGGTATCATAAACAGCAGTGGTTAAGGTGTTAACTGCAAAGTAGTTAACCGTTGCAAAATCACCTAAAGTTTCCATTGCAATCAGCGATAGCCCAACAGCCATAGCAGAGCGAGAAAGCGGAAAAGAGACACGTTTGAATGCTTGGAAAGGAGATAAACCTAAACTTCTTGCTGCTTGGAATAATCCACCAGATTGGCCAAGAAAAGCACCACGCAAAAGTAAATAAAGGTAGGGGTATAGAGTTAACGCTAATATAACAATTGCACCACTGGTGGTACGAATATCAGGGAAGTAATAATCGCCAACACTTTGCCAGCCCATAAAGTCTCGTAAAAATCCTTGAATCGGCCCACTAAAATCTAATAGGTCGGTATATACAATCGCAACGATATAGGGAGGTAGCGCAAGCGGTAACATCAGTGCCCACTGCAATACTTTTCGAGAGGGGAACTCACAACAGGCTATAAACCATGCACTAGGTAATGCAAAGCAAAGGCTAAGCACCAATACTCCCGCAATAACCTGTAATGTTGTTAAGGTATAATCCAATAGAACGGTATCAATAAGGTGTTGAAAACTACCACTCTCATCAACGGAAAAAGCACTCATTACGAGTGCTAGTATTGGCATTACTAATAAAAAAGTTACCCCCCAAGGGAGTAACTTATAAAACGAAAATTTCTTAGAGATCAAACTTCACTTCATCCAATAGTTTTACAGCTGCTTTATGTTGTTTAGCAATATCAGCAAGCGGTAAAGTATCTGCTTTAAATTCACCCCATGATGCAACCAGTTTTGAAGGTTTTACACCCACTTTCACAGGGTATTCATAATTTACTTCTGCATACATCTGCTGTGCAACATCGCCCGATAGGAACTCCATTAGTTTAACAGCACTTGCTTTGTTAGGTGCATATTTCGTTAACACAACACCACTTACATTAACATGTGAACCCGTTGTTTTTTGATTTGGGAAGTTGATGCTTACCGCTTCAGCCCAGCTTACTTGTTTAGGGTTGTTTACCATTTTACCTAGGTAGTAGTTATTACCTAGTGCGTAATCACAAAGGCCATCTTTCACAGCTTTAACTTGTCCGCGATCATTACCCTGTGGTTTACGAGCAAGGTTTGCTTTTACACCTTCAAGCCAAACTTTAGCATCTGCTTCACCTTCATGTGCAATAACCGATGCAACAAGCGAAACATTATACGGATGTTTGCCTGAACGGGTACAAATTTTACCTTTAAATTCAGGTTTAGCTAAATCTTGGTAAGTGATTTCAACTGGGCCAACACGTTCAGAAGATGAGTAAATGTTACGAACACGTGTTGTTAGTGCAAACCATTGGTTTTCTGGATCGCGGTATTGTGTTGGAATATTTTTATTTAATATATCACTGTTTACTGATTGCGTTAGGTCTTGGCTGGTTAGTTTTACAAGACGGCTAATATCCGTTGTTAATACTAAATCAGCAGGCGATAACTCCCCTTCACGCTTTACACGTTCAATTAGACCTTTTTTAGCAAATAAAATATTTACCTTAATACCCGTTTCTGCGGTGAACTTTTCCATGATAGGTTCAATTAAAAATGCCTGGCGGAATGAGTAGATATTAACCTCTTCAGCCAATGTTGCAAATGAAGTAGCAGTAAGTGCAACTAAAGTGGCACCACGAGTAAGTGTTTTTTTAGAAAACATATATTTATATCCAAATAGTAGTAGTTATCAGTTCTGACTTGTATATTAATGATAATAATTCGTGTTTGCAACGGTTTTCATGCTTTTCTAACTATAATTTGATCGAACTGGCTGATATTAATAAAACTTTCCGTATACTGTTAACAGTCAACTTACTTTAAGGTGTATTTAATATGGAAAAAATAGTTCAAGAAGTGATCGATGCTGTTGGTGGTAAAGAGAATATTAGCAGTTGCACTAATTGCATGACACGTCTGCGCTTAACGCTTAAAAATGATAGTAGTGCAAATCATGCACAAGTCAAAAGTATTACTGGTGTATTTGGTATTGTTGAAGCGGATGATCAGTTTCAAATTGTTTTTGGTCCGGGCAAAGCACAAAAAGCATCGGAAACACTTAATAAGCTAGTTGTTTAATTTAATAGAAAATGCATTTTACATATGCTCAGTATATCTGGTTAAAACAAGTGTCACCTGTATTATGAGTTTTGAAAGCAGAACAACGACTTCCTACAACTATTGCTGACGCGAGTTTTCCTACGTAATACAAGAGCACATATCTAATGCACTTGGTATATAAAAAAACGATGCTATTAGCATCGCCTTCTTCAGCAGTAGAATTAAGCAGGCAATGCAATGCCACGATCTTTCATTCTTGCTAATTTATAACGTAATGTACGAGGGCTTATACCTAATAGCTCAGCGACATCTTTACGCTTACCCGCACAACTTTGTAACGCCTGTAAAATTATCTTTTGCTCTTGCTCCTTAAGTCCTTTGCCAAGTGCGGCAGGCTCTTCAATTTGCTCAAGAGGTAACTCAAATTCATCTATATTCTCAATCCTTTCTGTAGCAATTTGTTCAACATTAATATGTTCAAATTGCATATCTTCTAAAATCAGTGATTGAACGTCAATTGTTTGACCATCACATAAAATCAGTGCACGTTGCATGACATTATCTAATTCACGTACATTACCCGGCCAAGGGTAAGCTAGTAATAATGATTTAGCTTGCTCACTTAATACAGGGATAGCCTGTGATTGTGCCAAAGCATGCTTTGATAGAAGGTGCTCAGCTAGCGGTAATATATCACCAGGACGCTTGTTAAGCGGTAACCACTGCAGTGGGAATACATTCAAACGATAGTAGAGATCTTCCCTAAAGGTGCCCGCTTGTACTGCCTTTTTAAGATCGCGGTTACTGGTTGCAAGCACTCGAATATTTAGTTTAATTGTTTTACGAGAGCCTAAACGCTCCACTTCGCGCTCTTGTAATACACGTAATAACTTAACCTGCAGATCAAGTGGCATCTCGGTTATCTCATCTAATAAAATAGTACCGTTTTGAGCTTGCTCAAACTTACCAGGGCATGCTTGCACAGCGCCAGTAAAAGCCCCTTTCTCATAGCCAAACAAGGTTGATTCCAGCATGCTATCGGGAATCGCACCGCAGTTAATCGCTACAAACGCTTCTTCACTGCGTGATGATTGATCATGCAAGTAACGAGAAAGCACCTCTTTACCACTCCCACTAGGGCCTGTGATCATCACCGATGCATCACTTAATGCGACCTTTTCAGCCATTTTAAACATTTTCTCAGTACTACTATCACCATAGATAGGTGTGCATGATTCAACCTTATTAACCGGAGCATAACGACTCACTTGACTCAGTAATACTTCTGGAGAAAAGGGTTTAGCAAGATAATCAATCGCACCATCACGTATTGCATTAACGGCATCATCAATCGTTGCATATGCCGTCATCAATAAAACAGGTAGTGTCGGAAATTTGTCTTTAATGTTTTGTAATAGTGTTAAACCTGACATACCGCCCATCTGAATATCACTGATCACCATGTCAAACTTCTGTTGGTTAAGTGTAATAAGTGCGGCTTCACCACTATCGACTTCAACACATTGGTAACCCGCTAATAATAAGGTGTCGATCAACGCTTCACGTAAGCCTGCATCATCTTCAACAACTAATAATTTACCTTGTGACATGTTAACCTCCTACCACTTGATTAAGTGGTATATTTTTATATTCGCCTACACGATGCAGCGGCAATACCATGGTAAAACAACTGCCTTTTCCAAACTCTGACTTCACTTCAAGCGTGCCTTTGTGCGCTTGCGCTATTGATTGCACAACTGCCAAACCAAGCCCTGTTCCTTGAGATTTAGTGGTATAAAAGGCTTCCATCACCTTGGCTATATGCCCCTTCTCAATGCCTGGCCCATTGTCCATCACTGAAATCTCTACTTTATCCTCACCACGGCGTTGCGTGCTAATGTATAGCTGAACACCTTTACCCGTTGCTTCAACGGCATTTGAAATAAGATTGGTCATCGCACTCGCAAGTGCACTTTTATTCGCCATGATAAGAAGATCCGGATCTGGCAAACGGCACTGTAACTTGCCTCCAACTTGCAAAAGCATTGACTCACTCGCGTCTTGTACCTCTTCAAGTAAGGTCACAATAGAAACTTCTTCAATAATTTTTTGATCGCCACTGCGTGCAAAGAGCAACATATCATTCACCTGCGTTTCTAAATCATTAAGGCGGTTCATTAACTTACCTTGAAAACGTGAACGTGAACTTTCAGTTAAGGTTTTATTTGCAAGGTTAGCGCCGTATAACATAGCAGCAGAAAGCGGTGTTCTTATTTGATGTGCTAATGAAGCCACCATTTTACCTAATGATGAAAGTCGCTTTAACTTGGCAACATGCTCTTGTAATTGACGGGTATCGGTAAGATCAGTTAATAAAATAAGCTGCCCAGGCTGACCATTTAACGAGGAGATAGAGAGCTGAATACGACGCCCATTCTTCAGTGATATTTCATGACCATCATCGTTTTTAGGGGCAAATGAGCGACGAATAATATCACTCCAGAGCTGCCCTTCTAAAGGCTCACCTAGCAGTGACAGTGCAACTCTATTTGCTTGCTCAACAACACCATTACCATCAATAACAATCAAACCAGAAGGTAGCTCGTTATAAAGTTGGTCACGGTAAGCCGCTTGTGCACGTAACTGTGTTAACTCCCCTGCAAATGATTCCATTTGTAGTGGCGTAGTTTCATTACTTGAAGGCATTTGTGAGTTGCGATTAGTCATTTTATCACCTGCTAAAAATTTACTATTACAGGTGATAAAGCACTATTTATGCCAACAGGTTAATTGCATTAAGTTACAACAACTTACAGGCCGTAGTCACAAAAATGACAGACAAAAAAGCCCAAACAAATGGGCTTAGGAAAGTGTTTTTAAAGAGGTTAACTAACCATCTTTATTGAGGCCATACTTCTTCATTTTTTCAACAAGCGTGGTTCGGCGCATTGAAAGCAGTTCTGCAGCATGAGAAACAACGCCATCTTGGCTTTCAAGTGCTTGGCGAATCATCTCAATTTCAAATTCCGTCAATTTATCTTTGAGGTTCATGCCCTCACTCGGAAGATGACCGAGGAACCCCTGTGATTCATCTAATACCTCAGATTCTTCAGCGACAACAGGTGCATCACCAAACATGCCTGATAACGCATCACGCTCAGCAAGCAACTCCTCCTCCTCACTGAATTGAATATGTTCAACAGTTTCTCCCTGTGCATCCAAGTAACGATATTTAATAGGTAGATCACCAAGATCAACAATCTTATTTGCGTGTAAAATAAGTAAACGCTCTAATAAGTTCGATAACTCTCGCACATTACCCGGCCAGTTATGCTGCATCAGTGAATCCAACGCGCGCTGCGTAAAGCGCAACGTTGCTTGATGATCTCCTTCGAGCCTTGATAATAACTCCTGTAATAGTAACGGGATATCTTCTTGGCGTTCACGCAAAGCAGGTTTTTCAATTGGGAAAACATTTAATCGATAATAAAGATCTTCACGGAAGTCCCCCTTTTCGATTAACTCCTCTAAGTTGCGATGTGTAGCCGCAACAACACGCACATCAGCCTGTAAAGACTTTGTACCACCAACACGTTCAAAAGTACGCTCTTGAAGAACACGTAATAACTTCACCTGCATCGGCATCGGCATATCACCGATCTCATCTAAGAAAATAGTGCCACCTGTTGCTAATTCAAAGCGTCCTTTACGTGCAGAAAATGCACCTGTAAATGCCCCTTTCTCATGACCAAAAAGCTCACTTTCAAGTAGCTCAGCAGGAATAGCACCACAGTTGATAGGCACAAAGGGCCCTTTTTTACGATTCGAGACTTCATGAATGGCTCTTGCTACCACCTCTTTACCTGTACCAGATTCCCCTAAAATAAGTACATTCGCTTTACTATCAGAAACCTGCTCAATCAAGTAACGAATTTCTTGGATACGCAACCCACGCCCAACCAAAGACTTGGTCAGGTAACTATTCGCTTTTTGTAATTTTTTGCCTGGGTTATGGAAGGATTGGCAATAATGCAATAGTTGCGTAAGTTGAACAGAAACAATAGGAAAGCTTAATATACCAAGGTGATTATCTACAGGCTCACCGGTTGTCCCCTCAAGTGTCAAAAATGGTAAGTTAGCAAAACTGCTTAATATCGGCGCAGTCACCTCTTCACCATAAATGACAGCCAGCGGTTTACACTCATTCACACGTTTAGTTAGATCTTCACTTTCAACCACTTCACACTGCTCACCAACAAAATGTAGTACCGTTGTTAATGTTTCTAATTGTTTAGGTCCAACCGCAACCAAAAAGACAGGGGCTCTCTCTTGCATAAAATCCACTCTTAAAATTCAGTCCAAAATATAATTACAGCTGATTCTAGGACAGAATTATTTATTTGCGTATGATTAAAGTCAAAAACATGACGTTGACCATAAAATGACGCGGAAACACCTACCCGATTGATATTTCAGTAATAAATTATTATAAAAAATAGAGGCGGATAATGGGTATGTTTATTGCATTACGTCTACACTAGAAGTAAATAGAGTGCACTAAATCATAGTCTCACGTAAAAATTACGTCGTTATGATAAATAAGGATGCATTAATAAAAAGCAGACGTACACTGTTAACAGTTAGTTTCAAATTAGGATGTAAAAATGCGACGCTCGATAAAACAATATCAAAATACCAACTTAGCACATGTTGAACAAGCAGACCCACACACGCTTATTTCATTAGTAATGCAACACATACTAGGGAATTTAGCAGGGGCTAAGGGAGCGATAGAGCGCAATGAGATTGAAAATAGAAATAAGATGCTCACCAAAGTAATTGGCCTGATTGGTGAGCTACAAAATAGTTTAGATATGGAAAAAGGCGGCGAGTTATCAGAAAACCTTTATGGTTTGTATGGTTACATGATAAGTCAAGTAAACAGTGCGAATATAAAAAATGATCCCGAGCCACTTACTGAAGTGACTACTTTAATTGCCGAAATAAAATCTGGTTGGGATGGTATTCCACAAGATGTTCGTCAGCAATATAATAAATAGGATTGAGATGGACATAAAAACTCAACTAGCACACCTATTTGAACTTGCAAAAGAGCTTTCTACTTTACTTGATAACGAAGAGTATGAGACTTTTCAGCAACAACAACACAATTTTTCAGATCAAATAAAAGCAATGCTTGATCATAATTCACCAGAAGTATTAAGCACAGTTGTTGATCAACTTAAACAGCTTGAAAGCGCTGTTGAGCAGTTACAAACGCGCTCAGAAAAATGTTTTTTACAGTTAAAAAAGCAAGCGCTTTTACAACAACGTAACAAAAAGAAGATAAAAGCATATAAGTAATACTATTATCGCTCTTTATGCTTGTTAATTACACCCACTATTCACGCGTATAACCAGGGAGCGCATCAAGTGCTCCTTTTAAATAATTCATTGTATTACCCAAAGCAGATACAGCCATATCCATTGCATTGAAGTCTTTGTATAATCGTTTTTCTAGTTTATCTGTTCGGTAAATTAAGTCTTCTTCTTGTTTTTCTAAATCAGTTAATTTCTTATAAAGAGAATCAAACTTACTATCAAGAAGGCCTTCATCCGCAGATGCTTCTTTGGTTGTATAAACATCACCACGGGAGCCTGATACACTTTTATCAATAATACTTTCAAGTAGGTTATTCATCACTACCGTCATCCCCTCGGCAAAGGTAACATTACCACGACTCCCCAGGAGTCCACCTTCAATTAATAGCTTGATGCCGGTTGAGTCACCATTTTCAGATAGTAGAAACTGGCCATCACCTAACGCTTCAGCACCATCAATTTTTCCCTCAACATTAACTCCCACAGTCCCTGATTGCACACCAAACCCTAAGCCAGCCAAGAAATTTGTATCAACTTCCGTGAAGGCAACATTTGAAGTTGAACCATATTTATTCGAAGTGATTTCTATTATTCCTGCATTCACTGCATCTTCTGCAATACTAACACTGATCCCTTTTTCAATAAATTTACTATCTGAATTTATCTGAGATTGTAATTCCGTCATAAGGTCTTCAATCGAGCTATAACTACCTTGACTGAGGTTAATATCATTTGAGAGAGAGCCATTTACACGCATCTTAAAAGTATCATTATTTGCATCGATGGTAATTGGGAAGTTTGCACTGATATCAACACCACTTAAAACACCTTGCGTGGCGATCTGTGTGACTTCAACCCCGTAAGTGCCAGGCTTTGTTAAACTATTGTTACTATCAAAACTTATTTGCGAATCGGTAGCGGCTCCCGTTGCGGTAAAGAAGTCTGCAACCCCTTGCATATCTTCTTTTAAAACTTTGGCAAATTTTTCAGAATCAAGTTCAAGCGTACCATCTCGTGCAGTTAAAATACCTAAATCTGCAAAACTATGTACAGAGCCGGAAATATGATCAACTTGAGTATTTAATACACCACGTAATAAACTTTGTACATTACGTACAGTAGAATCTCCATTCAGTACCCCATTACTTACCCCAGGGCCATTATAAATGGTTAATTCATTCATTTTTGAAATCGTACGATTATAGTTTTCAACAAATGCATTTATTTGTTCTTCAACCTTACTGGTGTCTTCATTGATATTAAGTTTGACTGTTTTACCAACCTCTGTTTCACCATTAAGGCTCAACGTTACCCCTTCGATAACACTGCTGATCTCATTTGTATCACGAGTAATAATAATGCCGTTCATTTCGATTTCAGCATCTTGTGCTGCTGATGTCTGCTCTAAATTTTTATCCGTAGCGCTATAAACAAAACGAGACAGTCCTGAGGTATCGGTATTATTGCCATCATCATCAGTAACCGTTAACTCAACTGCGTTCTGTTCTCCCGTTTCTTTGCTGGTTAAGACTAAGCGGTAATTTGTACCATCATTAATAACCGATGCACTAACACTATAATCGCCGTCATTAATGGCATCTCGCATACCCGACAGTGAGTTATTTGTTGCATCAATCGTGAGTGTTTCGATTGGTTTTTCACCCAGTGCAAAAGTAGAGTTTCCAGCCCCACTATAACTCCCATAACGCAATTGTATTGTCCCTTCTCCGACAGGTTCATTAACACCAGAAAAAGAGCTGGCAGAAGCGGAAACAAGGGTATGCGCTTGTGCGCGTTTATTGACTTTAAATTCCCAACTTCCTGTTTCTGCCCCAATACCTAATTTTGCATCAAGAATTTCACTGTCACTACTGCTTGAAGTCGCAGCTGAAAACGTAGAGCTACGTGAAAGATCTTTATAGGAGGACTTAAACAACGAAAGTTCACTATTTACCATTCCATATGCAGATATCATTGCCGTTGCTTTTTCAGCAGATTTGGTCATTTTAGCAAGCGCGGGATCTTTTTCAGCCCCTACAATTGCGGTAACAATTGAGTTGATATCAAGGCCTGAACCGAGGCCTGTTGAGGTAATGGCAGCCATATGAACTCCTTACTTGCTATAATTTATGAAAATCTAAAACCTAAAGTAAATGCAAGAATTAGACCAAACCATAGATAAAACAGCGTTAAATTATACTGTTATGAATAACTTAATGCTATTTTATCTATTTTCTTGATATGAAATTAAGAAAACAATTTTAATGTATTTCATACTTTTGTATCAAATAGAATACCAACAACATCATCCATTTTTTTACGTAATACCACTAACTCTTCCGAAGGTATTTGGCGAATAACTTCCTGTGTTTCAGCATCGGTTACCGAAATAATTTCCTGCCCAAGCTGATCATCTATTGTAAATGATAGGTTACGTTGCATGCTTTGCACAAAGGCATTAACCTCAACTAAAGCCACTTCAACCTCTTCGTGAGTAACTTCTTTAGATTCTTTCTCAATCGCCTTAACTTGCTCTGCTTTATCTATTTGATCTGCTTTATCTATTTGATCTGCTTTATTTATATTTTCAGTTTTCTCATTATCTAAACCGGCTAAACCAGCTGATGATAGCGATACACTTAGATCTGTCATAACCCCTCCAAACTCACCTATTTTTTGTTCTGATAAATGGCAAAAAAGCCCCCTTTAATAGGGAGCTATTATTAAACCATTATACTAAGCTACCCAGTTACTATTAACCAAGCATTGATAGTACACTTTGTGATGAAGCATTCGCTTGCGCTAACATCGATGTACCCGCTTGTTGTAAGATCTGCGCTTTACTCATTTTAGACGTTTCCGCTGCAAAATCCGCATCTTGGATTCGTGAGTTTGCCGCCGAGATATTTTGCGATACATTTTCTAAATTAGAAATTGTAGAGCCTAAACGGTTTTGAATCGCACCTAAGTTTGCTCGAGATTCAGTGATTTTATTCAACGCATCATCGATACGGTCAATACTGTTTGAAGCATTCGCAGCAGAGGTTACACTTAAGCCGGTACCCACAGCAGTTGAATTACCACCTTGGTCTGTCATACCAAGTTTTGTTAGCGCCGTCGCTTTCGCTGTTTCAGATGCAGCATTACTGGTAACAACGACATCCTTGCCATCTTCACCTGTCAAAGTTATGGTACCAGTTGTTGTCGCTGCGGTAACACCTGTACCAGCGACAACAATATCATTACCTGCATTCGAAGTTAACACCAACTCACCATCATCATTTGCACTTGCCACTACACCTTGCAATGCAGCGGTACCATTGATTGCAGTAACTAAACCGTCAACACTAGTAACACCAGCGACATTAATACTTGCACCATTAATAGAAACGCCCGCCAAAGTACCAATATTTACAGCACTATCAGTTACAACCGTTGTAGCAGAGGCAGTTACACCAGTTTGATCGGAAATAGCGTTAATCGCAAATGCTTTGTCAGCAGCCGATGTACCATCTACATCCCCCAAATCTATACCGTTAATTTGTATCGCATCGGTACCTGCAACAATAGCTGTAGAGGTTACATTGTTACTTACTACTGAGTCTGAGCCAGTAGATTCATTAAAACCAAATTCTTGAAGATTAAGTGCCGTACCAGGAGCAGTAGTACTGGCTTTTATTTCAATCGGATCACCATCAGCACTGGTTAGTGCAACATAACCCTGATAAGCCGTACCATCAACCACTAGCCCAGAGCCAGCTGCATCACCAGCTGCAGTTTCAGCAATGAGTATTTCTTCACCAGTATCATTACTTAGAACTAAACCTCCATCACTATTTACACTAGCAGTAATACCACCTACATCACGGTTAATTTGTGTTACCAAATCATCCATGCTTGAGGTTGTACCAATAGTAGTTACAGCACCACCGCCAACAGTAATTTGTAAGCCTGACGTAACGCCTGATGCAGCAGCAGTCCCTTCAACAACGTTATATGCAGTCGCAGTTACACCCGATAAACCTTGTACTGCATTAATTGCATCTCTAATTTCATCTGCAGTACCTGCAGCCGTAGCACCTACATCCGCACCATTAATTGAAACTTCATTTACCCCTGTTGCACCAGCCCCACCAACACGGCCACCATTTAATTCACCCGTACCAGAAACAGCATTTAGGTTTAAATCGGTTGTTGTTACCGCGTCAATTGAGAAGCTTAATGTTTCACCTGAGTTCGCACCAATTTGCAGTGTTGTTGATGAATTTGAACCATCAAGTAAGTTGATACCGTTAAACTGGGTTGTTTCAGCGATACGGTCTAATTCTGAGTAAAGTTGGTCAACCTCTTTTTGGATTGACCCTCTGTTTGAAGCTGAGTTGGTATCATTGGCCGCTTGCACAGACAGTTCACGCATACGCTGTAGGATGTTTGTCATTTCATCCATCGACCCCTCTGCAGTTTGTGTCATTGATATACCATCATTAGCGTTACGAACACCTTGATTGATACCTTT
>Ga0105355_10003279_pt1 | contig 14248 bp, 9 predicted proteins | sample GOMGulsemesocosm_2_FD_83508 | JGI IMG/M metagenome (GOLD analysis project Ga0105355, IMG submission 83508) | Methane-oxidizing microbial communities from mesocosms in the Gulf of Mexico - GOM9C Gulf of Mexico | ecosystem: Environmental > Aquatic > Marine > Cold seeps | place: Gulf of Mexico... | reverse complement strand
GTCTGGGCCGTTTTCTTGCTCGATGAAACCAAAACCTTTAGCTTCGTTAAACCATTTTACTGTACCAGTAGTAGTAGACATAAGTGTCTCCTTAAATATATATGAGTAATTTGCAACCAGTATTTGCTGTAAAGCAAAATAGGTGCGGGTTTGCTAAAAAGAGTTGCTATTACTTATAAATCAGGACGTGTTACTGATAACATCGAAATGGTGTACAAAAATATATAAACTAACTTCAAGCGGGGTGCATTATATAGTGACCAGCGAATATGTCAACTATAACTGAGTTTAAAGCTGCAAAATCAAAGCAAATGAAATTTAATCTTTGCAGCTTATTTTTAACTATGTGTTAAGCGCTAAAGCTTAAATTCTTGTACTGACTGTTGAAGCTCTTCAGCTAAGCGGGCAACTTCACTACTAGAGGTTGCTGTTTGTTGAGAGCCAGCGGTTGTTTGCTCCGCAATGGTTACAATAGACTCAAGGTTTTCACTGATCTCATGGGCAACTACGCTTTGCTCTTCTGCTGCAGTAGCTATCTGTGTACTACGATCAAATGCCTCATGTACCGCATGGGTAATTACTTCTAGTGCTTGGTCAGCTTCTTCGCTTTGCTTAACACAGTCGCTCGCTTTTGATTTACCTGCATCCATTACCGTTACTGCTTTGCCTGCACCTGTTTGCAATGCTTCGATCATGGTTTGAATTTCAGAGGTCGACTCTTGTGTTCTACTCGCTAAGGTACGTACCTCATCAGCAACAACGGCAAATCCACGGCCTTGCTCACCAGCTCGAGCAGCTTCAATTGCAGCGTTTAATGCCAATAAATTAGTCTGCTCTGCAATACCACGTATAACATCTAAAATGCCGCCTATTGAGGCACTGTCTTGTTGTAACTGATTAATTACTTGAGATGCAGACTCAACCTCGTCGGCTAATTGTTCTATTGTTTCTCTACCAACGGCAGATATTTGTTTGACACGCTCTGCTTCATCATCAGCATGCTTGATTTCACCCAGTGCATCATTAGCGCTTGCGAGTACACTTTGTGAAGTGCTGCTCATTTCAGTTGTAGCAGAGGCTGCTTGTTCAACTTGATTACGCTGCTCTTCAATTGCTGATGTACTTTGTGCAGTTACGGCTGAGGTTTGCTCTGCGGCTGCGGCAAGCTGTGCGGAGCGATTTACAATGCTTTCAATTAAATTTCGTAGGCTATCAATTAATAAGTTACAGTTTCTTGATAGCTGAGCAAACTCATCTTTACCACTTTCATCAAGTTTCATCGAAAGGTCACCAGAGGCAACAATGTTAAGCATTTCATTGACTCGTGCTAATGGTCGAGTGATACCGACAAGAGTAATTCGTGCAATTATTAGGGCAACAACAATGGAAATAAGCATGATGATGGTTGTTTGCGAGCTACCACTGCTTACAGAGTCTTCAACTAACTGACTCGTTTTGATAGTGGTTTGATTTGCGAGGTCAATTTGCTTGTCTAAAAGTGCGTTTACTTGTTTGGCAATATTCTCTTCTTCTTGTAGCAATTTCGATGCTTGTTGGTTTGCGGATAACTGTTGGGCTTTATGAGCAAGGATACCAGTTTCATTAGATAATAGATTTTGAATATCATTAAATGCAGAGCTTACTTCATCCGAAACATCTTCAATATTATGGGTCTTTAATTCAACCATAATATCATCAACAGAATTTTTAGCTTCACTGAGGCTACGAGAAAGCTCACTTTCTATTAATTGTGCAGTGCTTTCATCTAAGATATCACGGTATTCAAAAGCTGAAGATACAATGGAATTAAATTGATTCTCTAAATGTTCACTTAAGGCTATTGCACGTTGTAGGTCTGTATCAGCTAAATCATGATCGGCTAAGTCCAAAAGTAGCATCACAGTGTCGTCAGCCTTTTCTTCTAGAACATCAATTTTTTCGGTTAATTTGTGTTTTTGTTCGATACTGATTTTATGACTTTTAAACAAGCCCATGCCCGCATTATGAAAACTTGTATAAAGCTGGTCTACTTGAGTTAAGTTTGATAACAAATTTTGTTCTGAGGCAACAATTTGTTTTAAGTCAGATAACTCTTGAGTAAATAATACCTCAATATTTTTATAATCTTTTAACTCTTCAGCTAAAAGCGAAAGGTCTGACTGGTAGTAACCTTTTAAGGTTAAGTTACTCATCTGACTAAGCTCAAGAGCAAGCTTATTACTGGCTTTTAGGGTAGGAATTGCCAAAGTGTTTTGCTGTTGGGTTGACTCACTAATAGTATTTAAGTTTGATAAAGATATTATGCTAATTACTATTAGTAAAATTGAAATTATGGCAAAGCCACCAATAATCTTTACTTTTACAGTTAAATTCATAGAATCCACCCAGTTGGTAGGCTACTTGCCTAGTTAATACGTTAATTTATTATGTTGTTTATCAAGCTTAGCTTGTATCGGCGATTAAAGGGAAATATTTAGTTTTATTTCCAATGGTTACCCTAATAATATTAGATGATAAGTCCTGAATGAAAAGTAGCAAGAGAAATAAATTTGTTTACCTTAGCTTTTCGATATTGCAGCTTGACTAAAGTATTTTTTATCATGCCAGCGCAGCATGGTCAAATGATTACCCCAGACACAGCCCGTATCTAGCGGATAAATATTAGAGTGTGAACATTTTCCCATCAGTGAAGCCCAGTGACCAAAGACCCAAGCGGTGTTATCGATAGTTTTGGATAACTCATACCAAGGCTGAAGATCATGCATTTTGCTCTCTTCAGGTGACTCTTTTTGTTCAAACTCAAGTGAACCATCAATAAAACAGTAGCGCATTCTTGTTAAGGCATTAATGCTATATCTAAACTTGCCAATTTCAGTTTTTGCTTGAATCCAACTATTAGGCTCCTCTCCATACATCAAGTTTAACCAAGTAGTTCGTTCGTCACTTGCTAGCTTTGATTGGACAAATTCTGCTTGGGTTATTGCGTCAGCCAATGTCCACTGGGGGGAAATTCCAGCATGTGTCATATAAGCAAAGTTATTTTCACTAATATTTTTTGAAGTGTGCTTGTTATGAGCTTGCGAATTAGGTATTTTTTGAATCAGGGGCTGTGCAGCTAACCAGTTCATTAGCTCGTCAATATCAGGCGCAGCGAGTAGCAATGTTAATTTATCTGATTTTTTAACTTTTTTAATGCCAGCATGGACCGCCAATAAATGTAAATCGTGATTGCCTAAAACAATCCTAGCACTGCTGCCAAGAGACTTAACAAAGCGCAACGTTGCTAGGGAGTCTGGTCCGCGAGCGACCAAGTCGCCCGCAATATAAAGAGTATCTGCTTTACCGTCAAAATTGACTTGTGTTAAGAGGGCTGTTAATTCTTTATAGCAGCCTTGCAAATCTCCCACCAGATAGATCGCCATAAATTTATTCTGTCTCTGAGGTAGAGTCCTGTGCAGCGTCGTTTAGTTCACTCTGGTTTTTTCTATTTTTAGACATGCGCCTTTTCTCCTTCACAGGAGCAACTTCTGGAGGATTTTCTACAATAAAGTTAGCAAGTTTAATGTAGTCATCAAGTGTCAAGTTCTCAGGACGCAAATTAGCATCAATATTTAAACTTGCTAATTGCTCGACACTAATCAACTTCTTAAAACTATTACGGATGGTTTTTCTGCGTTGGTTAAAGGCAGCCAAACAAACAGTATTTAATGCTGCAATATCTTTTACTGGATTAGCAATATGTGCATGAGGAATCAAACGAACTATAGCCGAATCAACCTTAGGTGCAGGCTTAAATGCCTCAGGACCAATTTCCATTACCGGCATTACTTGGCATTGATACTGAGTCATTATTGATAGACGGCCATAAGCTTTACAGTCAGGACCTGCAGCCATGCGTTCAACCACTTCTTTTTGCAACATAAAGTGCATGTCTTGTACTTTGTCTTTAAAAGTAAGTAGATGAAAAATTAGTGGCGTAGAAATGTTATAAGGTAAGTTACCAAAAATACGTAAAGGTTTTTCTTCACTAGCCAACTGAGCAAAATCAAATTTTAATGCGTCTGTCTCATAGATCGTTAAATCTTTAGCTAAAAAAGGGTGATGTCTGAGTCTATGGGCGAGATCTCTATCCAGTTCAACGACAGATAGTTTTCCTGCTCGTTCAATGACAGGCTCGGTTAATGCACCTAAACCTGGACCAATTTCAATAAGGTTTTCACCTGGCTCAGGGTTAATCGAGTCAATAATGTCGCTAATTACGGCATCATTATGAAGAAAGTTTTGACCAAAGCGCTTTTTGGCTTGGTGACCTAAATGTTTTTTATCGTTCATATCTACTTTTCGTTTAAACTATTTGTTACTTGCTAAGTTAATGGCATTGTTCATTGCCTCTATAAAGCTACCCTTGTCAGCTGTACCAGTACCTGCAAGTTCAAGTGCTGTTCCGTGATCAACTGAAGTGCGAATAAAAGGTAAGCCCAAGGTAATATTTACAGAAGAACCAAAACCTTTATATTTTAGCACAGGAAGGCCTTGGTCGTGGTACATAGCTAAAATTGCATCAGCATCAGCCAAGTATTTTTCTTGAAAAATAGTATCGGCAGGTAAAGGGCCAATAATATCGATGCCATCTGCGCGAAGCTCAGCAAAAGCGGGTTCCATTATTTCAATTTCTTCACGGCCAAGGTGACCATCTTCACCTGCATGTGGGTTAATACCACAGGCATATATCTTTGGTGATTTGATAGCAAATTTATCTTGTAAGTCTTGATGTAATATACGCGTTACTTTTTGCAAACGCTCATTGGTTATTGCTTTAGAAACGTAGGCTAGCGGTATGTGAGTGGTTACTAAGGCAACTCGCAAACCTTCAGTTGCAAGCATCATGACTACATCTGTACAATTGGCTTGGTTGGCAAAGTATTCGGTATGGCCGCTAAAAGCGATGCCAGCCTTATTGATTAGCCCTTTGTGAACTGGACCTGTAACAATTGCATCAAAATCACCAGATATATTTTTTTCACTGGCAACTCTTAAGGTTTCGACCACATAAGCACCATTGACTACATCTAAAGTTCCAGCTATGCAAGGTTGTGCTAACGCAACATCAAGAACGGTTAAGGTTCCAGAGCGCTGTGGCCTTGCTGGTGCTTGCTCATCATAATCAATAAGAACTAAAGGTAATGATAACGCTTTAGCTCGCTCTTCAAGCAATGATTTAGAGGCGATTACTACCAGTTCAACAGGCCAGTCTTGTTGGGCAATAGTGATGGTTAAGTCAGGGCCTATGCCTGCAGGCTCACCGGGTGTAATGGCAATGCGTTGGGTCATTACTTAGTGTCCTGTTCAAAAATTTCAATATAGGCTTCATCGCGAGTTTCTTTTAACCAACGCGTACTCTCCATACCATATTTACGATTAAATAGAATTTGATGAGCTCTGTTTGTATTCATTTGTGAAGTGGCATCAACAAGACGGCGATCTTCTAGTAAGATAATGTGCCAACCAAATGATGAGCGAAATGGTTTATGATATTCGCCTTTTTTCATGCTAGCTAATGCATTTGTAAAGGCTGGATCGTAACCTTTAGGATCTGCCCAGCCTAAGTCTCCGCCACGAACAGAACTTGGTCCTTCAGAGTGTTTCTTAGCTAACTCTTCAAAGGTCGCTTCACCCGCTTCTATTTGATTTAAAAAGCCTTGCAATAAATCCTGTGCTTTTTTATCACTTAAAATAATGGATGGAGAAATTAATATATGGCGAGACTTTACTTCTTCCACTTCGACTACTTTTCTACCACGAATATCTAAGATTTTAACTATGCTATATCCTAAACCTGTACGTATTGGACCAACAACGGTGTCTTTAGGTTTATCACTGATCAACTCAGAGAAGAGCGTTGGCATTTCATTTATATTTTTCCAACCTAAGTCACCGCCTTTTAATGCGTTAGCATCGCCTGAAGAGGTAATCGCTATTTTCGCAAAGTCAGAGCCATCATTAAGTAGTTCAACAACTTTAGTGGCACGTGTTTTTGCTGAGGCTAAATCGTCTTGGCTAGCATCGGCTGGGAATTCGATTAAAATATGACCTAAATGATATTCAACATTATTCGTCGTTTGCTCTTTCATCACTTTAAGCAGGTTTTCAATTTCTTGTGGGGAAACAAAGATTCGACGTTGAACACTATTACGACTTACTTCTCCTGAAATTAGCTCAGTACGAACATTTTCACGGTATTTTTCGTAGCTACTGCCGTCATTAATAACCTGCTGACGAAATTGTGCCAAGGTAAGTTTGTCTTCTTTAGCCATGTTATTTATGGTTTGATCAAGTTGGGCATCACTAATCTGTATGCCCATGCGTTGACCCATCTGACTGAGCAGACTATCGTTAATTAGCTTGTCCATCACCTGGATGCGCAGTGCCTTATCTGATGGTAGGTCTTGGTTATTCTTTTTAGATTGTCGCTTTATATTCGCGAGCAAGTCGGCAACTTCCGACTCCAGCACTACGCCACCATTGACAATGGCGGCGACTCTATCTAATAGCTCTTCTTTAGCTTGTGCTGTTGAGATAGCGGTAACGATAAGACTTGATGCTAACAGTATTGCTTTAATTGTTTTTGTCATATTTTTAATATCTTTTATTAATTTTAATATTGCGTTAATTCTGTAAGTAATAAGGACGCTTGTAGCCAAATATACTATCATCGAACATTTCTTGTGTACCTATGGCTGATTGCTTACCATCTAAACCTTTTATGATGAATTTAATCATCAGACCTGTGTCAAACTCTTCCCGTCCTTCACTTGCGAAACTATCAGGGTCTAAATTAGAGTTAATATGACGGTGATAAGCTATACGTACAGCCCAGCAGCAACTTTCGTATTGAAAGCCCGCATATGACTCTAAACTCCTATCTTGCTGTAAATCTTGCGTTAAACGACCAACAAAGGCCCAGTTTTCATTAATAGCAAAACTGGTTAACAGCGAAACTTGTTCTAAGCTATCTCCTGAGACATTACGAGTGTACCTATGGTTCAATTGTACTAGGTTATATTTGTTAATTTGATAATCAATATTAACTTGCCCTTTATTCGTAAAGTCTTCTAGCGTGTTATATTGAATATCTGCACTCACTTGCCACTGATGATTTATTCGATAAAACAAGTCAGCGGCAACAGATGATTGTTTATCTTTAATGCCATTATTGATAGTGGCATTATCAGTCAACACGACATCATTGGCAAGATCGGTATTCTCGTTACCTAAGTATTGAATACGCCCCAAGCTCACTCGGATGATTTCTAGATTCTCTTTATTAAGTAACCTACTGGTAATACCCCAAGTGTATTGATTTGCAGCAGCTATTCGGTCTAAACCGCTATAGCTGGTATCGCGAAATATACCATGAAAGTCATCTTGTAAAATAGTTGTATCATACAGCCCAATATTTGACTGGTCTTCTTCAGGTACATATAGATATTGTAATTGTGGCTCTAGGGTGTGGCGATAACTTTGCCCAAAAGCAAGTATTTCTCTGTCAAAATTAATACCACCGTGAATACGAACTTTAGGTAAGGTTCGCTCTACAGTTTCTTCCAAATCGCTGCCCTGAGCAATATTATCTTGCTGGTAATAAGTATGCATTAATTTAACTTCAGAGTTTAAAAACCATGCAGGCCTGGCTATTGGGAAAATAAAACCGGCTTCGACATGATAACGGTTCGCTTCAACCTGATCTGCTTCGGAAGCCTGAAAACTAGTTACTTCTGAGTAAACTTCAAATTGACCTGATAAAAAGTTTAATGGTTGCTGTGCCGAAAACTCTATGTGGGGTAATGTTTGGTAGCTGGGTTGGTGGTCACCTAAAACTTCAAAATCTTGCAGTTTTATTGTACTTTGCCATTGGTCACTAAAGTAAGCAAGTTCGCCAGTTTGATAGAGGTAAGCATCGTTGGAGTTATATTGTTTACTGCCAATATCAACTAAATAGTTATCATCACTTATGGTGGTGTAATCAATGTAGGCACGAAAATCTTCAGAGAAGGTACCAACATGTTGAAAACGAGCTAAATAACGAGGGTCATTATTAGCTTTGATTTCTTTATCATTGTTTAAGTATTCTATATCGACCTTTCCAGACTGTTCGTCCATTAAATAGCGGAATTCGGTTTGTATTTGTAGACCACGTTTCGACATATAATGTGGGGTAATTGTTGCATCATAATTCTCGGCAATGTTCCAATAAAAAGGTGCGGTAAACTCAATGCCTGAGTTGGTTGATGTACTTAGTTCGGGATACAAAAATCCGGTTAGACGCTTTTTAGATATTGGAAAAGAAAAATAGGGTACATAAAGAATTGGCACATCGAGCACTCTAAATTGTGCATTATATGCTTCCCCAAAATCACCACTAGCCGATAAATTAATTTCAGATGCTTTAATTTGCCAGTCAGGGACTTCTTGTAAACAGGTAGTAAACGTTGAATCCTCTAAACTAAGTTGGCCATCACCATTAATTGACAGTTTTGCTGCTTTGCCATGTCCAGGGTTGCCATCAAGTTGGTAGGCCGCAGAGGTCATTTCGGTAAAACGCTCTGTTTTACTTGCACTAAGTGTATTCGCAAATATATTGATTTGTTTGCCTTGGTAATGAATATTTCCTATCGCTTTTATTTGCATTTTTAAACGATTGAAGGAAAGTTGATCAGCAATTATCTTTTGGTCCTTATCAACCAAGATAACGGAGCCGTTAAATTCTGCTATTTGATCTTGCTCGATACTTGCTCTTAAAGAAGATATACGAATACTGTTGTCTACTACCAAGGGCATACCTACGGCGATATCATCAAACTCAGGTAGTGGGCAGAGCATTATTTTAGTTTCAGGCGCTTGACTTTTTATATCAGCGTTCGCTTGGGTAGCTTTTGATAAACATGCTAACAGCGCAACTAAAGTAAAGCTCAATGTACGGGAAAAAAGCATTTATTGTCCGGAAAGTGGTGAAAAATTTTATAAATTGATTTTATAATGATGAATCAAGTATTTTAACGGCTAATTGCTTTATGATATAGCAATTTTTTCAGTTGGACTAAATTCTTATCTCTTAGTTCAGTTGTTCGCTCGATATTATTGTAAGGAATGCACAGGAATATGCACATTTGGGGTAAAATTTTAGGTTTCTTATTTGGTTTTATGCTGAGTAAAACTTTATTTGGTGCTTTGTTAGGGCTTTGGCTTGGTCATATTTTTGATCGAGGTCGTGGTTTTAACTTTAATGGTTTGTCTGGCGGAAAAGAGGATGAAGTTTCTAGGCAAGCTGCCTTTTTCTATACAACCTTTTCGGTTATGGGTCACGTTGCAAAAGCAAAAGGTCAAGTGACTAGCCATGAAATTGCCTTTACTAGTGCTTATATGGATAAGCTAGGGTTGAGTAGTGAACTACGTCAACAAGCACAAGACGCTTTTAGAGAAGGTAAGTCATCAGGATTTCCACTTAAGGAACGCTTGGTTAAATTCAAGCGTTTAATGGGGAATCGCCATGATTTATTGTTAATGTTTTTAGAGATTCAGATCCAAGTAGCCTTTAGTGATGGAGAGCTTGATGATGCAGAGCGCTCTGTTTTGCATACCATAGCAAAACTTTTAGGTTACTCTGCACGTGAACTTGATAACTTATTGGAAATGATAATTGCAGGAGCTGACTTTCATCAACAGCAAGCGGGAAGTGGTTACAGGCAACAAGGTAATATTCCTGCCAGTGGTCAACAGTTAGCCAATGCTTATAAAGTGTTAGGCATTGATAAAAAGACAGAGATGCCTGCAATTAAAAAAGCTTATAAGAAATTAATGTCTCAGCATCACCCAGATAAATTAATTGCTAAGGGCTTGCCACCAGAAATGATGGAAAGTGCCAAACAGAAAACTCAAGAAATTCAAGCTGCGTATGATGTCATTGTGAAGCAGAAAAAGTAGAGCTGTAATAGACAATATAATCTTGCTCATGTATATCCAGGCTACCTCAAGGGTTCTAAAATAAGCATCTTGAGGTGACTTGGATATAGACTTATTTCACAAAAACTATTACCAACCTATCACTTTTAACCAGCCTTTAATTTGGTTCATCAACTCTTTTTCAGGGTAATAGCCGGTAATGGCGTTATTTAGCTGCCGTTGGCGGTAATAGACTTTCATCTCTTGTATAGCAAAGGATTTTCTTTGTTTCGCTTTAACTAAAACCGTTGGGTTATCTTGTTTTAGATACAGATCAAGCACAGGAAGTTCTATAAGGGCTAGTTTTTGAGCAAATTCTTCATTGACGCTGTTGATCAAGTCATTATTACTTTCTCGGTAACTGCTAAGCAATATCAAGGCGTTGGGAAGCTGACTACCTTCTTGGCTGTACAAATCAACTAATAGAGCCGCATTATTACCTTGGGCAATAACTAAGACAATACCAGGGTATTCCTTGGCGGTGTTCATTACCGCATTGAGCATAGCGTTTAGTTTACTCTTATAGGCTTTTATTATTAATTCATTTTCTTTTTTACGCTCTGTTAGAGTGATTGCTGATGATGGGTAGTCTTGTGGTTTGTTGTTTGGTTGTATGGCAATGGTACTCCAACCTTCTGCTGGAAGCGCATTACGGAGGTAGTTTATCGCCTTGGGGTTGGTTGCACCCTGTTGCCATTCAGGTAATAAAATAGCCACCCCTTTGCTGTTGGCACTTGTGTACTTTTTTACTAATGTTAAATAATCATCAGGGCCAGCTAGTAAGGGTTTTACCTCTTCATTTGCTAGGTAATGTTTAAGATCTTCTTTGTGCTGTTTTGTTAGCTCGATAGGTTTTTTTATTGTGCTAGAATTTTTGTTATTCTCTTGCTTCTTTTTTGTCTCTTGGCTTTGAGTGTTCTCTTTGTTTACTTCTTTATTAGCTTGTTCTGCAAAGGAGGAAGTTATTACGCAGGTAAAAAAAAATGAACAGATAAATAAGTTGAGTAATGCCTGGCTAATATTTGATTGATGAATCATCTTCACTATTCTTCCTCTATGGACCTTACCTTCATTCCCTATATCGACCAGAAGGCTTAAAATATTAGCTAAGCAACTATAAGGGAATTTATCTGACGTTAGGTTAACTAAATGGGCAGGGGGCTGTAAAGTTAATTGGTTGCTCTGTATTAGGATGAGATAAGCTCAGCTTTAATGCGTGTAGCTGTAATCGACTACTCATTGCTAGTGCGAGTGGATGAGCATAAAGCCTATCACCTAAAATCGGATGCCCCAAAGCTAACATATGAACTCTAAGTTGATGTGAACGTCCAGTGACTGGCGTTAACTCAAGTAAAGTACTTGCTTCCTCGGTGTTAGTTTTTATCATTTTGTTGTGACTAAGTACGCGATAATGAGTTAACGATTGTTTGCCATTTTCATGGTCAACTTTTTGCTTCGGTCTATTTGGCCAATCACAAATAAGTGGCAAGTCGACACTGCCTTCAACTTCCTCAACAATGCCAAATACACGGGCAAGGTAGCTTTTCTGTGTTTTTCTTTGTTCAAATTGTCGGCTGATTGCAACATGTGCAGCCTTATTCAATGCCATAATCATAATGCCTGAGGTGGCCATATCCAGTCTGTGTACAATAGTCGCTGTTGGTAATATACGTTGAACACGGTTTTGCAGGCAGTCCTGGTGTTCAGGTAATCGACCCGGCACACTCAAGATGCCGCTCGCTTTATTTAATACTACAATATCATTATCTTGATAAATAATATCAAGATAAGGCAACATAGGTGGCAGGTAGATAAAATCAGGATTTGCGCTCATTACTTACTCATTCAATTTACTCATTAAACTTACTTATTTTGATAAAAAAGGGCTATGCTTTTTAAACTTAGCCCAATTGAACCGCTAGTGTGTCACGACTATCATTCGAATTGCTTCAAAGGTTAATTGCGCCTTATCAATATAGTGCGTTAACTCATCTTGTTGTTGGCTAATAAAGTCAATTTCTTCTTGTCGAACACTTGGATTAATGGCTTTTAATGCTGTTAATCTTTGTTGTTCCAAAGAAAGTTTATTGTGCATTGCCGCTAACGACTTTTCTTGAATGGCAACAATTTGTTGTTCTCCATGCGCTTCAGCCTTAGTAACTAATGGACCTATTTGTGTCTTAAGTGCCTTAATTAATTGTAATGCCATTTGTTTTTTAACAGGCGATAATTGTTTATCAAGCACCTTCTCACTCACTTTATCAGCGAGGTTATTGCCATTTTTATCTACCAAAATTCGAATAGGTGTAGTAGGTAAATATCGACCTAACTGTAAATTTGCTGGCGCGGTTGCTTCAACCGTGAATAGGCACTCAAGGAAGAAAGTACCTACAGGCAAAGCTTCATTTTTTAATAAACCTATACTGGCATTACCAATTTCATCACTCAGTACTAAGTCCATAACACCAAGTACCATTGGATGATCCCAGGTTAATAATTGGTAGTTTTCATTAACTAAGGCGGTTTCTCTATCAAATGTCACTGTGGTACCATCTTCTGGTAAACACGGGAAGTTGCTATTAAGCATATGTTCACTTTGATTTAAGGCGATAGCGTTATCGGCTTTATCATCTTGTTGTACGCCAAAGACATCAAGTGCTTGAAACATAAACTGTGGCAAGGCGATATCACTATCAACTTTCTGGATTTTATCAACTAGTTCGTGGGCACGGCCTTGGCCTGAAGAGTTAAGCTCTAATAGTTTATCTCGACCAGACTCTAGTTCTGCTTTAATGGTTAAGTGTTTTTGCCAGCTTTCATTGATAAGCGCTTCAGCTTCATCAGATTGTTGCTGGCAGGTTAGTGCCAGAGACAATAACTGTTCACCAAACGCTTCAAAAACCACTCGTCCAGTAATGCAGGTATGTTCAAAAGCCTGTAAGCCTTGGTGATACCAATCAAAGAGTAGCTCTTGTGCTGAGTCGCTAAAGTAGGGCACATGAATACGGATGATCTCTGTTTGACCAATTCTGTCTAGGCGACCTATACGTTGCTCTAATAAATCAGGGTTAGCTGGTAAATCAAATAGCACTAGGTGATGAGCAAATTGGAAGTTACGTCCTTCACTGCCAATTTCAGAACAAAGCAGTAACTGAGCACTGTCTTCGTCTTGAGCAAAATAAGCAGCAGCTTTATCACGTTCAAATATTGACAAACCTTCATGGAATACTGCAGCACGAATACCTTCTTTAATACGTAGTGCTGCCTCTAAATCGATTGCTGTTTGTGCATTGGCACAAATAACTAATACCTTCTCTTTTTTAAGTGTTTGTAACAGCTCAATTAAATAAGCAACTCGAGGATCAAAGTCAGTCCAGGTTTCGCTTTGCTGATCTAAGCCAAATAACATTTCAGGAGTGAAGATAAATTTGGCTTGTTTTGATTTGGCTAATACTTCAGGACATTCGCTGAGCATCAACTCATTGATACTTTCTTGATATTGCTCAGGCATTGCAAGTGCTGTTGGCACTACTTGACGTGCTGGAAAACCTTTGATGGTATTTCGAGAGTTTCTAAATAAGATGCGGCCTGTACCGTGTCGGTCGAGTAACTGCTTTAATAAATGTTGACGTACTTTAGCTGATAAAGTTTCATCAGCTTGGTTTAATTCTGCAAGTTGTGCGCTTATATCACTTTCTTTTAGCAAGCCTGTAAGTGTAGTTTCTTGTTCCTTACTAAGCTTTTCACCCTCAACTAATGCATTGGCGGCATCAGCAACTTCACTGTAGTGCTTCTCTTCTTCGGTAAACTTTTGATAATCAAAAAACCTATCAGCATCAAGTAAACGCAAACGAGCAAAGTGACTCTCATGACCAAGTTGATCTGGAGTGGCTGTTAATAATAGAACACCAGGGATAACTTGTGAAAGTTGCTCAATGCATTGGTACTCAAGGCTAGGTTTGTCTTGTTGCCAATTAAGGTGATGGGCTTCATCCACTACCATTAAGTCCCAATCTTCGCTGATAAGTGCTTCATACCATTCAGGGTTATCAGTAATAAAACCTAAGTTAACCAGTACTAGTTGTTCAGAACTAAAAGGGTTAGCTTTTTTACCATCAACATAATTATCTTGGCTCGTTTCAACACAGCGTTCATTATCAAAAATACTAAACTTAAGGTTAAAGCGGCGCAGCATTTCAACCAACCATTGATGCATTAAAGACTCAGGTACTATGATTAAAATGCGTTT
>Ga0105355_10003278_pt1 | contig 14249 bp, 8 predicted proteins | sample GOMGulsemesocosm_2_FD_83508 | JGI IMG/M metagenome (GOLD analysis project Ga0105355, IMG submission 83508) | Methane-oxidizing microbial communities from mesocosms in the Gulf of Mexico - GOM9C Gulf of Mexico | ecosystem: Environmental > Aquatic > Marine > Cold seeps | place: Gulf of Mexico... | reverse complement strand
ATACTACCAGTGGTTGTTAGAAGCATTGTCTAAAATAATCCTCAAGTAATGAGGTTAATCACAACTGTCCATCAATCACCTATTCTTTTGTTCCAAAATAGATGAACACACTTTATATAACCACAGGTGTAATGGACTATTTCGATTCGCGGATTTAATGCAAAAAGCTAAATTTAGTGGCATATAGCAATCCCCTTCAAAAGTGAAATACTTCAGCTCAGGTGTCATAACCATTTTAGGGATGAACATGCTCATATCAGATTGTTTTATTAACCTAAGGCCGAGTGACAACTGGTCAACTGTTGCCGCACGATTCACTTGGATACCACTGGCTTTTAGCTTTTCTAAAAAGTGATAGCGACGGTCATTCCAGCCTGATGTTTTAAGAATGACGGCTGGATAGCTTAACGCCTCGGTTATGTTTCGCGCTGGATGATCTGCTTTTACTGCTAAGACCATTTCATCTCTCAGCAGCGTTTTTTGATAAATAAGCTGTGGTTTTTCTTCGCTTAAGATATGAATTGCGGCGGTGATCTGTGAAGATTCAAGCTGCTGTTGAGTTTCACCAGTCCAGGTGTGTAGTTGTATATGTGCATTGGGGGCTAACGCAGAAAGTTTGGTAAAAATTTCAGTACCAAAACGTTCCATTAGCCCCATTGAACACGACAAAACAATCTCATCTGAGTATCCATTCGGATCAAATGCCTTGCTGTTGGTTAAGCTATTTTCAAGCGCTGTTTGTATCGTGATGAGCTCATTAATCATGCCCAACAAGCGTGGCGTAGGTTCAGTGCCAGTAACACTGGTAATGAATAGCGGGTCCTGATAAAGATCTCTTAGTTTTGATAGCGTTTTACTGATTGCACTAGGAGTCTTACCCAGTATACGAGCACAGCGCTTTAGCGTCTTTTCTCTGTAAAGACAGGTGAGCACTTGAATTTGCTTTAAGCTGATATCAGGTTCCACATTATCACCTATTAAGTTCCAAACATTCATTTAGTCTTTCAGTATAGTGAACACATGGAATCAGTAAAGGGAAATTTACAACATTGAACAATCAAGTGAATAAGGTCGAATTATGAAAAAAATTATCGCTGCGCTCTTAGTAACATCAGCTATGGCTGGCACGGCTGTAGCAAATGAAGCACCTTTTGAACCGACAGAAGCTCAGCTTCATGCGTACAAAGCCTACCATCACGGTAAATACCTCGTGGTTACAGCTGAAAGTGCTGGAGGAACGAATAAACTGATCCATACAACTTTTCTACCAACAGAAGGAACGGACCCGGTTGTGAGTCCTGCACTTGATCACTTGTACAGTAAGGCTGTGGTTGATTTAACTCAAGGTCCTGTTGTGTTAACGTTACCTAAGGTAGAAGATCGTTACTTTTCACTACATATTACCGATCAAGAGCACTATACCATTTACGATGAAGTCAGCCCGAGCGGGACGTATGTGTTTGTTCGATACGATTACAAAGGTGATATTCCAGAAGGAACGGTTATAAGAAGTCGTGGTGATTACCCGCATCTGTTCGTTCGTACACAAGCGTTTAATTCTGCTGAATTAGCAAATGTTGCAAAAATACAAAATAAAATCACCTTAAAAGGTGTGGTAGGTTCAATCTCAGCTAAAGATGATAACTACCTTCAGCTCACCATTGATAGCCATGATGTATATGAGCAAAACACAGGATTACTTAAGTCTGTGGTAAATACTTATACTAAAGAAACGCATACTAAATTGAGAGGCTATCTGTACGCTTGGTTTGCTAAGAGTGGCTTATTTAGCAACGAAGGCGCTTTTGGTCCGATTGACAGTAAAGAAAAACACTCTGACAACATTACGCTTAGAGCGGCATCTATTATTGGTCATCTAGGTTTACCTGTTGATCACGCTTATTATGCTCCAATGTTTATTAACTGTAAAAAAGAACGTTTAAATGGCGCTAATGATTATTCAATCACTATTCCATATACAAACCCAGGTGTCGGTAGTTTTTGGTCTGTAACGCGTTATTCTCAGCTTACCGGTAATACCATCCCTGGCAAGAATGACTTGTTTAATGCTTACAACACAAAACCAGATGCAAATGGTAATATTACTATTACGTTTAGCACTACTGAGCCAAACGATGATACATACTGGATGCCGGTTAATAAAGATGAACCGTACTACTATGTAGAGCGTTATTATGCTCCTGATACAGACAAGCTAGTAACATCAACTGATGCATGTCCTCAGGGTTAATTACTCTGATATAGAATAGGTAAGCCCTGAAATTTGGCTCTATTATTTATGTGATGTTGAAAGGATGATATAACCTCAAGTGCTGGCGATATCATCCTTTTGTTATCGTTTAAATAACGGTAATGCCCCTACGGAGAAATTGCTAATATTCGGAAAAAGTACATTAACCTCACTTTTAGAAGCGCCAAACCACGCAGCTAAACTGGCATTTATTTGCGTAAGCGAAGTGGTCGGTAATAATCGCCCACTGCGATAATCATCGACACCACCACGCAACATACTTGGCCACTGACCATATAATCCGCCCTGCACTGCCCCACCAACGACTAGTTGATGTGAGCCCCAACCGTGATCGGTGCCATTGCCGTTGCTGGTTAAGGTACGGCCAAAATCGGACGCAGTGAATGTGGTGACTTGCTTGGTTAACGATAAAAACGTTAACGCCTGTTGAAAACTGCTGATTGCGCGGCTTAATTCGGCGAGCAATAACGGCTGCTTATCTATCTGTCCAGCATGGGTATCGAAACCACCTAACTCGACCATAAAGACTTGGCGTTGCATGCCTAAACTTTCACGTAAGAAAATTGTTTGTGCTACCGCAGCTAATTGCCGAGACAACTTGCCATCATCAAACATGGCATCGAGCTTAGCTAATGCTTTACTGTGCGTTGTCCAAAGCTGGGTTAATACCGCAGAGAGGTCTTGCGCTGAGGTTAACTTACCGCGCATTAAGCGTAATAACACATCATCACTTGGTAACGATTGTAATGCTTGTACGGTTGCCGTTCTTGCTTGTTGTCTTTTATTACCCTTCTCACCCAGACCGATAATTTTACCTGGTTTACCCGGGGCTAATACTGCACCCGTTGAATGTTCGCCACGTAACCATTGATGACTACCGCGGAAAGATATGCCCATAGGCAATACAGCGCTCGACTTTCCTTCTGAAACGCTATCTTTTGAAAAGCTCACAAGCTCATTCATCTGCCCTGCCCAGCCTGTGTTTACAGTATTATCGCCGATACCAGAATAAACCGCTTTACGTTGCTGGTTATGGGCAAATAAAAATGCCGGTTTACGTTTTTTATTTTGTTTAAATTCATCACGTTTACCCGGTTCAATCAATACGCCGGTATTTGCTACTACGGCAACCTGCCCATCCCGAGTTAGCGCTTGTAGTCCTTGCATTCCAGGGTGAAAGTTAAGCGCGTGCTGTTGACCATTAATATCACGTAACATGATAGGTAATAAGGCTTTGCTATAACGCGCATCACCTTTATTAGCCAAGTACTGCGGTTGATGAACATAATTAGGTACCGCCAATGCTTGGCGCGTATTCATGTAGTTTTGATATTCTGGATGTGCGGTATCAGGAAAAACCATGTTAAATGCATCATTACCGCCATTAAGCATGATGCAAACCAAACCTTTATAATCGCTTGCTAAATGTTGTTTTTCTGCAATTGTTTGCAGCGCCTGTAAAGGGTTAGATTGCAGTAATGCTGTTGATGCACCGAGTACCCCGAATGCCTTAAGTACTTCCCTGCGTAATATCATCGTAATACTCCCTAAGGCTGCACGGCGTAATCAGCAGAACTGACAATTAAATAAATGGCTTCTTTTAACTGCCTTTTCTGACCTTTAATATTGATTAAATGTGACTGTAACTGCGTTTTAAATGCAGGTGTCATTTTTCCAGCCAATAATAATTGATCAAGATAGTTCAACATATCCACACTGTTATCTGCGAGCGTTAAGGGCGCAGTAAGATCTAAATTGAAACTCGCCTTGTTTGACATGGTTTGTTTAAATATTAACGATAATTGTTTAATAATAAGTGGGTCAACCATGATCTGAGACTCTGGGGCAACACTCGCTATTTGTTGATTAGCAGGTACCGCAGTAGATGGTCCACTTTCGACTCGATTAGAAAGCAGATGATTGAATTTTTCCAGTGGTTCATTATTAGCTTTAAAGTTAGGTGTAAAATCGGGTTGATAAAAATTAAATACCGAATCAGCCCGCATTGCCCCCTGACCAAACGTACCGTTTAACTGACGTAACTGATAATGCTCGGATTTTGGTGTAGCTGAAAACGCTCGTAAAAAACCAATATAATTTAACAAGGGTTCTTTTAATTTTAAGGCGGGTGCGCTTGTTGTCCCTTGTGCATCATCATCAAGTAAAATAGCTTCGACTACCGCGCCTAAATCACCACGTACACCGTCGCCATTATCATTAAATACCGTTGCGATACGTTTAATATATTCAGGAGATGGATTTGATGACACCAAGCGTTGGATCAACTGGCGACTAATAAAAGGGCCGACATTGGGGTGGTTGAATAATAAATCTAAGCTTGCAGACAGTTCTTTGTCCGCTTTCATCCCCGCTTTGATAGGCTGACCAAACAATTCTTTTTCATTGTAATCATGTTGCTTTGGAGACAACTCCATAAAGGTATCATAACGACCAGTGCGGCGGTTACCATAACGCTTGTTAGCAACCAGATCCCAACCGGTAAATACTCGCGCTAAGTTTTCAACATCAGCTTGTTGATAACTCGGAATTTTATTCCCCTGATTATCTAAAATAGCTTGTCCGCTGATATCTAATTGATACAAACCAATACTGAATAGCTGCATCACTTCGCGAGCATAATTTTCGTCGGGAAAGGTTTGTTTTTTCAGGTTTGCTTTACGATTACCTTGCATTGAGAGGTAAATCCCCATCGCGGGAGACAAGGTAACATCGTGCAGTAGATCGCGATAATTACCAAAACTGTGTTTCACTAATAAATCGTAATACCAGGCTAATCCATCGCCATATTTAGCTAAAGGCGGTTCTTTGCTTGATACCACTAAAATCTGCGATAAGGCAAATGCTACGCGCTGACGTAATTGGTCTTTTGCCGTTAATGCATGCTCTAACCAAACTGATTCTTGGGCTTTTAAACAGGCGCGAGAGTTGTTTGATTTATTATTTATACTACTTACAGACTCTTTGCTATCGGCTATATTAGCTGTAGGGGTCGTTAAACTATCACAGTATTGCGCTGTTAAAGGGTAATGCCAGCTTGGCGCTAATTGCATCTGCGCAGCGATCCATTGCTGCCGCGTGATTTGCTGCGCACTTGATAATGTCTCAGGTGTTGGCCCAAAACTGCCTTGATATAATAATTTCGCCGCGGCATTAGTTACTGACGGTGACACATTCATCGCGAGTGGCGTGCTATAACTATTTGCGTTTGTCACTGCCGTACCGTTACCCGCAACAGCAGGCGTTAAATTTAAGTAGGCCAGCAAAGCACAACTGATACCGTTTACAAATAAAGATTTACTCATCCTGATCTCATCCTTAAAAACGGTGACTCTTGAATATATGCTGATTTTGTTTTTGCTACAGTGATCTATGTCTCACTGATAAGCAGTGCTTGCAGACTTGATTATGCTAACTTTACCCCCCATATATCTTTCATATACAAAAACTATATCAACACGCAATTTGATGGAGCTAATCAGTGCAGAATTATATTCTTGACCTTACCAGTGAAAACTTTCAAGAGATCTTACTACAAGGTAAATACGCGCAACCAATCGTCATTGATTTTTGGTCTGAACGAGCACCAGAAAACCAAGTAAGTGCACGCCTATTAAACATAGCGCAAAGCTTAAATGGCCAAATCGTACTAGCGCGACTTAATTGCGACCGTCACCCAGAACTAGTGCAACAATTTGGTATTAAGAGTTTACCAACAGTGGCTATTTTTAAAGACGGTAAACCTGTTGATAGTTTTGTCGGCGAACAAGAAGAAGCGGCAATCCGTGAAATCATCAGCCGTCATTTACCAAAACAAGAAGAAGTCTTATTGCAACAAGCACAGATGTTATTAATGGATAGCAAGTTTGCTGAAGCAGTACCGCTAATGGGTCAAGCTTACGAGTTAGCACCAGATAATACCGACATCAAAATTGCTTATGCACAAGCACTACTGGGTTCACACCAAGTTGAAGCGGCTGAAGCACTACTTGATACGTTTGCAGAAGCTGAGCAACAAAGTAACCAATATCAAACGCTACGTTCACATTTAAACATCGCTAAAAAGTCAGCTGAAACTCCAGAAATTATGGCATTAACGACGGCGCATGAAGCAAACCCAGATGACTTACAAATTGCGTATGATCTAGCACTGCAGCTGCAAATCGCTAACAAACATAATGATGCGATGGCCTTGTTGTATAACATCTTAACGGCGGAATATGATTTTTTAGACGGTGGCGCAAGAAAAGTTTATTTAGAACTATTATCAGTAATGACTGATGCTGCACTTGTGGCTGACTATCGTCGTAAACTATATAGCTTGATGTATTAATCGCTTAAGACTAAAAGCAAATAATCAAACTAACCCCTGATGCACCCGATCAGGGTTTCTTAAGTCACCCCTGAGCCCTACGCTTGCCCCCAAATTAAGCATATTTGAACAAATATGCCAATTAAACCCGTCAGAACACCTGTCATTGTTGTATTCCCTCAGCTAGAAATATCATACCGTAGAAAAGCGCTACCATAAAACGGCATTAGAACACCAGACTCATCTCAACAAACAGGTCAGATTTGTATTTAAGCCATTGAATTATACCAATTAACTGATCTAGATCAATTATTCCATGGTTTAAATCAGGTAATTTGTATACCAATTTAGATAATCAATTGGTGGACCGTAACACCTGATTACTCTTAGTATATTTAAAAGGACTTAAATGAATAATACTAATAGCCTTGAAGTTATATACCCCCAATCTGAACAACTTGTCTCAATTACCGACGTTAGTGGCGTTATCATCTATGTAAATGATGCTTTTGCACGCATTGCAGGATATCGCCGTGAAGAATTAATGGGCCAAAACCACAATATTGTTCGCCATCCAGATATGCCAGCCGCCGCTTTTGGTGATCTATGGGATAAACTAAAGAACAATCAGTCATGGCGCGGCATAGTTAAAAATCGCTGTAAAGATGGTAACTTTTATTGGGTTGATGCGTATGTAACACCACTGGTCGAAAACGGCGTCACCACGGGCTACCAATCAGTACGGACGTGTCCGAGCGCCAAGCAAAAAAAGGATGCAGCGGCGCTCTATAAGCAAATCAATGTTGGCAAAAAAATTACCGATTTTCACGCTAATCGGCCGTTAAAACATGGCTTATTTGGTGCATTATTACTGTTAATTTGTGGTGTTCAGATTCATTTGTCGCAAAACTGGCTCAGTATTGTTATACCATTATCCTTAGTGATAACAATGTTAGGTATTTACCGCGAAGAGTTCTTCAAATTACCTAATTATATCCAAAAACTTAAGCAACAAATTGATAGCCCATCACGACTGATATTTTCAGGTAAAGGCCTAGTTGCGATTGCCGATTATGCCCAACAATTATCCTATGCAAGACTTCGAACAATATTAGGTCGAAGCAAAGATTATGGTGGCAACCTAGTTGGGACAGCTACAACACTTAAAGAATCCTCAAATCAAACCTTAGATGGCTTAATGGTTCAAAGTGAGCACCTAGGACAGTTAGCAACCGCGATCACTGAAATGAGCGCTTCGGTAAATGACATTAGCCGCAGCACAGTTAATTCGAAGGATCACGTTGATATCGTCAATCAAGAGTGCAGAGACACGATTACTATCATTAGCGCCACGGAGTCAACAATCTCTACTTTGGAGGCTGAAGTCGAAAGTGCGGCCAAATCAGCTACCTCGCTAATATCCGATGTGAATGATATATCAAACATTATGTCAGAGATTGACGGCATTGCCGATCAGACCAATTTACTCGCATTAAATGCCGCAATCGAAGCGGCAAGAGCTGGTGAGCAAGGACGAGGTTTTGCGGTGGTCGCAGACGAAGTCAGAACGCTAGCAAGCAGAACTCAGAGCGCGACGGCACAGATTCAAGATTCAGTACTTGCTCTGCAACAGACATTATCGTCATGGGAAAACATGATGCATAACAATCAAAGCCAGGCGAAACAATGCTGCGAACAAAGTATATTGGCGCGTCAGGCGATGAATAACATCATCAATATGATGGATAAGCTTACGGATGCTTCGACCCAAATAGCCACCACAACCGAAGAACAAAGTGTAGTCGCCGATAAAATTAGCAACAGTGTTCATACTATTGATGAAATATCTCAGGGTAATATCAAACTTGCAAAACAGTTACAGCTTAATGGTGAAGTGGTTCAAACTAGTGCATACAAAATTAATGAATTGAGCACCACCTTTCAGTAAGCGAAACGGATTAACTAACCCGCGGAGTTTGTAGGCCGCGATAAAATTATAATTTTAAATGAATTTGTTAGGTATATCTCATGGAGCAAGAATTTAGGCAGTTGGTTAATTCATGTTCTGGTAACGACATGTTTTTAACTGCGCTTACAAAAGTTTATCAGCGATTAAAGCCTGATCATTGCTTTGTCGCGTCCGTTGATTCGGAGCATAAACACGTCACAACATTATGTTACCTTAAGCAAGGCTTACAGATTGAGAACTTTACCTATGGTTTATCGGACTCTCCTTGTGAACTTGCTAATAAAAGTAAGGGTATTTGCTGCTTCCCTAAAGAGGTTCAGCGATTATTTCCGGATGATCTCGCATTGTCAGAGCTAGATATACAAGGCTATATGGGGACCTTGTTGCATACCTACGATAATCAAGTTATCGGGCTGTTAGTGTGTTTGTTTGAACAACCAATCGTTGAGCAAAATAGCCACATCAGATGGCTGTCGGATCTAAGCTATTTTATCGCTCAGGAGCTATGCCAACAGCAAGCAAACGCAATCAATCAAGACTTGTTAGAGCAACTTGCTGCGGGAGAACGTCTAGCGAAAATTGGTAGCTGGCGTTGGGACATTAGCAAGGATATTTACTCCTGGAGCAAAGAAGTTTATCGCATATTTGAGATGGGGGCCGCCACTAGTGAATTAAGCTTTGAGCAAGTCTATCAATATGTCCATCCCGATGACCGTGAGCAGTTCAATCATATTGTTAATGGCATCATCTCTGGACGTCAAGATAAATACGATACAATACACAGAGTTATACTGGATAGCGGCCAGATAAAATACCTTCACAAACTCGCTGATGTAAAAAAATCAACCGATGGTAAAGTGCTATACCTGGAAGGGACAGTCCAAGATGTCACGCAATTATGTGAATTAAATATCGATAAAAAGCTATCTGATTTCGTTTTAAATAATACCTCTGAGTCGGTACTGATAACCAATTCAAAAAATAAGATCGTATTGGTTAATAAGGCAATGGAACAGATGACGGGCTACACTCAAGCAGAATTATTGGGGCGAGACCCAAGCATTTTGTCTTCAGGTAACCAGAGTTCGGAGTTTTACCAGAGAATGTGGCGTAGCATCAGCACGACAGGTCGCTGGAAAGGAGAAATTTGGAATAAGCGCAAAAATGGGCAAATATATCCCGAGGAACTGTCACTCAATGCAGTTAAACAGGAACAAGGCGAAATAAGCCATTACGTGGCGATATTTCGGGACATTTCAGAGTGGAAAGATACCGAGAAAAAGTTACGCTTTTTCGCTGACTGTGATCCACTTACCGGGTTAAGTAATCGCCGGTGTTTTATTGATAAGCTGGAACATAAACTAGCAACAGCTAAAGATGACTCATTAATCTCAGTCGTGTTTATCGATTTGGATCAGTTTAAAGCGATAAACGATATCTATGGCCACGAAATCGGAGACCAATTGCTATGTGAGGTAGCGAATCGACTAACACAAGAGGTCGGCAACAACGAAATGCTATGCCGCTATGGGGGCGACGAGTTTACCCTACTATTGGCCAATACATCACTAGCACAAACCCAAGTTATCGTTAAACAATTGCAGCAGTGTTTTCAACATTTTTTTAAACTAAAAGACCTCATTGTCGATGTTACTGCCAGTATTGGCGTGGCGATGTCCCCTGACGCAGGTGCCAATGCAAAATTACTACTGCGCCATGCAAATCACGCGATGCACAGTGCTAAAAGCACAGGCCGTAATTGTATTGCATTTCATGACATCGAGTTACAGCGAAAATATCAGCGTAAACTGGAGTTGAAAGAACGATTAAAATTAGCGCTTGATCAAGAGCAGTTAACCGTATTTTATCAGCCTATTATTAATATTGAAACGAATCAAATAGTTAAGTTTGAAGCATTAGTCCGGTGGCCTGATGGTAATGGAGGTTATATTTCTCCGGGTGAATTTATCCCTATTGCCGAAGAATTCGGTTTAATTCACTTTATTGGAAATTTTGTGCTCAAGCAGGCCTGTATTGACCTAAAATCATTGCATCAAAATGGCTTTGAACATATCAGCTTTTCGATTAACCGTTCAATCAACGAATTTTTTAATTATGAATTAGAGCAGCAGTCAATAGCATCGACGATTAAAGCGGCCGGTTTGCCTTATGAGTCTATCATTATCGAGATCACCGAATCGACAGCAATGTCTGAAAATCGCTATGCTAAAGAAGCGCTCGCACAGCTAAAGCGCAAAGGTATTAAGATTGCCTTAGATGATTTTTGTACTGGCTATTCTTCGTTAAATTATTTGATTGATTATGAAGTTGATATTATCAAAATCGACCGCTCGTTTGTCAAAGATATAGGCCATGATAAACACAGCCAAATACTAACATCGACGGTAATAGAACTAGCAGCAAAACTTGGCATAGAAGTCATTGCTGAAGGTGTTGAGAACGACCAACAAATGACGTTTTTACGTCAACACGATTGCCGTTATATTCAGGGGTTCTACTTTAGCCCAGCGCGGCCTATCACCGAGTGCCAGGCTCTTTTAGAAAACGGTATAGATGGGCTACTTAAAATGAATAACGAGAGGTGTATCGCTTGATAGAAAAAAATAGAGCGCTCATTGTTAGTACACTAAGCATCATTCGTCCTGCTACATACAGCTAAGGTTTTGTTCTCGCAGTCACTACGGTAAATAGCTGAAAGTGTTGTGTTTCAGTTAATAGATAGTTACCACCCACTAATTAAATAGTGGCAGCGAGCCCTAACAAAGCGTAGCAACAGAACCCGAGCTATCACCATAAATAATGACAAAGTGGTATGATTTCAGCTGTTTTGACGTGAAACAAGATTGTTAACGCGGTTTATATGGTATTATGAAAAAAGTAGATACGGAACATCTGCTAGGATAACAGCTGTTGCGATTTCTGCAACCTAGCTATAACAATTATCAATCCCCCTAGAGTCTACTCTTATTTGAAAGACACTAGATCTGATGTTCCGAATTTTAACAGGGGGACCATATGCTAGTAATCCAGGGAATAATATGTCTGACGAAAATTCAAAGATTATTTACACTTTAACGGATGAAGCTCCGTTATTGGCTACTTACTCACTTCTACCAATCGTAGAAAAATTCACTTCAGCTGCCGATATTGATGTAGTTAAAAGTGATATCTCGGTTGCAGCCAGAATCCTGGCGGAATTTCCAGATTATTTGAGCGAAGAACAACAGTTACCAGATAACCTCAGTGAACTAGGTCGTCTAACTCAAGATTCAAACACTAACATTATTAAACTGCCTAACATCAGTGCATCTGTACCACAGCTACAGGCCGCTATTAGTGAATTGCAATCTCAAGGGTTCCAAATCCCTAATCTACCTGAAAATCCACAAACTGATGAAGAAACATCGATTCTACAACGCTACTCGAAAGCACTTGGTAGCGCCGTGAATCCGGTACTTCGTGAAGGTAACTCAGATCGTCGCGCACCAAAAGCAGTTAAAAACTTCGCCCGTAAACACCCGCACTCAATGGCTAAATGGAGCCAAGCATCGCAAACTCACGTTGCTCATATGCGTGAAGGTGACTTCTACCACGGCGAAAAATCAATAACGCTAGATCGTGCACGTAATGTAAGAATGGAACTGCTTACAGAAAGTGGCGAAAGTATCGTGCTTAAAGAAAAAATTGCGCTACTTGATGGCGAAATTATCGATAGCATGTACATGAGTAAAACCGCACTATGTGATTTTTACGAACAAGAAATGCAAGATGCTTACGAAACAGGCATGATGTTTTCACTGCACGTAAAAGCAACAATGATGAAAGTATCTCACCCGATTGTGTTTGGTCACGCGGTAAGAATTTTCTACAAAGACGCATTTGCAAAACACGATGAATTATTTAAAAATCTTGGCGTAAATGTAAATAATGGTTTATCTAACCTTTACGATAAAATCGCCGATCTACCAAGTTCACAGCGTGAAGAAATTCGCCGTGATTTACACGCTTGTCACGCTAACCGTCCAGAATTAGCGATGGTTGATTCCGATAAAGGTATCTCGAATCTACACGCGCCAAATGATGTTATCGTTGATGCATCTATGCCTGCGATGATCCGTAGCGGTGGTAAAATGTGGGGTGCTGATGGTCGTCCAAAAGACACTAAAGCTGTGATCCCAGAATCAACTTTCGCCCGTATCTACCAAGAAATTATCGCATTCTGTAAGACCAACGGTGCATTTGATCCTGTGACTATGGGTAGCGTACCGAATGTTGGTTTAATGGCACAAAAAGCCGAAGAATACGGTTCACACGACAAAACATTTGAAGCACCAGCAACAGGTGAAGCACGTATCGTTGATATCGATACTGGTGAAGTACTTATGGTCCAGAACGTTGAGAAAGACGATATCTGGCGCATGTGCCAAGTTAAAGATGCACCAATCCGCGACTGGGTTAAATTGTCAGTAGCACGTGCTAGAGATTCAGATACACCTGTCGTGTTTTGGTTAGATCGTTACCGTCCGCATGAAAATGAACTGATTGCTAAGGTAAATGAATACCTTAAAGATCATGATACTGAAGGTCTAGACATTCAGATCATGTCACAAGTACGTGCGATGCGTTACACACTTGAACGTGTTGTACGCGGCCTAGATACAATTTCAGCGACGGGTAACATTTTACGTGATTACCTGACTGATCTATTTCCGATTATGGAATTAGGTACAAGTGCTAAAATGCTATCTATCGTGCCATTAATGGCAGGTGGTGGTTTGTTTGAAACGGGTGCCGGTGGTTCAGCGCCTAAACACGTGCAACAACTTGTTGAAGAAAACCATTTACGTTGGGACTCACTGGGTGAATTCCTGGCGTTAACGGTTTCTCTAGAAGCTGTGGCGAAGAAAACAGGCAGTGTTAAAGCAAAAGTACTGGCAGCAACACTCGACCAAGCAACTGAAATGCTACTTGATAACGGCAAGTCACCATCACGTCGTACAGGTGAACTGGATAACCGTGGTAGTCACTTCTATCTGTCTCTATTCTGGGCTAAATGCCTAACTGAACAAACCGAAGATGCAGCCCTAGCAGCGCAGTTTACTCCGCTTGCAGCAAGTCTGGCTGAAAATGAACAGCAAATTGTTGAAGAGTTAAACTCAGCTCAAGGCAAAGCGGTTGATATTGGCGGTTACTTCAACGCAGATCCGGCGAAGATGGAAGCTATCATGCGCCCAAGTGCAACATTTAATGCATTACTGAAAGTAGCGCTTAGCTAATAACAGTGTTTCGCAAATAACAGAGCATCGTTATTTAGCACCAAACCCGTAATAGATTAGTCTGTTGCGGGTTTTTTATTACCCATTAAAAGATCCCCCACCTCCCCCTCACTACTGACTCGACATGCTGTTATCTTTGATCTAAATGTCTGCAATGTCCTATTTATACTATGATCACTGGCGTTTTATTTTTTAAAGCGTGATTTAAAATAGAACAACTCTGATAAAATGACGTAAAATAAAGTATTGCGATGCACTTTAAAGTAAAGATCGTGGAACTCAGGTCATAAGGTATACAAGTTGAATTTTAGATGTGATTTAAATGGGTTAAGAGCAATCGCATTGATTGCTGTCGTATTGTTCCATTTTAATCCGAGCATT
>Ga0105355_10003266_pt1 | contig 14278 bp, 15 predicted proteins | sample GOMGulsemesocosm_2_FD_83508 | JGI IMG/M metagenome (GOLD analysis project Ga0105355, IMG submission 83508) | Methane-oxidizing microbial communities from mesocosms in the Gulf of Mexico - GOM9C Gulf of Mexico | ecosystem: Environmental > Aquatic > Marine > Cold seeps | place: Gulf of Mexico... | reverse complement strand
CAATCGCTGTAATGCTGCCAGGCAGCGCGATCCATTGATCAACCGTACGGATGTAGTTATCACTGTCGTGGTTGATGACGCCGTCGCGGTCTAAAATAATCAGTTTCATACAATCTAGCTCTTGGCCAGTGCTCGGCTGTCGGCATCTTCACACAGCCAGTGTCCGGCAAAAATGTGCGCTTCTTGAACGCGGGCCGTTTCCGTGGCGGGTACCGCCAGTATGTGATCGGCAATGGTCTTTAGTTTGCCGCCGCTTTGCCCAGTCCAAGCCCAGGCTTTAACGCCTAGCGCTTGCGCTGTTTCAATCGCATCGATGATGTTCGCGCTATTGCCCGAGGTGGAAATACCAATAATAATATCTTCTTTGCGTGCCAGTGCACTCACTTGGCGACTAAATACTGTATCAAAAGAGAAGTCGTTAGCGTGCGCGGTTAACAGCGAGGTGTCGGTGGTGAGTGCTATAGCAGCGAGGGGCGCGCGCTCAGCTTTGTAGCGCACCACAAACTCAGTGGCTAGATGTTGCGAGTCAGCTGCACTACCGCCATTACCCATGAAAAATAGTTTGCCACCTTTGGCAAAGCACTCGTCGATTTGATTGGCGAGTAACTGCAGTGTGTCTTCACACTGGGTCATGTTCTCAAACAATTGCTGGTGGCGTTTCAGTGCATTTAAGTAGGTAGACATGTAGGGGCCTCAAAAAGGATGGCTAAAGCCAGTAAATTGGGTAAATTCTAACTGATATAGGACACGCGATAAACTATAATCCCTGTTTCTTAAAATTTATTGAGGCGAGTTATCCCTTGCGCTTTATCTACAGCTGTATTTTTTATCTTATTACGCCGCTTTTGCTGTTAAAACTGTGGCGACGCGGCAAACAGGCACCGGCTTATCGCGAGCGCATCGCAGAGCGTTTTGGCTTTGCCTCTAAAACATCAGAGCAAGCGCCGCTTTGGGTGCACGCGGTATCCGTTGGTGAAGTAGTGGCGATTGCGCCGGTGCTTAAACAGTTGCAGGCTGCTAACCCGCAATTGCCTATTTTAGTCACAACTTCAACCCCAACCGGTGCCGATAGAGTTGCTAAGTTATTCAAGGGTATGGAAAGTGTCTGGCATCAGTACTGCCCTTATGATCAGCCGGGTGCGCTCACCCGCTTTATAAAAAGCCACCATCCGCGCGGCTTATTAATCGTCGAAACCGAGCTGTGGCCTAATATGTTGGCCAAATGCGCGGCGGCCAATATTCCGGTGATGCTGGCCAATGGACGAATGTCTGAGAAATCCGCCAGGGGTTATGCAAAAATCAGCACGCTCACCAAAAACATGCTGAAAACGCTTGATCTGCTAGTGGCGCAATATACTGCGGACGGCGATCGCTTTACCGAATTGGGTTTGCCGGTAGACCAGCTGCTAATCAGTGGCAGTATCAAATTTGATGTGCAGCACGAGCCAGCGCTGAACACTAAAGCGCAGCAGCTTCGCCAGCAAATAGGCGCACGTCCAGTGCTGATCTTGGGCAGCTCGCATGAGAGTGAAGAGCAAGGTGTATTAGAACAGATGGCTGAGCTGTGGCAGTCACAACCTGAACTTTTACTGATCATTGTGCCGCGTCACCCCGAGCGCTTTGATGTAGTAGCGGCACTGGCTGGCGATTATAGCAAGCATGTATTAAGGCGCTCAAATGGTGCGCCGAATCAACAGTGTCAGGTGTATGTTGGCGATACCATGGGTGAGCTGGCGATGTTATATGCTGCGGCCGATGTGGCCATTGTCGGCGGTAGTTTTGTCAATGTTGGTGGGCAAAATCCGATTGAGCCGGCCAGTGTTGCAACGGCTGTATTAATGGGGCCGACCCAGTATAATTTTTCAGTGATATGCCCAGCGCTGGAAGCGGCAAATGGGATGCGCACTGCCAATGATTTTCAGGCACTAGGAGTGCAGCTGGCGCAATTGTTTGCCGATCCTGCGCGTATCGCGCAAATGAGCACTAATGCTAAGGCCTACGTTGAGTCGCAGCGCGGTGCCACTAAAACCTTAGTGAGTAATGTGCAGCAGCGTTTGATTGACAATTAGAGCGCTAATAATAAGCCTGTAGGGTTGAACCTGAAATCAAATTAAAAAACGGCTATAATCGCCGAATTTTCAAACTAAATTAGCCACGGGATAAAAAACATGATGTTTAGTGTAAAAAAGAGTCAGCGGTTGTTGAAGCTCAGCTTATTTAGCAGTATTTTATTGCTGGCGGCATGTGGTCAGAAAGGCCCGCTATATTTAGAGTCGACACAAGATGTAAAAACATCCAAGGCGGTTAATGACACTAAGCCAGTTGAGCCAGCACAGTAATCATTATTTTAATATTTAAGAGCAATTTACAAATAAAGGCGAATACCTAGATGGATAGTTTTGAGTACCGAGATAACCAACTGCACTGTGAAAACCTACCCCTTGGCGAAGTGGCTAAACAGTTCGGCACCCCAACTTATGTCTATTCAAAAGAAGCGATTGAAGTCGCCTACTTAGATTACGCCAATGCGCTGGCGGGCCGTGATGATGACATGGTCTGTTTTGCTATTAAAGCCAACAGCAACTTAGCGGTACTGAATGTATTAGCACGTTTAGGTGCAGGCTTTGATGTGGTTTCTCAAGGTGAGTTAGAGCGTGTTTTAAAAGCCGGTGGTAAAGCGGAACGTGTGGTGTTCTCTGGGGTTTCTAAGCAGTCAGTGGAGATTAGACGTGCGCTAGAAGTAGGTATTCACTGCTTTAATATTGAATCTGAAGCAGAGCTGGAGCGTATCGATCAAGTCGCCGCGCAAATGGGCAAAATAGCGCCTATCTCTTTTCGAGTGAATCCAAATGTTGATGCAGGCACGCACCCATATATATCAACGGGGTTAAAAGAGAATAAATTTGGTATTGCCATTGATGACGCGCTGCGTATCTATCAGCGAGCAGCCAGTTTAGAGCACGTAAAAGTGACCGGTATGGATTGTCACATCGGTAGCCAGTTAACAGAATTAGCACCTTTTATGGATGCGCTAGATAAGCTGCTGGTGTTGATCGATGAGCTACAAGCAGTTGGCATTGCTATCGAACACTTAGATCTAGGGGGTGGATTAGGTGTTTGCTACACCGATGAAGTGCCGCCAAGTGCGGGCGAGTATATCGCTGCAGTACTGGAAAAAATCGGTGAGCGTGCGATAAATTTGGTGTTTGAACCGGGTCGCTCGATTGTTGCCAACGCCGGTGTACTACTGACAGAAGTAGAATATTTAAAGCATAACGAGAGCAAAAATTTCGCCATTGTCGATGCGGCAATGAACGATATGTTACGCCCATCGCTCTACAGCGCCTATCTTGAAATAGTACCGCTGACGGTTAGTGATGAGCCTGCTACCCACCATTATGATATTGTGGGGCCGGTGTGTGAAACCGGTGATTTCTTAGGTAAGGATCGCGCTTTGAACATTAGCGCGGGTGATTTGCTGGCGGTATGCTCGGCCGGTGCTTATGGTTTTACTATGAGCTCTAATTACAACACCCGTACCCGTGCGGCAGAAGTGATGGTTGATGATAATCAAGCGTTTGAAATACGGGCGCGTGAAAGCTTTGATGATTTAATTAAAGGCGAGCAGTTACTGCCTAATTAAGACAGTTTATGCTCCTTTAAAATAACAACAATTGGATAGAAAAATGTTACTACGTTTTACCAAAATGCATGGGCTGGGCAACGACTTTATGGTGGTCGATTTAGTGACTCAGCGCTACAAATTTAATCCGCAAATGGTAAAGCGTCTGGGGGATCGAAAACTGGGGGTGGGTTTTGATCAGCTGTTGATTATTGAAGTACCCTCTAACCCTGAAATGGATTTTCGCTATCGAATTTTTAACTCTGATGGTTCAGAAGTTGAGCACTGCGGCAATGGCGCACGTTGCTTTGCTTTGTTTGTGCGCGATAAACGCTTAACGATACAGAACAAAATCAATGTCGAAACGGCCAAAGGCAATATGATTCTGACGATTCGCGAAGACCGTCAGGTGGAAGTGGATATGGGAGCGCCTATCTTAGAGCCCGCTCAAATCCCCTTTATCGCCGAACAGCAACTTGCGAGTTATCCGCTGCAGGTTGCGGGGCAAAATATACAGATAGCGGCGGTGTCTATGGGTAACCCGCACGGTGTCTTAGTGGTTGATGATGTTAGCACGGCGGCTGTTGAAACATTAGGCATTGCTATCCAACAGCACGGCATTTTCCCAGAGAGTACCAATGTGGGGTTTATGCAAATTGTTAGCGATCGCGAAATAAATTTACGCGTTTATGAACGCTCAGTCGGTGAAACACTGGCCTGTGGGACTGGTGCTTGTGCGGCTGTTGTAGCAGGGAGAAGGTTAGGGCTGTTATCTGAGCATGTTAAAGTCAATGTGACCGGTGGTGACTTAGAGATTGCATGGGGCGGGGGTGAAGAAGACTCTGTGATCATGACGGGCCCTGCGACCAATGTATTTGAAGGAAAAATGTTTATATGAGCCAAGACAATCAGCAGCAAACTCCAGCGCCGACACTAACACGTGAACAAGTCGCCGAGTATTTAAAGACGGACCCTGAGTTTTTTATCGAGTACCAACATTTGCTTGAAGTACTGGCCGTTCCCCACGAATCTGGAGCTGCGGTGTCGTTTGTTGAGCGCCAGTCCTCTATGTTGCGCGAGAAAAATAAAAAACTGACCGTCCACTTGTCCGATTTTTGCGATGCCGCTAGACACAATGATGTACAGTTTGAAAAAACTAAGCGCATGGTGTTATCACTGCTAGATGCACAGAGTCTAGATGATTTAGGTGATGCGCTGGAAGAGAGCTTGTGCCGTGATTTCTACGGTGATGCCACCTCGTTGATTCTGTTTGCCGATAAGGAATTAACCGTTAATAACCGTCGCATGATGCCCAGAGCAATGGCAGGTATAGTAGAGCCGTTAATGCTCTCCAACGAGCCTTGCTGTGGCAATTTATCGGCTGCTGAAAATCACTTTCTGTTTGCGCAGCGCGCGCCGATGATTCAGTCGGCGGCGGTGATCCCGCTGGTACAAGGCGAGACAATTGGCTTGTTGGGAATAGGCAGTTACGATGCAGAGTATTTCCAGAGTAGCCAAGGCACCATGTTCTTAAGCTATGTCGGTGAAGTGCTGTCGCGTGTTGCTAGCCGTATATTGCACTCAAAGCTTAACAACCCCGCGTAAAACAGCACTAGAGGGTAGCCCTGATGAGATCTTTCAGCGCCACCAAAGGTTTAACTGCCCCGCTTGAACAATACCTTGCTCAATTGCAAAAAGAGCGGGGTATCTCTAGCAGCTCTCTTAGCAACTATCGCAGTGATCTGGCGCTTTTTCGGGACTTTATCGCCGACTATCGCATTGCCCAATGGGCCGATGTCACTAATGTGCAAGCCCAAGCCTTTATTGAAGAAACCAAAATACGGCAATTAAGCGCTGCGACAGCCAAGCGTAGACTCAGTAGCTTGCAGGGATTTTTTAACTATTTAAGACGCAGCGCAGTGATTACGCGCGACCCTTTATTAGGCTTTAAGGTAAAGCCTGTTACATCCAGCACTGAGCCTGCGACAATTGAGATAGATAAAGACCTATTGCAGCGCTTTGTTGCTGATGGTTTCATCTCGCGACGTGACAAAGCCATTGTTGAATTGCTACTTTGCTGCGAGTTATCACTGGCGGAATTATTGACTTTAGAGTTGTTTTCAATCGATTTTTCGCAAAATAGTATCCAACTTCACAGGGAGCATGAAGGGGATGTTAGCTTGCCTTTAACGGCCACTGCGTTTGCGAGTATCAAAGCGTGGCTGGAACTGCGTATGGCGCTGGTTACTTTTGAGCAGAGCTTGTTTATCTCTGAAAAAGGGCAGCGCATTAGTATCCGTACCTTGCAGTTGGGCATCGCGCGTATTGGCAAAGCACAGGGGGTGACCCCTTTAACGGCTAAAGCGATAGCGCATGTCAGGCGTAAAGCGGTTGCGCCGCAAAGCGAATCCTTGGCACCCGCGCTAAATATGAACTCAGCGCACTTATCACAACTACTTGAAACTTATAAAAAGATTAAACCTAGAGGTTAAAACACATGATTAAGTGCCTGAGCTTTGACTTAGACGATACGCTTTGGGATATCCGTCCGGTGATTGAACATGTCGATACCACTTTATATCAATGGTTAGCTGCGCATGCACCCGCTTATACGCAGATGTTTGCAGCGGATAACTTTGCCCTGTTGCGTAAAGAGGTCATCGAGCAATACCCGCATCTTGCCCACTCTGTCACCGATATTCGCCTCAAAGGCCTAAATTTAGGGTTGGCGCGTGCTGGTTACAACGCTAATAAAGTCTCTATGTTGACCGCAGAGGGCTTTGCAGTGGCATTGAAGGCGCGTCAGCAAGTGAGCTATTTTCCGCATGTTTGGCAGGCACTGGATCAGCTAAAAGCGCAAGGTTATGTGATGGGGGCAATTACCAATGGCAATGCCGACATTTACAAAGTGGGTCTCGGTCAGCACTTTGACTTTCAGTTTAATGCCCATGAAGCGGGGGTGGAAAAGCCACATCCAGCCATTTTTGAAGCGATGTTAGCGCATATTGAGCTGGAACCTGAGCAAGTGATCCATATTGGCGACAACCCGATTGCCGATGTACAAGGCGCACAGGAGTTAGGCATGGCGACTATCTGGATTAATGTGATCACCCAAGAGTGGCAGCATGAGTTTCGCGCTGATAAGGATGTCAGCTGTATTAGTGATTTGCCGGGCGCGGTGCAGCAGATTGTCGATGAGAAGATGAAAAGGTAGAGACTTTTGGTTGCGGGTTGCGGGTTGCGGGTTACGAGCTACGAGCTACGAGCTAAATGATAGCTGTGCATTATCGGTTGTTTAGGGACAATTTACTCAAGACTCAAGACTCAAGACTCAAGACTCAAGACTCAAGACTCAAGACTCAAGATTAAAAAATTATTTACCACAGAGGGCACAGAGGCGCTGCGCTGCACAGAGAAAAACAAAAAGACTAATTATGGCATTGCTGGCGTCGGGTAACTTGTCTGGCATGTGTTGGTTTAAAATTTTCTGCTGAGTTCTCTGTGGTGGCACTGTCTTTGAAGCCTTCTATGCCCGCAACTTTTTTTACCCACAACAGTTACAGAACGCACCTCTTGTGCATAAAAATCGGCCAATGATTAGCGAACATTTTTAACCCTTAAGACTGTCTCCATACATCACAGAATTGGCGGCCGCTCAGTTGAGTTAGTACTACATATTCTTAACTGGTAGTAAATTTAGACACTTGTAAAACTTTGCAAGCATAGGTTTAATACCACTGCTTATTATAAATAAATCAATTGTCTACGGGTTTAAGTGGCTGTTCAGGAAATGTTTTTTCTGACACAGCTCCCATTGTTCTAGGCAACAGCTTTTTTTACCTTTTAAAACGTGGAGAAAAAATGAATCTCGATACTTGGATGATCTTTATTTTTACCTTATATGCGGTATCTATCATTCCTGGGCCAAGCATGATTATTGCACTGACACATGGTATGCAATATGGCGCTAAGGCGACCTTGGCCACGGCATCCGGTAATACGGTAGCTTCATGTTTGCAGGCGATTATTTCTATTGCGGGTTTAGGCGCTATTATTGCCACATCTGGTACTGTCTTTATGGTCATAAAGTATTTAGGGGCCATTTATCTTATCTACTTAGGTATTATGCTCTGGCGCAGCCCTGCTTGGGATATGCAAAGCCGCTCACAGGACAGTAAAAAAGGCCAAGCACCTTTGCGCAAAATGTTTAAGCAAGGTTTCATTATTGCTATCGGCAACCCTAAAGCAATTGTTTTCTTTACCGCCTTGTTCCCACAGTTTCTAACGGCGCAAAGCACTAGCTTTTCGCATTATGCATTAATGGTGTTAGTCACTTGTAGTTCTGCATTTATTTGCGCAATGCTCTATGCCATTGGCGGACATAAGATTACCCAACTGTTAAAAACTTATAACATCAGTAAGTTAATTAATAAAATTACTGGTGGTTTTTTTGTTTCGGGTGGTTTGGGGATTATGTTATCTAGCCGTTAATCTGGTGTGGTTAAAGATTTCAGCTGCAGTTTCGACTGCGGCGAGTTTAGATCGTAAAAAGAAATGAACTCGACACTGTCGAAACTGCATAAAATCCGCGTGATTAAGGGTTTTAATCTAATCCTGCTCTATTTTCTTTACCGCTCGAATTCCCAAGCGCTTGCAAAGCCTGCTCAAATTCCCTCTATCAATCTCCATATCTCGCGCAGCGCCTGCCCAATTGCCGTTGTTGCGCTCAATTGTCTGCACGATTAGACGCTTTTGGAAGTCCTGCGTCGCTTGCTTGAGAGGAATAGCTGTTTCCTCAAACAACTGAACTGTGCTTGTGCTAAGCGTAGCAGCAGCTTTTGCCATCATGTTAGGCATAGCAACCGCTATCTCACTGCAGTGTTCGGCTTTTATCACTACCATACGATTATCGTTAGTCTGCGCTCTGGCTTTTAAAGCGCAACGGCTGATCACATGTTCTAACTCTCGTACATTGCCCGGCCAGTGGTAACTAATCAAAATTTGCAGGGCATCATCTGCCAGCTTTAATTGCGATATACCGAGCTTGCGACGGGTTTGTTCAATGAAGAAACCGGCGAGCAACTCAGTATCTCCGGTGCGCTCACTGAGCTTTGGTACATTAATAGGATAGACGCTCAAACGATGATACAAATCCGCTCTAAAGCGGCCCTGTTCAACTTCAAGCGGTAAATCGCGGTTGGTGGCTGCTAATACGCGTACATCGACTTGCTGGACCAAATCTTGGCCGACAGGCTGTATCTCTTTGTTCTGTAACGCGCGTAATAATTTACTTTGTGCCGCGAGCGGTAGTTCACCTATTTCGTCCAAAAACAAGGTGCCGCCATCAGCCAGTGCAAACTTGCCGCTGCGCTTATTATCAGCACCAGTGAAAGCGCCTTTAACATGGCCGAAGAGCTCACTTTCGATCAAGTTTTCAGGCAGTGCAGCGCAGTTTACATAGACTAGTGGCCCTTGGTTGAGCGGTGATTGGCTGTGAATCATTCTGGCAATCAACTCTTTACCAACACCGGTATCGCCTTGAATGAGCACAGTAAAATCAGAGGGGGCGGCGATGGATATTTCACGGCGCAGTTTATCCATGGCACTGCTTTGACCAATTAGCTCACCGCCTTCGCGCTCTAGTACTTGGTTGTTAAGTTCGTGCACCACTTGCAGTGAGTGTTGAGCGCGATTTTCTAACTGCTCAATGATTAGCGCGGTATTCAAGGTTGCCGCAGCGATGTTCGAGACGATCTCTAAAGTAGTGCGAGGAATATCATCAAACACCCCTGGATGTAAGCTATCGAGTGACAATACGCCCAATAAACGTTCATCAAAATACAGCGGTAATCCCATGCAGGCGTGTACTGGTAGATCACCGTCTCTGTCGATTAATAAGCCGTCGTAGGGATCGGGTAGTGGGCTATCGGCGGCAAAGCGTACTGCGTGGCGCGATTGGCAGATAGCGGCAAAACGCGGCTGTTCGCTGAGTAAAAAACGCCTGCCTAAAGTATCGCGGCTCAAGCCTTGCATGGCGATAGGCTTGAGTTCACTGCCATCAAAAGAGAGTAGCGCAACGGCTTCACAGGGGATCGTTTTGCGCACTGTATCTAGTAATCGGTCAAAGCGCTCTTTGCTGGCAAGTCCTGCGGTGAGGTCGGTTGCCAGCTCGATTATTGCCAGTGCAGATATTTCATTCATAACGCTACCTTTGAATACTCTTAACGAATAAACAATTATACAACTATATGTTAATTTGACAAATAATACAGTTTGTCAAATTGACTAGTTAGTTCGATATATTTAGTTAACTTGTTGAAAAATAAAATTAATAAATATTGGCATCTGATTTGCTATACCTAGAGAGAATTAGATTAAACCCAGTGAAAATAGGTAGAAAGAAACATGTTAACCGATCAGCACATCCGTATTATCAAAAGCACTATCCCCTTATTAGAGCAGGCAGGCAGCGCGCTTACCAAACATTTTTATGCGCGTATGTTTCGCGACCATCCAGAATTACAACATATTTTTAATATGAGCAACCAACACAGTGGTCGTCAGCAAGTGGCATTATTTGAGGCAATAGCAGCTTACGCCAAAAATATTGAAAATTTAGCGGCCCTGAGTAGCGCAGTGGAGCGCATCGCCCACAAGCACAGCAGCATGAGCATTCAGCCATCGCATTATGAAGTGGTGGGGCATCATTTAATTGAAACTTTACGAGAGCTAGCGGGGGAGGCGTTTAACGCTGAAGTAGAAGAGGCGTGGACAGCGGCTTATTTATTTTTAGCACAGGTCTTTATTGGCCGTGAAGCACAGTTATACAAAAGCGCCAAAGAAGCGGCTGGCGGTTGGGAAGGTGGGCGTGAGTTTGTCATCAGCGAGAAAAATATTGAGTCAAAGTTAGTCACAAGCTTTGTCATGACACCCGTGGACGCCAAGGCAGTGTTAGATTATTTACCCGGTCAATATATAGGTATCGAGACTCAGCCAAAAAACAGTGAGTACCGTGAGAAACGCCAGTATACACTCTCGGATAAACCAAACGGGATAAATTATCGTATCTCTGTGAAACGTGAAAGCGCACCAGTGGCTGGGTTAGTGTCTAACCATTTGCACGATAGTTTAACTGTCGGCGATAAAGTGCTGCTTAACCCACCGGCTGGGGATTTTCATTTTACAGATCGCGCGCGTCCAGTAGCACTCTTATCAGCAGGAGTGGGGGCAACACCGATGCAATCGATGCTCGAGTCTTTGACGGCGCAGAACTACGGGCAGCCCATTCATTATTTACATGCCTGTGAAAGTGCCGAACAACACTCGTTTCAAGCGCGTATTCTTGAGTTAGCGCAACAGGACAATGTTGAGCAACACAGTTGGTATAACGATGGCACTAGCGCCGCTGTGAATGGTAATAGTGGTTTTATGAACCTTTTGAATGTCGGGATCGATTTTAGCAATACCGATTTTTATATGTGCGGGCCGCTGGTTTTCATGCAGTTTATGAAAGCACAGTTATTGCAGTTAGGAGCTGCTAGTGAGCAGATTCACTACGAGGTGTTTGGGCCGCATGAGAGTTTTTAAACTGCTTTGATTGTATACATAGGGTCGAGTGAGACCCTATTTTCGGTGTCGTCTAAGGAATATGCGATTAAGTCCCCAAATCTTCTCTGTGCCTTCTTGATAACGTCAGTCTAAGAGGCCATATCACGGCTAAGAAAGCGAAGTGAATGGCCGAGTCCTTTATAAGTTTTATGACAAGGGAAGTGGCCTCTTAGATGTCCACCCTGCGGAGCGTACAGGATATTCCGTGCTCTTTGTTAATGCTTTTCGCCGGGCAACTAGCCCGCCTGTAAGCATTGCCTCAATCACGAAAAATCCTGTACGCCAGAGGCGTTTTTGACTTAATCGCATGTTTGTAATTAGCTAATGTCGTTTAGTTGGTGAGTTTTCTGGGTAAGCTAACTCTCTGCATGCTCCTTGCTTCAATCAGAGCAGAGTGTAATTCTGTAAACAAATCGCGATTGCTCATATGCCTATATTTCCAAATTAAAGTTTTAAATTCAAATTTACGTTCATTAGCTTTTAATAAAGGGTGGAGTAATGAAGCGTTTTAACAATTGTTCACTTTATGAAATTTGAAAATTATAGGGCAATACTTGGAGTGTATTTTGCTCTAGTCTTGTTTGCCATAGGTCATGTGCGTTTTGTAAGCGCAGCCAGTGATCAGCAGAAGGTTTACCAAAAGCTAGCTCTAGGCGTACTGCCATAACAGGGGTTATAGAGCCTTTTGAATTCAACACTTTGGATAATGTTTTACGGCTAACATCAAGGTGTTTGGCTACATCTGTAATGGTAAGTTCTAGTGAATCAATCACTAATTCTTTTAAAATCTCACCTGGGTGAGCAGGGTTGTGCATTGTCATTAGTGGTAGTCCTCATAATTTACAATCTCAACATCACGTCCAGTAAATCTATATGTTATTCGCCAATTACCGCTGACCCGAACGGACCATATATCTTTTCTATCACCTTTAAGTTGATGCATATAAAGACCGGGTAGGTCCATGTCATCAGAACTATGAGCTTGATCCAAGTTTGCTAAAATAAGGCGTAGTTTCTTTTCGTGCTTCTTTTGGATTCCCGCAGTACTACCTGAAGCATAAAATTTACGAAGACCCTTATGAATAAAGTTGATTATCATACGACAAGTGTAACCTTAAAGGTGTCGGGCTGCAATATGGCGTTAGTGAGAGGTTTTATGCTAGATTGCGGGAGAGCAGACGGGTTTATTCTTTTTCCGTACTATTGAATTCGCATGTTGTTGTAATTATTCGCTTTGAATCACTGATTCTATGCCGTTTCGCCTGCGGCGAGTTCATTTCTTTTAACGAACAAAAGAAATGGAACCAAAGAGGCTCTTTCGCATCCATGCGACCGCCAAATTGCTTACAAGGATGTAAGTACTTAGTTTTTGTCGGGAACAAAAAACTGACCGTACATCCTGTACATAAAAATTCGCCCTACGATTACCGACCTTTATTTACGCTGAAGGCTCTCTCCACATTTCACAAAATTGGCGGCCGCTCAGATAGGCAGTCCATGGCCTAACTTCGCTCTGCGCGACATCCTGTCGCTCCGCTCGCCAATTTAGCGAATTGTTCTGGCGGTCATTCAAGGGGTTTGGTGGCTTAGTAGTGAAGTGTGATAAGTATTTGAATTATTGAGAGAATCAGGCAAATTCACTATGACTTTATTGATTTTTAACGTATCGATTTCAAATTCAGCAGATTGAAATCCGTTTAACCTCGTAAATAGTCTGGTTATAACTCAGCAATGTGTGTCAGTGTTTCTGGGTGGCGTTGTACTAGTTTTAAAAGAGTAATTGCTTGTCGATTGGGAGCGCTACGTCCTTGTTCCCAGTTCTCTAAAGTGCGAGCAGAGGTATGAAGTAAACGGGCAAAAACGCCACGGGACATGTTAAATCTCTCGCGGATGTGTACTATTTCAATGGGTGAAATATTGAGTTCGCTAACGTCAATCAGCTGGTGGGTTTTAAGAGTTAACTTACCCTCTGAATGCTCTTTCGCTTCTACAAGCGCTGAGTTTAACTCTGCAAATAAATCACGACTGCTCATTTTTCCATGCCTCCATAAAGGTTTTTAACTGTTTCTTTTGGTCTGTCGTTAAATCAGACATTTCGTTCTTTGAATAAATAGTGAGTAAATAACAGCGCTGTTTTTCATCAAGAAAATAGTAGATCACTCGAGATCCGCCACGTTTTCCTTTATTTTTAGTTGCTACTCGAATCTTTCGCAGCCCGCCTGTGCCTTGAATGACATCGCCTTGTTTGGGATTTAACATAAGCTCGGCTTGAAAATGCCTAAACTCTTCATCATTGAGGTGATCATCGCGGTATTTTGCAAATATGGTTGATTCAATGAATATGCATTTCATTGATTAACTATACGTAAATAGCGTATAGCTGGCAATATTGAATGTTATTTAATCTAAATCGCTAGTGTCGATTGGTTTTCCAGAGGAAGGTTTGGGAGCCTATAGGCTTTCTTTATCTAAGATTTTATGCAGTTTTGCCTGTGGCGAGTTCATTTCTTTTTACGAAAAAAAGAAACGGAACCAAAGAGGCTCTTTCGCTTCCATGAGACTGCCAAATACCGTACATCCTGTACATAAAAAATTCGACCTACGATTACCGAAAGATCCCTGTGCAATTCACAAAATTGGCGGTCGCTCGGATAGGCCGTCCATGGCCTAACTTCGCTCTGCGTGACGACCTGTCGTTTCGTTCGCCAATTCTGTGAATGGTTCCGCGGTAATCCAAGCTATTTGGTGGCTTCGTAGTGTAGTTTGTTAGGTGTTTGAATTTATTATAAATAATCAATCCACTTTGACTCTATCTATTCATTTCAGATTCTATGCAGTTTCGCCTGCGGCGAGTTCATTTCTTTTTGCGAAAAAAAGAAACGGAACCAAAGAAAAATCGCCCTACGATTACCGAAAGACTCCTGCGCAATTCACAAAATTGGCGGCCGCTCAGATAGGCCGTCCTTGGCCTAACTTCGCTCTGCGCGACATCCTGTCGCTCCGCTCGCCAATTTAGTAAATTGCTCCGGCGGTAATCCAAGGGGTTTG
>Ga0105355_10003265_pt1 | contig 14282 bp, 5 predicted proteins | sample GOMGulsemesocosm_2_FD_83508 | JGI IMG/M metagenome (GOLD analysis project Ga0105355, IMG submission 83508) | Methane-oxidizing microbial communities from mesocosms in the Gulf of Mexico - GOM9C Gulf of Mexico | ecosystem: Environmental > Aquatic > Marine > Cold seeps | place: Gulf of Mexico... | reverse complement strand
CTGTTAGGTGGCGATAATATGGATTTGGCTTTAGCCTATACCATTAAAGCCAAAATGGAACAGGAAAGTGGTAATCGTCTAGAAGCATGGCAAGTACAAGCATTAATGCATGCTTGTCGTGATGCCAAAGAAAAGATATTTAATAATCCAGAACAAGATACTGTTGCCTTGGTCATACCAAGCAGAGGCTCATCTCTTATTGGTGGTACTTTACGAACAGAACTAACACGAGAGGAAGTAGACCGTGTTTTAGTTGAAGGGTTCTTACCAGAAGTTTCAGCCAGTGACAGACCTGTTTCAAGACCTCGTTCAGGCTTAAGAACAAAAGGCTTACCTTATGCACAAGATGCTGGAATTACTCGCCATTTAGCCGGTTTCTTAGCTAAGCAACAATCTGCTACAGAAGATCTAGAACATGTAGACTTACCAGAAAATGCTACTTTTTTACATCCTACTGCTATTTTATTGAATGGTGGAGTATTAAAATCAAATGTATTAGCAGATAGATTATTAAAGGTTCTAAATTCATGGCTAGTAGCTGAACAAGCACCAGAAGCAAGATTGTTAGAAGGTGCTGACCTTGATTTAGCGGTTGCAAAAGGTGCTGCTTATTATGGTGTTGTACGTAAAGGAAAAGGCGTACGAATTAAAGGCGGTACAGCGGCTTCTTATTATGTAGGTGTGGAAAGTGCTATGCCAGCAATTCCAGGTATGCCTCCAGAAGTTGAAGCGTTATGTATTGCTCCTTTTGGTATGGAAGAAGGTACTTCAGAGACCTTACCTGAAGATGAATTTGGTTTAGTGATTGGTGAGCCTGTCAGGTTTAGGTTTTTTGCTTCAAATACAAGAAGAGAAGACACTGTTGGTTTGCGTCTTGATTATTGGACGGATGAAGAATTAGAAGAACTTGATGAAATAGAAATAACTTTACCTGAAGAGGGCCGAAAAGCAGGTGAAGTAGTACCAGTACATTTAAGTGCAGCCGTAACAGAGGTAGGTACATTAGAGTTACATGCAGTTTCTCAACAAGATGATCATCGTTGGAAAATTGAGTTTGATGTAAGAGCTGGGGAAGAGTAAGTTGGTGAAGAGTTAAATTACTTGCTTAACAAACTATTAGTAAAGCCTTTTGGGGCGCAGGTTTTAACCTGCATTCTTTAGTGTAAGAGCAGACTAAAGCCAGCGCCCCAAATTTGAAATAGTCTTAACAATAGATTTGACTACTACCAATAAGTTAATTTTAAAACAGGGAATAAAATGGAAAAGAAAGATAATGTGCCAATGTGGGTTTTTTTGGCATTCTCAAGTATTAACACTAGAAAAGGTGCCAAAATACTTATTTGGAGTTCGTTTATATTTACAATATATTGCTTTCCATTCAGTTTATATTTTACTGAGCAAGAATGGGTAAAACAGTTATTCTTAATAGATAATTGGGACTGGCTAGTTATGATGGTGCCCGTAGTGGTTTGGTATTATCTATGTTTAAGATGGATGGATAAAAATAATGAGTGGGAAAGTTAATTAACAGCTCCACTTCCCCCTTTGGAAAAAAGGGGGATAAACCCTAGCTTCTAAGTTTAATTCTCATTTCGACAGTAGAAATGAGAAAGAGGAAAGTTTTTTGAATAATAAATATCTAGTTGGTATTGATTTAGGTACAACACATACTGTTGTGGCTTACACAGAAGCTGATAAATCAAATACAAATCAAGCAATAAAAATTTTTCAAATTGAGCAGTTAATAGCACCGGGTGAAGTTGCTGCACGATCATTATTGCCTTCTGTTCGATACCATCCAGCTGAAGGTGAATTATCAGAAGCTGATACTGGGTTTTCACCAGCAGGCGAAACAGCTGTTATAGGTGAAGCTGCACGTTTATTAGGTGCAAAAACTCAAGGTCGTTTTGTTACTAGCGCCAAAAGTTGGTTATCTCACCCATCCGTTGACCATACTGCAGAAATATTACCTTGGGGTAGTTCTGATGATATTCAAAAAGTATCTCCATTAGATGCCAGTGCAAGCTATCTTGCACATGTAAGAACAGTATGGGCACATAAATTCCCTGATGCACCGCTAGAAAAACAAACTATTGTTATTACTGTACCTGCATCATTTGATGAAGCTGCAAGATCTTTAACACTAGAAGCAGCAAAGATTGCTGGTTTACCAGATATACGTTTATTAGAAGAGCCGCAAGCCGTTTGTTATGACTGGTTACGTCGAAAAGCAGGTAATATCAAACAAGCATTAGAAAATGTACATTTATTATTGGTTTGTGATGTAGGTGGTGGAACAACTGATCTAACTTTAATTAAAGTTGAAGAAGGTAAAGATGAGCCCAAATTAACCCGTATCGGTGTGGGTGATCACCTTATGTTAGGTGGTGATAACATTGATTTAGCACTAGCCCATTTAGCAGAACAAAGAATAACAAAAGGTGATAAAAAATTATCAGCAGCAGATTTATCTCAACTTTTAGAGCAATGTAGAATCGCCAAAGAGACATTATTAGCAGAAGATGCACCAGAAAAAGTAAATGTTACTTTGTTAGGGGGAGGATCAAGATTAATCGGTGGTTCAAGATCTGCTCAATTAGATAAAAAAGAAGTAAGAGAAATTGCCCTAGATGGTTTTTTCCCATTATCAAAGCTAACTGATTTACCAGATAGAAAACGAAGTGGAGTCGTTGAATTTGGCTTGCCGTATGCAGCAGAACCGGCCATTAGTAAACATATTGCAGCATTCTTAAAAATTCACAGTGATGCAGCTGCTGAAGCGCTCGGAAATGATAGTAATGTTCCTGATGCTATTTTATTAAATGGTGGAGTGTTTCGTAGTAAACCAATTACCCAAAGAACCATAGATTTAATTAATTCATGGAGTGACCAGCAAGCAGTTTTATTAGAAAATGAGCACCCAGAATTATCCGTTGCATTTGGAGCTGTTAGTTATGCCATTGCACGTAAAGATAAAAAACTAAAAATTGGTGGTGGTTCAGCGCGCAGTTATTTTTTATTAGTTGATACAGATAAAAAAGGTGAGCAACAAAAAGGAATTTGCTTATTACCCCGAGGAAGTGAAGAGGGTATTGAGGTAATGCTAAAAGAGCAGCAATTTGCTTTACGTATAGGCCAGCCCGTGCGCTTTCATTTAGCATCAACAACGGGTGATACTAAATATCAGCCAGGTCAATTAGTAGAAATAACGGACGATCGCTTCAATTCATTACCGCCATTAGCGGTAGCATTTGAAGGTGAAGATAAAGGTGAGATTAAGGTACAACTCGCAGTGACTCAAACTGAGGTAGGTACATTACAGATCCAATGTGTTTCAATTGCTGATCAGAGCCAACGATTTGATGTTGAATTTCAGATTAGACGAAAAGGTTCGGCTAATTCGCAAGCTAGCACAGAACTACCAGCCAATTTTAATGAGGCTGTAGAAAAAATTCAGGCTGTCTTTGGCTCAAAATCTAAAAAAGTAGACCCTAAAGCGGTAAAAAGTTTACGTGCTGATTTAGAAAAAGTTTTAGGTACCGTTCGGGCAGATTGGGAAACGCCATTACTTAGAGCCTTATTTGCTACTTTATTAGAAAACATGAAATCACGTCGTCGATCAGAAAATCACGAACGTGTTTGGTTAAGCCTTATTGGATTTTGCTTGCGCCCAGGTTTCGGTTATCCCCTTGATGATTGGCGCGTAGAGCAATTATGGAAAACCTATAGTCAAACAATTCAGTTTGTAAATGAAAGACAAAACTGGACTGAATGGTGGACATTATGGCGACGTATTGCTGGTGGCTTAGATACAGCAGCACAGAAACAGCTGTTTAAAGATATTTCTAAGTTTTTAAACCCAGCCGCGGCTAGGCAAGCAGGTGTGTCAAAGCAAGTTAAAATTCGTGGCTATGATGATATGGTGCGATTAGCTGGCGTGTTAGAAAGATTACCCGTCGATAAAAAGGTACAAGTTTGCGAATGGTTATTAAAAAGACTACAAAAATCTAGCGAACCAAACCAAACATGGTGGGCTGTTGGACGTATTGCATCCAGAGTACCTTTTCATGGTAGTAGTCATAATGTTATTCCAGCTGAGACAGTATCAGGATGGTTACAACAGCTTTTAAAAGTAGACTGGAAAAAAGTACCACAAGCAGGTTTTGCCGCAACCTTAATTGCCCGCATGAGTGGGGATAGAGCCAGAGATCTTGATGAAGCAGTTAGACAGCAAGTAATTGAAAAGTTAATAATAAGCAAGTCACCAAGCTCATGGGTTGAAATGGTTGAATCTTATAAAGAGTTAGATGAAACTGAAGCAAAACAGATTTTTGGAGAAGCTTTACCGCCTGGGTTAAAGCTGATTTCTTAAATAATACTATGGCAAATGACTAATTATTATTAGTTATTTGCCATAAAATTCAAGAGGTATTTTATAATTTATTGGCTGCGACAGTTCTTGACCTTGTTTCAGCCGAGACTAATAATGCCTCCCTACTGATAAAAATAACTCTAATTTTTTATAAACTTGTAGTTTCTATATAGAAAGTTAATTTAAGTGTCACTATCAGCTCAATCCCTTCTCAAAAAAAATCAATATGTTTGGTGGCCAATAGTAATGGAATAGAGGGATGTGTTATCTAATAATTGGATGGCATAAAAAATGCTTTAGATTGTACTCTACTTCTCTTTTTCTACAGTTATATTTTAAGTTGATAGAATCAAAGAAGACTAGAATAATTTACTTTTTTATGGAGAAAAATTTTGATTAAATATATTTCGGTTTTTTTTATGCTAATGGTTTTTCAGCCTGTAAATGCTCAGTTATTTGATCGTGGAAATGGGCTGATTTTTGATGATGTATATAAGATTACGTGGTTAGCCGATGCAAACTATGCCGCCACTTCAATGTATAGTCCATTAGAAGAAACTAGGGAAGAAGTGTTTACAGGTTCTTTCACTGGTCAGTTTATTTGGGAGGAAGCTAAAGCATGGGTGAAGCAGTTAAATTATAAAGGTATTGAAGGCTGGAGACTTCCATCTCACTATATAAACCCTGATTTGAATGTGAATATTAGTGAGGTGGCGCATATAACTGATCTTGTGAATACTAACCCTGTAACAAACTATTTTCATAACATTCAAACTACTATGTACTGGTCTAGCAATGAATATGCTGATGACTCATCTCGAGCGTGGATGACTTATTTGAATGTTGCGAATAATGCTCTTTTTTATGGTGATTTAAATGGGTATATAGTTGGTAATTATGATGATTATCATCAATTTAAAGATGTCTGGTCTACCTATGCTTGGGCTGTGATTGATGGCGATGTGGGGGCTGTACCTTTACCCGCGGCAAGTTGGTTATTTACTCCAGCATTGGTGTGGTTGCTTTCTTTTACAAAAACTCGAAGAAGAATAGTTTGAGTTGAGGAAAACTAAGACTACTTACCTAAAGTAATCTCTATTTTTATATAGATAAGGAATTGGTCGGCTTGGCTAAATTGCCTTTTTACCCGACCAATTTCTCAAAACAACCCTATTCTAATAATAGAACCATTCAATACTCTCTAACTGTTTCTTTGTAAGTTTACTGGCTCTCAAATTTCTATTATTTTAAAACTATATCTATGGATCACTTTCCTATCTGTAATTCTCTTCGTTATGCAAAAATATCAGCAATATGCCTAGCTCTTGTATTAACGGGTTGTGAAGAGCAAGATCCAGAAGTCTATATTAAAGAAGGTAAAGCACTTTTTGTAAAAGACGAATTAGAAAGTGCCCGATTACAATTTCAGAATGCATTACAACTTAATCCAGAATTACCTGAAGCTTATTTTAATCTCGCCTTAGTTGCTGAGAAGAAGCAAGTCTGGGGCGTGATGATAAGAAATTTACTTGATACTTTAACTATTGACTCTACTCATTTGCAAGCTCATATTAAATTAGGGCAGATTTATCTTTTGGGCCAAAAATATCAGAAAGCAGAAGAGCAAGCGCAAGCAATTTTAGAACTTGATCCTGAGAATATTACTGGACGCTTAATGATAGCGGCGGTAAGGCTGAGGCAAGGTGAAAATGAATTTGCAAGGCAAAGTGTTGAGAAAGTGCTGCTTAAAAAACCAAACCTAGTTAATGCTATCGCTCTAAAAGTTGCCTATTTAACAGCTGAAAAACGAAATAATGAAGCTCTAGAAATTTTAAAAGAAGGAATTACACAGAATATTGATAATCGTGAACTGCGTTTATTGAAAGTACGTATCGATATGGATGCTAAGCGATTTGATGACGCAGTGAATGAATATAATATCTTAATTGATCAAAATCCTGAAGATGTTAGCTTGCGACTACCATTTACTGAATTATTACTTTTTATTGGGCGGCAAGATGAAGCAGAACAACACTTACGCGCAGTTATTAATAAAGACGTAGATAATATAGATCTTAAATTGAAGCTTGTAGGATTAGCGGCAAAACGAGGTGGCAAGCAAGCAGAGGTTTTGTTGAAAGAATTTATTAGTATTTCCCCTGATCAATCAATATTGAAGTTTCAATTGGCAGATTATTTGATTTTGAATGATCGGGTAGAAGAAGCCAGTGTTATTTTGCAAGAAATAGCATCTTTGTCCAATACAAATACTGATGCTTTAACGGCAAAGGTGAAGCTTGCCAATATTGCTATACAGCAAAAAGACTCCATAAAAATGACGCGTTTGGTTGAAGAAATATTACAGTCGGATGCTAACCATAGTGATGGTCTAATACTTCGGTCAGGTATGCGTTTAAATCAAGGAAATATTGATGGTGCAGTAGCGGATTTACGTGTGGTGTTATCAAATCGCCCAGACTCTGAACAAGCATTAGTTTTACAGGCCAAAGCCAATAGTTTAAAAGGTGAAAAAGAGGTTGCTGAAAGTCTGTGGAGAAAAATATTACAAATTCACCCAAATAATAGGCTGGCTCTTACACAAGTAATAAACACATTACAAAAAAGAGAAGATTATGAGCAGGCTGAAAAGATTCTATTAAAAGCACAGAAATCAAAACCAAATGATATTGACTTAGTTGAATTACAAATCAAATTAAAGTTAGCTGAAAAAGATTTAGAGGGTGCGTTAGAGGGGGTGAGTAAGCTTGCAACCATGCAAAATACAAAACAATTAGAAAATTATTGGCAAGGTGTTATTGCTGCTCTTAAAGGGAAGAATAAAGAAGCTATTAAAAAATATAAATCTGTCTTAAAGGTTCAGCCAGATAATGGTCAGGTACTAAATAGTTTAGCTCAGATTTATCAGAAAAATGATCAGCGAAGTGAGTTGCTTTCTTATTTAACAAATCATCTAAGTAATAATGGTAAGTCAAGCTCAGCAACAAAAATGCTGGCGTTAATATATAGGCAGGATAAAAAATGGCAACTGGCTGAAAATATTATCCAAGCAGCTTTGCGAAATAACCCTGAGGATATTGAGCTTAAACTTGAGTTGATTAATGTGATTAGTCAGCAAAGTGCAATACGCGCAGAAACTATATTAAAGGAATGGGTACAAGCATACCCAACGGAATTACAGTTAAAGTCAGCGCTTGCAGATTTATATACTAAACAACAACGGTATATTGAAAGTGATTTGTTATTTACAGAAATTGTTAATGCCGCTCCTCAATCAGTAGAAGGTTTACTAGCACAAGTTAAATTAGCTGAATTGGCTTGGATTAAAAGTGATGAAAAAACAGCTCTAGCACTGTTAGAAAAAATCATAGATCAATCGCCTTGGTATAACAATGCGTTGATGATGAGAGCATCAATATTTCTGGCACTAAATAAATATAGTGAAGCAGAAATTGATTTAAAACGGGTTCTTGAGAACAAGATAGATTTTAAGGAAGCCTTGTTGATGTTAGCTCGAGTTTATCAAAACCAAGGAAAAACTGATAAAGTAAATACAACTTGGCGTAGGGTGTTAGATCTTAACCCTGATCACCTTGCAGCATTAAAATATTTAACCCAGCAATATATTAAAACTAATGACTGGGAGAAAGCTGAAAATATGTTAAATAAAGCTTTTCAAACAGCCCCAGAAAATACAAGTATTACAGAGTTAATCATTCAATTGCACGCTACAAAACAAGATTGGGGCGCTGTAGATGAAGCAATTGCAAGATTGCAGAAACAATCCCAAGGGCAAGTGATAGCAACATTATGGCAGGCGCGTTTTTCTGTAAAAAAAGGTGGAAATTATAAAGCTATTAGTTTATACAAGCATGCATTGAATAAAAACCCAGAAAATAAAATGATTTTGATGGCTTTAAGACAATTATCTCAACAGCTAGGTAAGCAAGCTGAGTTAATTTCTTACTTAAAATTGTTGATACAAAAGAACCCGGAAATTGATTCTCTTTATCATGTGCTTGCTTTGACTTATACAGCAGAGAAAAAATGGGTTGAGGCTGAGAAGTTATTAAAGCAGCAGCTTAAGCGAAATACAAAAGATATTAATGCTTATATATTGTTAGCACGTTTATATCAAAGCCAGAATAAGCAAATAGAAACGGAATCAACTTTTTTACAAGGTCTTGCTGTTTTAACAGATGATTTGCAATTAATGAATGAGTTGGCAAAATTTTATATTGTTAAGCAGGATTATTCTAAAGCCATTCGAGTCTACGAAAGCGTTATTAAAAAATACCCGGATAACAATGAGGCAACCAATAATTTAGCTGATTTATTGATTACTCATCAAGGTCATAATCAAAAAAGAATTGAGCAAGCTATGCAACTTGTTAAAGGCTTTCGGTATGAATCAAATGCAGTGATGCTAGATACTTATGGTTGGGTTCAATTAAAAGCAGGCAATACAAAAGTAGCACTCGATGCATTGCAAAAGTCAGTTGATAAAAGCCCTAATGATGCCAGAGTTTTATATCATTTAGCCGAAGCTTATCAGCAAGCTGGTGATGTTACAAATGCACAGATTGAATTAGAAAAATCATTATCTTTGATTAAGGACAGAGGTGAGTTTGTTGAAATTTCAAGAGCAAAAGAGTTGAGGCAGCAGTTGCTAGGTATGGTGGAGTGATAAGATTTATTGATTTGACTTGTTGCAGTTTGGTTTTGTATCTTATTTGAAGGGAGTAAAGCTAGTGGTATGAATATTGCTTTTCTTTTATTCAAATCAATCGAGAATATTTATTAAATTTTCAAAAAAACCTTATGACATACAAATACAATTCAGTAATCTTTGCAGTTTATTCTGTAGTATCAATTTTCTTGATGCCTTATTCAGTAGCTAATGCAAACGAAACTACATCTATGCGACCTGAAACGCCTAAAACTGGCGTGTTTTTAGATAGCGATTGGTATCGGCGAAATCTTATCGATACCGTTGATCGTTGGAATGGCGGCATTAATTACGAATTTGAAAACTTATACAGCTCTGGAATGGGAGTGTATCTTTCTGATTTTAACGGTTTTTTTCATGTTAATGTCGACCAGCAATGGAATCAGGTTTCTCCAGCATGGACACGGGCGACCAGCGTAGTCGCGCATAGTCGCGCCATATACATGAATGTCGAAGCCTACCGAGCGGCTGGCGCCATGAAAGGGGAGCGATTTCTACAAGCCGCAACTGCAGGTGCAGACTTTCTATTAGAGCATTATTGGGATAAAGAAAATGGTGGTTTTTATTGGAGTGTGTTTCCGTCGGGTGAGCTTTCGGTTAAAAACAAAAGAACTTATGGTATTATCCATCCGACATTTGTTTTAGCTCAGGTTTATTCTATAACTAAAGACCCCAAGTATCTTAGCTCTGCACTTGCGGCATTAGATGTTATCAGTAGCCACTTTATGGATCCTGATTATCCTCAAATGATACAGAATTGGAATTATTCAGAAGATTTTGGAAGTGGTTACGTCAGTAATAATATAGATGGTAATGCTCATTATTTCGAGGCTTTATTGGCGCTTTTTGATGTAACCCCTTTAGGTGAAAGGCGTAACGAAATTGCGGACTTGATCGAAAAAAATGGTAATTTTATTACTCAGGTTGCTTACAAAGATTATTTCGACCAAGAAAAAAATATAGTGAGTGGTTATCTTGCTTATCACTATGACTCAGAGTGGCAACCTTCTCAGGTTGAGTTTTATCCCAACCGTCAATGGTCAACAGCAATGCACACAAATACAGGTCTTGGTATCGAATGGGCATTTTTACTCAGTCGAGCAACCGAGCGAGGTTTTGGTACTTTTGTTGAAAGTCCAGAGAAGGATTGGATGGAAGTTGCAAATAAATTAGTGAAATTCTGTTTAGAATATACGATTGATGAAAATTATGGAGGAATGAGGCCCTACATCACCGATTACCAAGGACAAAACCTTTTTTATTATCAAGATGATGGGTCTTATGTTGAAGTACCTAGTAATAACTCTTTTGAATGGTGGCCTCAGGCCGAAACCAGTCGAGCTTTGTTACATTGGGTTGCTGTACATGGGCATGAAGATTTTTCAAAAGAAAGAAACTTGGTAAAAAAATTTAAGTCTATAGAAAATTTTTTCACACTTCACCAAACGGATCTAGAGTATGGTGGAATTTATCCTTCTGTAAATTTGGATCCTACTGACAATGGTCTTACTCCGAATACATCATACAAAGGTAATGATTGGAAAGCTGGTTATCATGCAACCATGTTTTTTAGTGAAGCTCTTAGACTGGCTTCTTATTACATCCCAAAAGCCCATGCTGGTAGCGATAGGGCAGTTAGAATTGGTAGCCTGGTAACCCTTAATGGAGAGGCCAGTAGTGACCCTGATAATAAACCCGAACCTTTATCGTTTCAATGGATAACACAGGAAGGAACAGGTACTGAGCTAAACAATGCTTCTAAAATCTCCCCGTCATTTACACCAACTGTTATTGGTAAATATAAATTTCAGCTTACGGTATCTGATGGTGCAAGTCAGAGTGTGCCGAATGATGTAGAGATTACAGTGCCTCTATTAGGTGATATTGATATTGATGGAGATGTTGATTTAAATGATATTGCTTTGATTTTGTTGGTAAAGAATAAAAAAATTAGCAACCCAAATGATCTTCGAGATATCAATGGAGATATGAAAATTAATAATGCCGACGTGCGTAAGGCTCTTCGACAGTGTTCACGCCCTAAATGTGCATTGTAACCTTCTGGTTGGTTTGTTAAAAATATCAAATCAGCTAGGGCTATTTACAATACCTATTTTGTGAGTGTGAAAACTGACTTAAATTAATTGTCTGTGAAGTAAAGATATAGCTGCCTGGGGACATGTTATGATTTGAAATCGAAAACCCAGATACAGATACAAGAAATTCACCAAAAGTAGAGACAAGGCATGCCTTGTCTCTACAGCCCAAAGGTATAACACTGCCAGAACTTATGGGGCGATTAATACAAATTCTAACGTCAGTTTTGTCTAAAAATATACTGGCAGTCCCAAAAGACAACTCAAAAACATATTCTCAATATTATTTATTTTTATGAAGCATTTAACTGTCGCCAAACTATCAACAATCTGTTTAATTATCACCTTATTTGGCTGTGGGGAGCAAGGTGCAGAGAGTTATATTAAAGAAGGTACTGTACTTTTTGGGAAAGGGGATATAGAAAGCGCGCGGGTACAATTTCAAAATGCATTACAGATTGATCCAAAATTAGCCGATGCATATTATTACATGGCTTTAATTCGAGAAGAAAATTTGGAATGGGGAGGGTTGCTGGGTAATTTGCTTGAAGCTATTGCAATTGACCCAAGTCATCTCAAGGCACAAATAAAATTAGGGCAGGTTTATTTATCGGGTGGAAAGCTGGAAAAGGCATCAGAGCAAGTTCAAAAGGTTATACAGTTAAGCCCAGATAATATAACGGTAATGTTATTAGATGCATCAGTTAAGTTAAGAAGCGGCTTGTATGCAGAGTCTTTGCAGGTTGTTGATAAGATTTTAACAAAAAAGCCTTTGTTTGTTGATGCGCTAGGTTTAAAAGCAAATATTTTACTAGCTGAGCATAAGGATGATAAGGCTATTGCCGTTTTGAATACGGCGATTGAACACTACCCAAATGATAGGGGGTTAAGGTCTCTAAGAATACGGTTGCAAGTCGATAAAGGTAATTATGAAGAAGTGGTAAAGGATTATAAGGAGCTTATCGATCAGTACCCCCAAGATAATAGTTTGCCTTCTGAATTGGCTGATCTGTTAGTTAAAAATAGTCGTGAGACGGATGCTGAGAAAGTAATGTGGAAAGCAATAAATGCTCAGCCGTTGGATATTGAACTGAAACTCAAGTTAATTAGTCTGGTTAAGGATAGAGATAATGAACAAGTAGAAAAAATATTGAAAGATTTTGTTGTGCAAACACCTAATAATGCGTTGCTAAAATTTAAGCTTGTTGATTATTACATTGCTAAACAAAAATTTATTGAAGCTAAATCTGTTTTAAAGACAATTTTAGCCATGGATGATGCAAATATATATATATCGGATGTAAAAGTTAAATTTGCTGAGATAGCACTGTTACAGCAAAATGTGACTCAAGTAGAGAGTTTGGCAGAAGAGGTGCTTGGTATTGATGCTGATCATAGTGATGCGCTTATGCTGAGGGCGGGTACTCGATTAAATCGAGGGGAGATTGATGGTGCAATATCTGATTTACGGCTTTTACTACATAATCGTCCAGATTTTGAACCTGCAATGTTATTACAGGCACAGATTAGCGTTTTAAAAGGAGAGGCAGAAGTAGCTGTAAGTCAATGGAGAAAAATTTTAGAAATTAATCCAAATAATCTTTCTGCTTTAATTCCAGTACTTAATCAATTAGCCAAGCGAGGGGATTATGATGAAGCAGAAGGGTTATTATCCAAGACTGAGAAAGCTATTCAAAATAAGCCTGGGATGTTGGAAATATTGATTCAGCTTAAGGCGCAGAAAAAAGACTGGGAAGGTACAAAGGCTGTTATTGAAAAGTTAAGAGCTGTTACTCAAGCGGATTTACCCGCAAATTATTGGGAAGGCTTTTTGCTGGTACAACAAGGACAAAGCCTTGAGGCTGAGAAATTATACCAACGAATACTTGTCGCAGATCCCGAGCACCTACAAACTCTGGTGGCTTTGAGTCAATTATATGAGAGTAGTCGTCGTCGGGTGGATTTGATTGATTATTTAAAGCATTTTATGGCTAAAAATCCAGCATCAGGTTCAGCGTTGGATATTTTAGCTTCTGCATATATTGCTGATCAACATTGGGCTGATGCAGAAAAAATATTACAAAAGGCTTCTGAACTAAATACCGCTGATATGGGGTTGAAGTTGAAATTAATTAGTGTAATTGAACAGTTGAGTAAATCACGAGCAGAAGCTACTCTTATAGGGTTTGTACAAGCTCACCCTAGTGAGGCAGCACTAAAGATCCGCCTTGCTACTTACTATTCTGGCCAGAAGCGTTACTCTGAAGCTGAAGCGCTGTTAACACCTTTACAAAACGAGGTACAGGTAGAAAAGGTTCGGTTGCAAGCTCAAATGGCTTTGGCTCAGTTGGCTTGGAATAAAAAGGAGCTAACTAAGGCAAGAAACATATTGGATAAAGCTATTTCAGATAAATCTAAAATAGCCCGAAGGGAAGTATTGATGTTGCGAGCCAATGTGTTAATGGCACAAGGAGAGCATAATGGGGCGCTTGTTGATTTGCAAGCAGTACTTGAGCGTAGGCCTGACTTTGAACCAGCATTGTTATTGCTAACCCAAATATATCAACAGCGTACTAATCGACAAGAGTTAATTGTTTATCTAAAGTCTTTGTTATGGAAGGAATCAGGTTCGGTTGTTATTAGTCGTTTTTTGGTACTTGCTTATGTGTCAGATAAACATTGGATTGAGGCTGAAAATCTACTACAGGGATTGTTAAGAGATACGCCTAAAGATGAGCGGTTATATCTTTTGTTGGCAAGAGTTTATGGTTGGCAACAGAAAATAGAGCAAGCGGAAAAGGTTTATCAGGATGGTTACGTTAAACTTGCAGGTAATACTTTGCAATTGTTGATTGATCAGGCGAGCTTTTATGTGTTTAATAAAGATGGCAACAAGGCAATCAAAGTCTATGAAAAACTATTGGAAGCATTCCCCGAAAATGATGTGGCAGCTAATAATCTAGCTGATCTACTGGTAACTTATCAAGCAGATGATAAGGAAAGTATTAATAAAGCGTTTTTGTTAGTTGAGCGATTTAAGGATACTAAAAACCCAGATATTCAAGAT
>Ga0105355_10003260_pt1 | contig 14293 bp, 13 predicted proteins | sample GOMGulsemesocosm_2_FD_83508 | JGI IMG/M metagenome (GOLD analysis project Ga0105355, IMG submission 83508) | Methane-oxidizing microbial communities from mesocosms in the Gulf of Mexico - GOM9C Gulf of Mexico | ecosystem: Environmental > Aquatic > Marine > Cold seeps | place: Gulf of Mexico... | reverse complement strand
TGTCTGTGTCTGTGTCTTTTTTAGCAAAAGTAAAGTTAAAGTCGCTTTTCGATGTGTCAGTATCATCAGCTTTTTTTATATAAAATACGCCAACCAAACCTTTAATTTTTGGTATTAAAGCATTTAACAGTCCAGCAGAAAAACTTTCCAGATCAATGTGACCTGAAAGGGGCTTTAGAGTTTTGGTTAAGTTACTTTTAACCCAGTCTTCTTCTTTAAGCTTTGTCTTTTCATATTCTAATACGCTGTTTCGTTCTAAAAAGTTGCCCTTCATCAATTGAACAGATTCACTTAAAAGATTAATCTCTAGAATCTTACTTTTGTTAAAACTAAGATTGAACTGTCCCTTGCTCATTCCAATAATGATGTTGATGATATCATCAAGTGGTGCTTTAACTTTCTGGATAAACTTTAGTCCTACAAAAATAGAGACTGTTGAACCAATGAGAAGTAAAGTGACTAGTAGCCATTTTAATTGTGCCAGTTGTTCATGGGTTTTAAGGAAATCTTGATTTTGCAACAAAAATTGATTTTCAATCATTGCCCGTAACGTTGCTTTTATTTCAAAAGTTAATGGTGCTGCTTTATTTTTTAGTAAGAACTTCGCTTTGTCCCAGTTTTCAGACGCTCTTATTTGAAACATTTTTCCTGGCAGTTGGCTGAACTCAGATCTTACAAAACTAAATTCTTCAAAAGCTAATAATTGCTCTAAGTTGAGGTCACTTCTTTTAAGTGCAAGCTCCTTATATTTGTCATTATTTATTTTCCATTGATGCTCAAATTTCACCTTGAATTTTTCATCGCCAGAAAGGATATATGCCCTAATATGAGCAAGACATATAGCAAAACTTCCCCTTATGTCAGATAATATTGCCAAAATATTCTTCCGTGTGACACCAGCGGAACGAGTTTTTTCAAGTTCAATCATTGCTGTAACGTTACTCATCAACTTTGCCGCTTTAGGTGCTGCTTCCTTAAAAAGAATGGTTGATGCTTCTTTATTTTGATCAGAGTTGGCTATCTCCTCTATTTGATTTTGATAACTTTCAAACTGCTTTAATGACGATTTAATTAATACTAAACGTTCAATGTTTTCAGGATTAGTCCATTGTTTTGAGAGGATATTCATTTCATTGATGGATGGGGTTATCTCTTCTGTCCAAGCTTGATTTCTTTCGAGTGTAAATCTTTCTCCACCTTCCTCAAAACCAATTAGCATCCCCCCCCTAAGTGCAGCAAGGGAATGGTTAATGCCGTTCAGCAACATTAAGCTTGCCTTAGTGGTGGGGTTTCTCAAATCTTTTGTTTTGTTGCTTGATTCTTCAAGCGCAGATAACTTACTTAGCGTTAAAATTAGAGATATGATGAATATTAATAGGATAAGGGCGTAACCAAAGCCAATTTGTCTTGATAGTGAGTTTAAATTCAGCATAGTTAGTTTAACTCCTTGCTATTCACTTGGGTGTCGGCATAAATAACTACCAAGGTTAAGGAAGGCATTGTCAAATCATCCATGTGGTATTTCCTTTAACTCAATATTTGTTAGTTTGGTGGTTAGCATTATTTTTTATGAACGAAATCTATAAACACAGTTATGAGGTTAGTCTAGATGCTTGCTTTTGTCAGACTTTTAAAGTGGAAATGTCTGTTTTACAGACGCTTTATTATTGGGTTTTGAATTTAGCCCTAATGAGTAGGGCTCTATTTGATTAGTTAGAATAAGAAGAGTCAATAAACCGTGTTGATGCTTCTTATTATGATGCTGATTATTGTTATAGCTATTCTTTTAGTGTCCGTGCATTCTATTATCTAGGGCATTACCTGCTTTAAGTAGAGTACTATTTGGACTGCCCTTAAAACAAGCCATTACCCAAGGGTAGGTATTTGTCACATAATAACCGTATTGACCATCAACGGATTTACCGTTACATTCGTCTAAATCACCTAAGCCTTCAACATATTCATAATCTCCCCTGAATTGACCATCATAATTATCACTGTTAATTAAGCCTATACCTGCTTGTGGAGTTTGATAACCAGTGACAGCAATTCTTGCTCCAGACTTTAATCGGTAACTAGAGAGTGCTTTCTTAGCGATACCATTTTCTTCAAAGCAACTGCCATAAATAGGAAAACCATCTGCTGCAAAGCCAATAACCGGTGATGTTAATGTTAATATGCCGCAGTCTTGCTCAAATAAGGCCATAGGGTTGCCATGGTAATGATAAGTACCATCTGGTTGTGTGTGGGCATTATGCTCATCGGTGCCAAAGCCATTATATGGAGACATAGGATCGTATCGCCAAGGATGAGCTATTTGATCCATACCACAACCTATACGCTCTTGCCCTAGCTGTTCATTGCCAACATCAAAACACGCAGCTGGTAAAATATCTAATAAGACACCATTTAACATAATTGCGTTGGTTGTTTGTAAAGATAGCTCACTGGTACTGGCTGAAAATGTCGGAGAAGTAGATACTCGATAAACTCCTTGTTGCTCTGAAACATTAGTAGCAAATGAAGCACTTGCATCATTAAAGTTATGGTTTGGAATTTCATTTACTGTAAATATACATTCACTTCCGCTTTGAGTGATAGTAATTGAACCATTAAATCCCGTTCCTCTTTGAATATCTACTACGTCGGAATGATATTCCCCTATATAGTTTAAACAAGAGCCTGCGGTGCGTGTTAACAGAATATTGGTTATATCGGTACCCGTTTCACTTTCATCGACAATGGCTTGCTCATCTTCAATTATTGCTACTTCATCATTAGAGCCACCGCAAGAAGACAGTAGGAAAGTCAGGAATATCGGAAAGGTTTTTTCAGTAAATTTAATCATATGAAGTCCATTATTTAAGCATTACTTACACGATAGACTAATTTTTATAATGCTGATAATTTCTTTACATTTAATTACAAGGAGAGATCTTTAGAAGCAATTAGAGAGCATTACAACAGACTTATTTTAAAAGTCTGTTGTCTGATTTAAGTCTATGCAGGCGGTTTTACTTGATGCTATGTGGGAAACAATAATCTATGATTGGAAGGCGACTAAACTCGGTATTTTTAAGGTTTCTCTTCTTAGTAATTTTGCTGCGACTTCAGCTGAAACTTGATAAAATTCCTTGGTATATTCCTCTGCTTTTAAATACTCCTTTATTTGCTTTTTGACTTTACATGGGTTGCTACATTGTAAGGTAAAAACCACATTATATTCACCAATGGTTTTGGCTGATAGAGATTTAGCGTACTCCTGTGGGTCTTCAGGAGTGCAGCCGATTTTTACCACATCCGAGAAAAAAGAATGTGTCATTACATAAACGTTGCCTAAAGAAACATTTTTGATTGTTGATGGGCTATTTTCAGTGCCGCTTTCAGTTTTATCTTGGCTGCTATTATCTGTGTTATTCATGGGGTAGATAGTTCCGATTATCTTGAGCATTGCTCGTTGTTTTCTTTCTTAAGTATACAGTATCTTGCTCTATATAGTTGTCTTATCGCGTTAGTTTAGTTCTCTAGAAATATTTAGGTATATAGTATACAATATTCGCGTTGTAATCTTGAGGTATACAAATATGAAAGCTAAAGGCTTCACGTTAATCGAGTTAATCACCGTCATTGTCATTCTTGGTATCCTTGCGGTTACTGCCTTACCGCGGTTTATTAATTTAACTCAAGATGCTCACGATAGTGTAGCTCATGCAACGTTTGCCGCTTTTAAAAGTGGCGTAGATTTATATCATAATTGCTGGATAGCAAATGCTGAGCAAGGACATGTTAAAGACCTTGCCTGCTTTGGTGCTGGGGATATTGATTCAACAGTTACTGGTTACCCATTAGGACAAGATACTGCATCTTCCGGTAATGATGGAAAAACACTACAAGGTGCTTTTTGTGAAGAGCTTTGGAACGGCTTACTTGATAGTGAATTTAATCTTGCCTATCATACAGATTCCTCTTTTACGCAAGGAAATGACATCATTTATTGGTATGCTGGTGGTGAAGTTGCGACTCCTGGCACTCATTGTTATTTCAACTACATCACTGACAATCCAGCAAAAGGTCAAGAGAATTGGCAAATGCGTTATTACCCAGCAACAGGAGTGGTAACTGTTGGAAGAGAAACTCTAGGCTAATCTCTACAAACGGTGATTATGATATGCTCAGGTAATCGACTCTTAGCCAAATATAATTAAGTCAGCTTATTCTAGCTCTATTTTATTTGCATATATTTCATGTCATATTCCCTCTCAAGGCTATACTTATAAAGCTATCCTTTATTTAAGGTCTTTATAAGTGCGAGCTCTACTCTTTGCTTCACTGTTTCTTATTATCTTTCGGACATATTCTTTTGCCCAAGACCCTATTGTGCTGCCGTTAAATGACTGGCCTAGTCAAAGGTTATTGTCAAAAATTGTCGGTGCAAAAATTGAACAACTAGGTTATTCCGTAGAATATTTACCTATTAGCTCAACTAACCAAATGGCGGCTTTAAGAAAGGGCTTTGTTCATATTCAAGTTGAAACATGGCAAACCTATGATGATGGGGAGTTTAGTAAGGCTGTACATAAAGGGTATATAGAAGACCTTGGTTTACATACTGCTTTTGGTAGAGAAGATTGGTGGTATCCAGATTATGTTGAGAAACTTTGTCCTGAGTTGCCTGACTGGAAAGCATTAAAAAAATGCTCCTTGCTTTTTAGCGATGATAGTCATGGAAATAAAGGGGTCTATTATACAGGACCATGGAATTATCGTGATGCTGCAATGATAAGAGCACTAAAGCTTAACTTTACCATTGAACGTTTAGAAAATGCTGAACAGCTTTGGCAAAAACTGTCTCAAGCAGAAAAAGATCAGAAAGCCATTATTCTATTGCATTGGAGCCCCAATTGGATTGATATGCGAATCAAAGGTCACTTTGTAGATTTCCCCAGCTTCGAAAAAGCGTGTGAAGAAGACCCGGCTTGGGGAGTTAATAAAGACATGTTGTTTGATTGTGGTAACCCAAAAAGAACCCAAATAAAAAAAGCGGCTTGGCCAGGTGTAAAACAAAAGTGGCCCTGTATTTATCAACTGATAAAAAAAGTTAACTTTACCACCGATATGATTTCACAAGCCTCGGCTTTATTGGGTGTTGAACAAAAGAATGAGCAAGAAGCTAAAGCTCTATGGCTAGAAAAATATGGTGAGCAAAGTAAGGATTGGTTAAATTTTACTTGTCCTAAAAATTAGCATTCATATCCAGCTTTGTTATGCGGTAAGCGCCTCTGTTAATCCTGCCGTGGTGTTGTTATCTTCTCTGCCTGCTTCAACGTAATCTTTATAACTGTTATACTTCGCAACATTATTCTTCCTATCTCCTGCACATTATCCGCTTGGTATCATATGGCGAATTACACTTGCAGTTTGATTCTTAATCTGGCTGAGACACGTTATGTCATTTTCAACATTTAAATTATCCGACCCTATTTTAAAAGCAGTCGCTGAGCTAGGTTATAGCAAGGCAACACCGATACAAGAAAAAGCTATACCAGTAGTACTAACGGGGAAGGATCTTATTGCCGCCGCGCAAACAGGCACGGGTAAAACAGCAAGTTTTGTTTTACCGTTACTGGAACAACTTAATAGCCGTTATAAAGAAACCAATAAAACATTACGTGGTAAACGTATTCGTGCACTTATCTTAGTGCCTACACGTGAGCTTGCGGTGCAAGTAGAAGACAGTATTAGTCAATATGCTAAGTATTTAGATATTAGCTCTATGGCAATGTACGGTGGGGTTGATGCACAAGAGCAAAAACAACGCTTAATCTGGGGTGTAGATATTATTGTTGCAACACCTGGTCGATTGTTAGATATGGCGCATCAAAGAGCGCTGCATTTTGATGAACTCGATATGTTAGTGCTTGATGAAGCAGATAGAATGCTTGATATGGGCTTTATTGATGATATCAACAAGATCATTGAACGTTTACCTGAACAGCGTCAAAACCTACTCTTTTCGGCAACAATCTCTGAGGATGTGCGTGGTTTAGCTAGAAGAGCGATACATAAAGCTGTTGAAATCTCTATTCGAGCAGACAGTGCTAATAAACCTAAGATCGAGCAATGGTTAGTGACAGTCGATAAAACCAATAAATCAGCTCTTCTGAGTCACTTAATTAAAGTGTTAAGTTGGCAACAGGCGCTTATTTTTATTGAGACTAAACATGGTGCAGCAAAATTAGTTAGCCAATTGGAAAAACGCGGTATTGAAGCTGAGAGCATTCACAGTGGTAGAACGCAAGATATTCGAGAACGAATTCTAAGGGATTTTAAATCGGGAGAAATTAAGTTTTTAGTTGCTACCGGTATAGCTGCTCGTGGTCTTGATATTGGCGAACTTACCCGTGTTGTTAACTACGACTTGCCAGGGCTGGTAGATGATTATATTCACCGTATTGGTCGTACCGGCCGAGCAGGAGCGGAAGGTGAGGCTATTTCCTTTGTTTCTAAAGATAATTTTAGAGAGCTTTGTGCCATTGAAAGTCGTTTAGGGCATATTATTGAACGAAAAGAGTTTGCTGAGTTTCCGGTGAAAAAGACAGTGCCGGTATCGATACTAAATTTTCAGCCTAAGAATGCTAAAGCTAAAAGTAATCAATCTAGAGATAGTCGCTCTAGCCATAACAAATCTGGTAGCAATCAACGAAAGAGTAATACTTCTAGAGGTAATCAATCTAGTAGCAACTCTCCAAGAAGTCCGTGGCCGGCGAAGTAAATGTTTTTTAAGTCATGTCAAAGTTAAACTCATGTAAAAGTTAAACTCATAGTTAAATAAAAACCGCGTCAATGAAAGTCATTGACGCGGTTTTTTTATGCCACAATCGTTTACTTAAATAAGGAGGCGATTGTGAATTTTTTACTCGTAAGCGAGCTAATGAGCTTAGGCTTGAATTAAATGAACATCGCGTTGTGGGAAAGGAATCGAGATAGCATTTTTATCAAGAGCCTTTTTAATTCCTTCATTAACACCAAAATAAACATCCCAGTAGTGCTCAGGTAGGCAATGTGGCCTAACAGCAAAGTTCACTGAGCTATCAGCCATTTCTGAAACACCGACAAAAGGAGCGGGGTCTTGCATTACTTTGTCATTGCTTGTTAAAACTTCCATCAGTATCGCTTTTGTTTGGTCAATATCGGCGTTATATGAAACACCAATAGTCAAGTCGACACGAATTTTTCCTTCAACAGTGTAGTTAACAACAGAGCCATTAGAGGTGGCGCCGTTAGGAATAATGATGCGTTTTGATTGTGGCGACAATAAAATAGTATTGAAAATTTGTACTTCTTTAACCACACCCAAATGGCCTTGAGATTCAATTAAATCACCGACCTTGTATGGTTTGAATATCATTATTAATACACCGCCGGCAAAGTTAGCCAAACTACCTTGCAGTGCTAAACCAATAGCTAAACCAGCAGCACCTAGTACGGCAACAAAAGAGGTTGTCGCTATGCCAACCATAGAAGCAACAGAGATAAATAGTAATAGTTTAAGTATCCAAGAAACTAAACTGCCCATAAAAGGTATTAAAGTGGGGTCAACTTTTGAACGCTCCATAGAAGCTTTTACTAGTTTACTAATACCACTTATGATCCATAAGCCAATTAGGAGAGTAAGTAAAGCTAGAGCTAATCTAGGAGCGTAAGCAAGGCCAAGTTCATAGGCTTTCATGGTTAGAGTTTCTATTTGCGTGATTGAGGTGTCTAATGTGCTCATTGATTTTCCTTAATTTACAATGATTGAAATCGCTGGTATTTTATACTTACTGACAAGAAATACCAATTATACTTTTGAAAAACTACTGATTTATTTAAATAATTTTAATCGGAGAAGGTTTTTTGCGTTGACCTCATTAATTTAGCTAATCAATACACACTTATATGCCCAGAGTCAGTTATACTATGCAGATATTTTTGGAATAGTTAACGTTACTCATAGCATGACTGGTGTAACTATTTATACGACCATTCAAGCAACTACACTTAGGCTTTTTAATGATTAATAATGACATCCTTCGCCGCATCAGTACTATCTTTAATTTAACAGAGGAAGAAATCTGTTCTGTATTTTCTTTAAGCCAATATGAAGTGAGTGCTGAGCAATTAGCAAGTTTTTTCAAAGAGAAAGATGATGCAGACTATCAACCGCTTACTGATATTGAACTAGCCAGCTTTTTAAATGGTTTGATCATTAATAAAAGAGGGCCAAGTGATGGACCAGTCCGCCCTAATGAAGACCAATTAACGAATAATATGATCTTCAACAAAGTTAAAATAGCATTGTCTTTGAAAGCTGATGAAGTTATTGCCATCATAGAGTTAGCTGGACTGAGCCTAGGTAAATATGAATTAAGTGCCTTTTTTAGAAATGTTAACCACAAACACTATAAAGATTGTTCAGATGAAGTGTTATCGGCATTTTTAAAAGGCCTGAAGGTTCAAGCTCAATAGTTTCATATAAATAGCCTACCGCAAAAAAGTAAGCAATCTAGCCCGTTAAGCTGGTAATCATTTAGCGGGCACCTTCATTAAAATGTCATCATTGCGTCACATTATTTTCATATAACTTGCTTACAGTGCAATCTAATGATTGTAATGAGGAACAGTTATGAATAACGACGATTGGCAAGAGCAAAATTTTTTAGATGATTTTGAAGATATTGAAGAAGTAAATGATCGCGGTCAAAAGAGGGCAGCTAAAAGCAATGAACGTAAACGTAAATGGCGTGAAATTGAAAACATAAAAGAGCAGCGTAGATTACGCAGAGACATGGCTTATTATGAACACCATGCCTATTAGTCGGTTCTTCTTAGCGCCGCCCCTTTCTAGTAAAGACTCTATCAATTATGAAAGCTTTAATTCTTCCAGTAAGTCATGAATTTCAGCTTTTAATTCTTTATCGACTATTTTATTACAACTGATTTTAGCTTTTTCTAAATGTTCAATAGCAGCTGTTTTATCACCTAACTCTACTTTTAACGTTGCGATTGAATAACTGATTGATGAGCGAAAATCTTTATCGTTAATTTCCTCAGCCTTAAGTAAAGCTTGTTCGTATATACTAATGGCTAAAGGTAAGTCATCGGTAAAATCAGCCAGTGTTTCCCATTGCACAGGATGGTCTTTATCTGTTTTTTCATTTTCTTCGCACAGTTGCTTTAATTCCAAATAATAGCCGTCGAATCGCTTTTGATTTTTTTGTTGAACAGCCGCCAGTAGGTTGTCAGTGATTGAAAGTACTCTCTTGTATATTTTAGTGTTCATCTTATGGCCTTATCAATTGGATAACGAAGAGTTATGCAGCGATTATAAAGCTTTTACTGCAAGTAAACACCCTCGTTGTAGAATAGAGTAAGCCATTTTAAGCTCGCTTTCCTATAGAGATACCTCCAGTTATGCATTTCTGTATTCCTCCGAATGTGAAGCAATGTTATTATTGTGTGTAAGTATGATACAAATTGATACATCAGCTTAATTTGTGTTACGTCTATTTTTTCAATGCTTAGTTAATATTACGGTTAACAAATCGAGACGTTCACAGGGAATATTATGAAAACTAATAAGAAAATGATAACTAAAAAAACAGTAGCCAGCTTAGTTGCCACAACAGTGCTTTTAACTTCTTTTACTGCAAATGCAGATGTAGAGCCTGAAAAAAAATCAGCCACAACTGAGCAAATTATCTTTAATGAAAGCGCTAAAGAAAGCACTAAAAAAAGTAGTAAACCTTCTGCTGAAAGTGAAGTAGCAGTCGAGGTACAAGCTAGCCCTAAAGAAAGTACTACAGAACCGACTAAAGGTACTGAAGCAGATAAAAAAACTAAAGACGAAGATGATGTTTCATTTTGTTTTGGTGATTGTGATGATGAAAGCCACAAATCTCATAGTTGTGATGATGACGATGAAGACTGTGAGAAAGTCTATCGTTTCTTTCATAACCGTCGAGATGGCTTTTATGTTGATGTAAGTGCGGTAAGCAGTGTTGGTGATGATTACGCTTTTGCTTCAGGTGAAGATACCGAATCAGAATTTGATGTTGCCATGAGTTATCGCGTGCAATTGCTTGGACTCTTTATGGAATCGCCGGGCATTAGTTCGAGACGAATTCAGGGCATGTATTCAATGCCTGCTTGGGGGCTAAACTTCTATAATAGCGAAGACTATTCTTTTGACTTATTCTACCAATATTCAACCCGTGGCATTGAAGGCTTAGAGGGCATTCAAACCCGTAATGAAGATGAACGTGCCGGTTTGAGAATGACAGGTTTTTATGAGAACAGTCAGCTGCAAATGATTTATTCACCAGTAAGTCGGAATGGCGAAGGCAGTGATGGCATTGAGGCGTCAATCTCTTATAGCTATAACTTGCAGTTTCGAAATACCAACTTTTATACAAATTTAGGCATGCAATATCGCTCTAAAGAAGTGACACCTTATGGTGTTGACACCTTTGTTGATGATAATTTATCAACGTCTGCAGGTATCAGTTACTCAGCAGAAGTTGGTGTTGAATATCCACTAACAACAGACTGGGTAATTGGTAGTTATGTAGGTTATAACGCTTTGTCTGATAGAAGTATAGCTGCTCGCCAAGATACGGTTGAAGATGGTTACCGTGCTGGTCTTTTACTAACATTTGTTTTTTAGAGGATGATACTTATGCACTCTAAAAAAATGAATAAGCAGCTGAAACGGCTGCTATTACAAATAAAAACCTCTGCGTTATTGCTGTTATTGTTAGCTATGAATTCGGTGGCGAATGCCACTGAGATTCAAGCCAGTATGAATGTTAGTCCGGAGCAATGTGTCGCTATGCGTCAAGGGCAAGCCTGCTATGTATCAGTACAACTTAGTTGGCAAGTTGATGCACCAGGTAATTACTGCTTATATACTTCAGGTGAGTCTACTGCAATAAATTGCTGGGAAAATACTTCCAGCGGCGAGTTGAAAAAATCATTTGATAGTAAAGTTAATTTAGTCTTTTCTTTAAGACGTCAAAATGACAGCTCATCTATAGCAAGCGCAGTAGTAAAAATGGCTTGGGTACATAAAAAGAAAGGCCAACCAAGAAAGTCATGGCGCATCTTTTAGTTAACTCTTAATAGGCTAGCTTGCGGGCAATAATAAATAACCTGATGTGATGAATACTTGATGTTTAGGTTAAATAGGGTAATAAATGGAAATTCAAAGCAATGCACACATTTTATTGGTGGAAGATGATATTGATCTTGCTGATTGGATCGCTGATTATTTAAAAGCGAAAGAGTTTCAAGTCACTGTTTGTCATCGTGGAGATGAGGCGGTTGAATTAATTCAATCGCTTAACCCTGATATTGTTTTACTTGACGGTATGTTACCCGGTATGGATGGTTTAGATGTGTGTAAAACTGTCCGTGCAAGCTACTTTAAACCAATAATAATGATCACAGCCCGCGATGAAGAAATTGATGAAGTCCTTGGATTGGAAATGGGCGCAGATGATTATATTACCAAGCCTGTCCGTGCCAGAGTGTTACTAACACGTATTCGTAAGTTACTAGAGCGCCAAACTATTCTTGAGAAAGAAAATGATACAGCGACAAGTAAAACTGAAGGGCTTTTACAGTTTAATGGTTTAGAAATTAATGCACAGGCAAGAAGTGTTACTTTAGACGATGAGTTGATAAAAATTTCTTCTAATGAGTTTGACGTATTATGGTTTCTTGCTGGTAAAGCAGGGCAGGTAGTTTCTAGGAAAGAGTTAGTGAGTCACCTTCGCGGTTTTGATTATGATGGCTTTGATCGCTCAATTGACCTGCGTATTTCAAGATTACGTAAAAAGTTAAAAGATGACTCTTCAGAGCCATTTCGCATTAAAACCATTTGGGGTAAAGGTTACTTATTTGCCAATGATGTTTGGTAAATAACTACCTTGACGTTGCTTTTTTATTTAACTTTGTTTCATTTTATTTTGTTTAACTTTGCTCTGTTAGCTTGCTAAACTTTCTTAAGGTTACCTTTTATGCGTCATTTAACGCTTTCATTACTCGCTGTTGTTCTTATTGCGACAATTGGTTTGGGTTGGATGTTTGATGGTATTTATAATAAGTACCTCAATCAAGACAGCAGTCATAGTACTAATGAAATACCAAGGCAGTCGGCTTCTCAGCAAGATTATATAAGCACTTTGGAGAGAGTAGGTACTCACATATCAAAAGCCCTTAACGGCATTGATAACCGCCAACAGTTTATTGATAACTGGCCAACTGATGGGCAGTTATCGCTTCGTTTAAAACCACTAGAAAGCTTTCCATTACCTACTGCCTTACTTAACGACTTAACCTCAGGGCTGCCGCTATTACTGGAAACTGATGACAGTGTTGCCTTGCACTTTTATTTACCACAAACCAATGAGTTATTGGTTTTGACCACACCGCCACAATCCGTTAGTCAAAAAAACACATTGCTACCAATACTATTGACCAGTCTATTTTATCTGGCTGTTTTATCATTAATGTCACTGTGGCTTTATCCGCTAGCGAAAAGGTTAATGGCTTTACGGCAAACGGCAAAATCTTTTGGTGAGGGTAATTTAAATCAGCGCATAGACGTAGGCTCTATCTCTTATATTCGTGATTTAGAACTAGAGTTTAATCGAATGGCGCAACGTATCGATGATTTAGTTACCGATATTAAGTTACTCAGTAGTGCTGTTTCTCACGATTTACGCACACCGCTGGCACGTATTCGCTTTGGTATTGATACTATTCAAGAAGAGGATGATCCTGTGCTGCGTAAACGTTTTGAGCAACGTATTAGTGATAATGTTGATGAGATGGTTGATCTAGTTGAAAGCTTGCTCAGCTATGCTCGCCTTGATCAGACGTTAATCACTTTAGATAAAGCTCCTGTTGATTTTATCGCCCTGACTAAAACTTGTATAAAGAATAAGAGCCAAGATGATATTGAGTTGACATTAACTACCCCCAATGGACAAATGATGGTTAATGGTGACTTGTCCTATTTAATGATTTTGATGAGTAACTTATTGCAGAATGCTTATCAGTATTGTAACAGTCAAATTCATGTGACCATAACAGAGCAGGGCAGTAACCTTATTGTCATTGTTGCTGATGATGGCCAAGGCATAGCGATAGAGCAAAGAGAGAAAATTCTCAAACCTTTTATCCGTGGTGAAAGTTCTGAACAAAAAGTAAAAGGCTACGGTATGGGGCTTGCCATCGTTAAGCGAATAGTAGAATGGCACCATGGTGATATTGCTATTGATAACTCACCGGACTTAGCTGGCGCAGAATTTACTGTCAACCTATCAAAAAGCTAAATAACCTGAACTCTGGATAATGAGTGTTTGATGTTTAAGTAAAAACAACAACTTACGGTTATTAAGAATAAAGTTTACCAGTGCAAGTAGCGATATACTCTATCAATGTTTCAATTTATTCGATTATCAAGGCAAAACGATTATGAATAACGGGTTATTTATCGACGTTTTAACGCTGAAAATAGGATAAAGAGGAATATTGAGCAAGTGCTGCTTATCCAGAGTTCAGGTTAAATAGTTTTAGATAAACAGATAAGTAAGCTGGTGCCAATAATCAGGCAAAAAAAAGCCGCGTTAATAACGCGGCTAAAATAATCAACGTAAGGGAATACACATGATTAGGAATTGGTTTATCACTATATAGGGTGTCTCTTAAACCTTCTGATTAAAAGTACCGCTATGAATAAAGTAGAGCAATTATACTAAATTTGATTTGCTTGTAAAGTCTTTTGTAATAAACTTACAAAAGTTATAGTTTTTGATTGAATAGTGAGCTTTATTGTCGGTTATAATCTAAAGGGATCGGTTTTTAGATCATTTTTATGATTTTTAGTGATCTTATTACATTTATCTGATGTTATTTAAGAAAGGCGGGGGATAGTGCAATTTTAGTTAGGTTTTGAGATAGCTGTGCATAAATTTAGCTATCTCAATTAGCCAGTCAACTTTGAAGATTAATTCTTATATTAAGGTAATAATTAATTTTCAGTGTCATTTTTAATGATAACTTTATGCGCAGTATAAGCTTTTGTTCCCCATAAAGGCACTGTTGAAAGGCTGTGTTTATAACTGCCTGAGGTTTCTTTGGTTGAATAAGAAAGATACATAAGTGTTTGGTTTTGTGCATCTAGGATACGTCTTATCTTCATGGTTTTAAAAAAGATACTCTTAGACTTTTTAAAAACAACTTCACC
>Ga0105355_10003253_pt1 | contig 14301 bp, 13 predicted proteins | sample GOMGulsemesocosm_2_FD_83508 | JGI IMG/M metagenome (GOLD analysis project Ga0105355, IMG submission 83508) | Methane-oxidizing microbial communities from mesocosms in the Gulf of Mexico - GOM9C Gulf of Mexico | ecosystem: Environmental > Aquatic > Marine > Cold seeps | place: Gulf of Mexico... | reverse complement strand
TATTGAAAATAATTTTGACCCAGAACAAATTCCAGAAGCCCCAGGTATTGGATTGGAAAACATACAGCGACGCCTAACATTACTATATCCAGAAAAACATTCCCTATCTTTCGAAAAAACAGAAAACGTTTACAAAGTCCATTTAACAATACAGAACTTATGATTCGCTATTTAATTATTGACGACGAATACATAGCCCATGACATCATTAAGGGCTATTGTGACATGCTTCCTAACATGGAATTGAAGAAAAGTTGCTACGATGCTTTAGAAGCGTTTGAATACCTAAATGATCATCCCGTAGATTTGATTTTTTTAGACTTGAACATGCCTAAATTAAAGGGGTTCGATTTTTTAAGAACCTTGAATAGTCCGCCAAAAGTGATTGTTACTACTGCTTATAGTGAACATGCCTTAGAAGGGTTTGAGTTAAACGTAATAGATTATTTATTAAAACCTTTTTCCTTTGAACGTTTCTTAAAAGCGGTAAAAAAAGTAAAATTAAAACCCCAAGAAACTAAACAAGTCTTAGCTGCCTCTACCCAACATAACACGAATCGTTTTTTTATAAAAGGAGATAAAAAAATGCACCAAGTAAATGAGGAAAACATCCTTTTTATAGAAGCTTTTGGAAATTACACCAAGCTCTACTTAAGGGATGGTATGATTGTTTGTAACGAGAAAATATCAGATTTTGAACAGCGTTTACCCAAAAAATCATTTTTAAGAGTGCATAAATCCTTTATGGTAGCAGTGGATAAAATAGCCAGTATCGAACATAATAAAATACATATTTTAACACATAAAATCCCGATTGGATTGACCTATAAAAGTGTGGTGAGCACGCTATATAATTCTTAACTCAAAACATAAACTATCATTAAGTAAACAGCTTAATTAATGTTGTTTAGTCACTGAAGTTAATTGTCTATTTTAAAAGATGTAACTTTATAGAAACTTAAAAATCAACATCGTTATGGGCTATCTTGGTAATTTTTTTGTAGCAATAGATCAATTAGGGAATGTTTTAGCTGGCGGCAACCCAGATAATACCGTTTCATCTCGTGTAGGATTTTACAATAGTAGTAATTATGTAAAAGGGGAAGCACCTTGGCAATGGAAATTATTTGAGCAAATAATAGATACTACATTTTACCCCATCGATGGAGATAATCATTGCCATGAAGCGTATTATAATGATGCTGGGGAAGTATTTGATCCAGAAACAAACGACTTTTTAATCTTTTTGGTAGGTTGTTTTGTGGTACCTAGCTGTATTGCAATTGGACTGTTCTTATACACTTTGTTCGTTCTTAGATTGGTTACTCCCAAAAATATTGATCGAAATAAAAAAGTGAAAGCGCGTTTAAAAGCAGCTACTTCAAAATTAAAAGGAACCATGCACGAACTGGATGAGCATGTAGTTCGTACAGATATTGAAATATTGGAGAATGCGATGTCAACAAAAATTATGGGTGATTTATTGGTTGAAAAAATTAGAGCCAAGTTGGACTTAAAGATTCCTGAAAATAAATCAACATAATAATACTCAGAATTTAAGCACATTAGCATATATTTCAAATAAGAACAACTCCCTACAAGATTACTAGAATCTGTAGGGAGTTGTTTGACTTAAGAACGTGAATTATAAAAATAAGGATCCTATGTGCTAAGCCCTACAACCTCACTGTATTATCTACGATATTTTCATCATTCCTTGTGATAAAAGGGTCTATACTAATATAGTTAGGCAACGTATCCATGATAATTTTAATTTCATTTGTTCCTGTTATTATGCGGTGTTTTTTGTAATAATTGGCTCCTATGTTTGATATTTCACTTGGATGTGCATCAAATAATCCTATAAAAAGTTCTTCATTAATATCAATTTTTTTAGATTTTCCATGATCAATTACCTGATTTCTTTTGGCATCAATTTTTATGTTTACCTCATACTTCCCAGTTTCCAATTTTTTATAACTAGTTTCCTCAATAGCTACATCATATAATATTGTACGTTTAAACCAGTCGTCAATAAGAACCTGCTGTTCTTTTGTGCTTACCTGATACAATTCCTCTAGAAAATAGAGCGTAATAATCTCAAAATTAGCGTCATCCCTAAACCTTTCGACCAAATTATTTAGTACTTTATTCAGTTTAACTTCACCAATTAAATCTCTTAAAGCAAGCATTGCTGTATAGCTTTTTCCATAGGATAAATAACTTTGTCCAAAAACCAAATACAAAGGAGGTTCTGTGGTTGAAGCATAAGCCCTTCCTCTAAAATAACTCCTGTTGGCAGTTTCGCCTAACTGGTAAACAGCCTTTTTTCCATAATGCTTCTCCATCACTACAGCTTCGGTATATTTGGCAAAACCCTCTACAAATAATGAACCTCCTTCTACCCCTTTAGGAAGTAAGACATGTCCCCACCATTGATGAGCTACTTCGTGAATACTTCGTTTGGCTACAAGGTTAAAGCTATTTGAATTTGAAATATCGGTTAAATACAATCTATCTTCCGTCATTGTAATTAAACCCGGATGTGCAAAACCACCCATAGGCCAAGTGCTCGGAACTTCAACAATTTTAAGACTTTCCGTAGGGTAAGATCCAAAATTATCTAAACAATAAGCGAGTGCTTGCACGGTGTTTTTTTGAATTGTATCAATATTAAATGCGTGCTCTTTATTAAAATACTGACTTACTTTAATATTTCTAAAATCAATTTCTTTTATTTTATAATCTCCAGCTAGATAGGCAATTGTAGGCATTACCTCTATTTTTGCTTTAAAGTGATAATAATTTCTATTCTCTTTTGTCCATTGCTTTTCTAAGGTTCCAATACTCAAACCTGTAGCCGACAAATCCGTTGATAAAACCGTTTCAAAACTGACCTTTGACAAACGATCTTTATGAACTGCTAAGTGTGAATCATCCGTAACTCTCTCCTCCAATTGTGGTAAATTTCGCTTTTTCCTTTCAAATCTATTTTGAATTTCTAAGCCTTCTCTGTACGACAAAATTGGTTCAAAACTACGTTGAGTTATATAAGATCCTCCTTCTACAATTCCTTTGTCAGTACTAAACCCTAATAATTCTTTTTCAAAAGAATAGGAAAATTTAATACTTTGATTCATTTGAATGGCAGGTTTTATTACAAACAAATAAGTGCCATATACACTGTCTTTTTCCAATAAGGTACCGTTTTCTAAGGAAATTCCATTTAAAGGAATTCGCACAGAAATAAATACGGTATCAATAGCGTTGCTTCCATTGTTTTTAAGTGTGTTTTCTGCAGTTACAGTATATCTTCTTTCTTTTGCAAATACATCCAATTTATTATTGATGCCAACGAGACTCAGAACTTCTAAATTTGACCATTTCTTAAATTTACGTTCATAATTTTCTTTATGATCAAGTCTTTCTTCAACGGTAGTATACTCTTGAATCACATTAACATTATAATAAATACTTGCTCCAGAGGCCATAAAAACACTAAACAATAGGCAAATACTAATAAGTTCTACTCTTTTGGTTAATTTACCCAATCGCTTCCAATTTTCAATAAATCTCTTTACAAGCCCTCTTTGCCAAAGTTTGAAAGATACTATTGAAAGAATCGCCCCTATACTCAACCAATACAAGGCTAAATGATTAAACATTTTACTAGCCTGAGAAATTCCTACCATATTGCTAAATGAAATTCTAGGTAAGAAAGCCGGGCTAAATAAGGGGTGTTCTACGCCAAACAATGGCGCTTTTAAGGCTAAAATTATGATTAATCCCGTTAAACCCATTCCTAAAAATTTATTCGAAACCAAGCTTTGAACAAATAGTCCAAACATTGCAAAAACAAGGCTTAACACGCCATAATGGTAAAAAACACTCAAGTATACGTGCATATCAAATTGGTAAAACCCTTTAGAAATTTGAAAAAAGACACACAATACGATGGCCGTAATTATTAAAATAGTTGGTAATAAAATAAGGCTAATAAATTTGGACGCAAAAAACACCCAATTTTCTACAGGAGTACAATCTACAATACCAGAAAACTTAACACTTCTTTCTCGCCAGACTAACTCTCCACTGTAAAAAACTACCAGTATTATACTAAAAATACTTAATGGATCAACAAATAATTCTACCAATAAATTAGTGAATGGATACAGACTATCACCGTACTGTCCCCCACCGTTAATAGTGGAATTAATACTAGTAAACACAATAATTATCCACATAATTAAGATGGCTAAAAAAGGTATACTCTTAAAAACAGACTTCAGTTCTAAACGACACAAATTTATGAAAGCCTTTATCTGGTAGTTAAAATTAATAACAACGGGAGTTGTTTTATAGGCACGTAATGTAACTTTTTCTTTGTTGATTTTTATTTTTTTAATTTTCGTTTTGTTTAATGCTCTAAATGAAAACACTTTGTAGGTAATTGCTAAAACAATCCCCGAAAACAATATCCAAATAAGTCTATTAACTAAAAACAAACCTGATAAGGACAATAATTGCTGGTTTTTATCATAAGCGGTCCAATATTGCGTTTGCTCAAAAAAAGCAGAAATCCCAAAAGGATCAAATATAGAAGCCATTATCATACTCTCTGGCGATGCTGGTACTGCCTGTGCCATTAATGGTGAATTTAAGAACATGGCGCATAAAAAATAGAGCATATATATAAATACAGCACTTACATAAGTGGCTATATTACTTTTACTCAGAGTACTAACCGCAAAAATGATACTTGAACATATGAATATATTTGGGATAGTAAAATACAACCAAGGTTGTAAGTAAATAAAAACATTAAAGTTAGCCAATCGTTCTGGATCTAAATCAGAAAAATGTATAGCCAATCCATACCCAATGTAAAAAGGGGTAAAAGCCAATAAGCTAAAAATAAATACACCCAAAAATCGAGACCAAAAATAATCCTTTTTCAAAATGGATGTACTGTAAATAATAGACTCCATTTGATGATGCTCATCACGCAACGTTGCACTTATGGCAAAAAACATGATGATAAATACAGCTCCTAAACTAAATAATCCAGCATGGAAATTTACTTGATAGCTAGCATTATAATTCACCAAATTTTCTGCAAAACCTTGCCTACCTACAAAAATTCCCAATCCTAAAAAAAGTAGTGCAAATAATGGAAATGCTCGTTGCTTTGCTTGATAAAACACTTCAAACTTAAATAATTCTTTAAACATAACTTTCAATTTTTGAATTGTTTTTTGAACCTTCTACTTTCTTTAAAGTACTGAAATACAAGTCTTCTAAATTAGCAACTGCTTTGTTAAAACTTGGATCCGGTTGCGTGTTAGCAAACACTCTTATCTGTGTTTCCCCCTCAATTAATTTATTAGAGATAACAGTATGTTTTTCTTTGTAATTATTCAATGTTGATTTTTCAATCCTTTTAGACCAAATCTTGTTTTCTATGGATGCAATTAATACACTAGGTTTTCCTGTTAGCACAATTTGACCTTTATCTAAAACGGCCATATTTTTACATAAATCCCTTATATCCTCAACAATATGTGTTGATAAAATTACTATGACGTTCTCCCCTATTTCTCCCAGTAAATTCAAAAATCTATTACGCTCTTCCGGATCTAAACCAGCGGTGGGCTCATCTACAATTATTAATTGTGGATTTGCCAATAATGCTTGTGCTATTCCAAAGCGTTGGCGCATTCCTCCAGAAAACGTATGAACCTCCTTTTTTCTATGCTCGTATAGGTTTACATGTTGTAATAAGGATGTTACTTGCTCTTTTCTTTTTTTAGTATTAATAATACCTTTTAAAACGGCCAAATGATCTAATAATTTCTCCGCTGATATTTTTGGGTACACGCCAAATTCTTGTGGTAAATAGCCCAATTGTTTTCTAATTTCTTGAGGAGCATTTAAAATATCAACATTGTTAAAGAAAATACTTCCAGACGAGGGTTCTTGTAAGGAGGCAATGGTACGCATTAAAGAAGATTTTCCAGCGCCATTTGCACCTAAAAGACCAAACATACCGTTATTAATATGAAGGTTAATATTGTCTAAAGCTTTTACACCATTAGCATAAGTTTTAGACAGATTTTTGATAGTTAGAGTATTCATAAACTTGTTAGATTTGATTGAATTGCTAATTAATGACACCAAATCCTTATTCCGAAATAAATATGATAAACAGGCGCCTTTTTAGCGTGAACAATTACCTTATTGTACTAATTAGGTTTAACCCAATTAAGAGCATGTTTATGCCAAAAATGATACTGTCTAACAAAAAACTTGTAAAATTTAGCAATAGAAGTTACATTTGAGTTATGATTGAATTTTTAAAAAAATACAATGCTTTTATAATTGGCTTTTTTCTGGTTATCTCTACCTTTTTTATATTACATACTTTAAAAATTATTGACATTCCCGACGATGCACCTTTAGAAGTAATACTGGTAACTATATTGTGGTGGTTGATTGTTTCTATCCCTATTCATAAGAGACATTATTTAAAAACTAAAATTAAAACTCTACTTAAAATTGGAGCTGTGGTGTTGCTGTTTTTTGTTTCACTTATTGTGGATAGTTTTATGAAAGTACCCGATAATCCAATTACATTTTCCTTATTACTTCTCTTTTGGCTTGGATTTGTGTATTTATTAGTTCCTAATTTTATAAAAAAATACTGGAAATTGATTGTGTTAATTTATGGTTCTTCATTAATCTATTTCCTTTATGTAAGATTGTTTTATGGTGATTTTGATTTTTATCAAGAAAACACCAAAAGCATGGCTTTTACAATGTTTTTTGTCCCTATTCCTTTGTTATTTTGTTTGTGGATATACGAACAGTGGAAATGGTTAAAAAATCTAAAAGCGGAAAAAGCGAAGGCCGAATTAGCAATGCTACAAAGTCAAATAAACCCACATTTTTTCTTTAACACATTAAATAATTTGTATTCACTCAGTCTTACCAATAACAAACAAGCTCCTGAGGTAATTTTAAAACTTTCAGATATGATGCGTTATACTATTTATGAAGGAAAAAAAGAGGTGGTACCTTTACAGGATGAAATCAATTATTTAGAAAACTACATAGACCTACATAAAATTAGATATCATAAAACTGTCGTATTTAATTTTGAAAAAAACATTGTCAAGGAAGACACGATTGCACCGTTATTATTTATTATATTGTTAGAAAATGCCTTAAAACACGGTGTAGAAAGCATGATCCAAAACGCTTTTGTAAACATGAAAATTAGCAGTAATACAAAAGAAATTAACTTCAGTATTTCTAATAATTTTGAAACTAAAGAATTGAATACAGACAAAGGAATTGGTTTAGTGAACTTAAAACATCGCTTAGCTTTAATTTACCCCAATAGGCACCATTTAAACATTAGTGAAAAGGAAAACATATTTACAGTAGATTTAAAAATTCTAAAAAATGATTAAGTATATAATTATTGACGACGAACCATTAGCACACAAATTGCTTGAGCAATTCTGTGATATCTTACCTCATTTAAAGCTAGAAAAAAACTGCTATAATGCCTTAGAAGCGATGCAGTACTTAGCTGAAAATACTGTCGATATTATGTTTTTAGATTTAAATATGCCACAATTAAAAGGATTTGATTTTTTGAGAACCTTAAGTAATCCTCCTAAAGTAATTGTAACTACGGCGTATAGAGAATTTGCCTTAGAAGGCTTTGAGCTTAATGTTTCAGACTATTTATTAAAACCATTCTCTTTCGAACGCTTGGTAAAAGCGATAAATAACGCCATGTACAAAACTGAAAGAACAACTAGTTCCATTCCAACTATTGCACCACAGACTGAACATCGTTTTTTTATGAAAGGCGATAAAAAATACCACCAAATTCTTGCTTCAGAAATTTTATACATTGAAGCTTATGGAAATTATTCCAAAGTCTATTTTAAAGATGAAAAAATAATCAGTCATGAAAAAATATCTTCTTTTGAAGTGCTTTTGGATACTAGAAAATTCTTGCGTGTTCATAAGTCGTTTATTGTAGCTGTTGATAAAATAAAAACTATTGAAGGAAATAGAATTCATATTTTAGAGCATACTATACCTATAGGGCAAACGTATAAGAAAAGTGTGAGTGACTTGTTATAAAAACTTGTTGTTAAACACAATTACCTGTAATAATAAAACATATTAATGTGTTTTCTATGCTTTTTTAATACCACGTAGCAACAAATATATAATATAGGACAGCCCTCCACAGATAGAAAAACCTATAAACATAGGCAAGGCCGTAGTATTAATAAAACTACCTATAAAAATACTAATGGGCACCGAAAACAAGGTTGCTACAAAACCGGTAATGGCCGCTCCTATTCCAGCTATATGTCCAATGGGCTCCATCATTAAGGCACGTGTGTTTCCAAAGATAAACCCTAACATAAAAAATTGTATCCCGAAAAACAAAATGAGTATTTCAACGGGAGGGTTTACCGAATTTGAAAAAATGACTACATAACTAATAGAAGTTATAAAAAAACCGATCAAGGCATTTTTTAAGAGTTTTTCCATGCCGTATTTCATGACTAATTTTGCATTCAAAAACGTGGCACTTCCAACCGTTATAGCGAGGCTAGCAAATATAAAAGGAAATTCGTCAACCAAGCCATATTGAAGTTGAAAAACTTGTTGAGAAGCACTTAAATACACCATAAAAGCGCCCGTTATTAAGGCAGAAACACCTGTATAAGCAACCGTTTGTTTATATCTAAAAGTTTCTTTAGTTCCACGCATGAACGTCTGAAACGTGAAAGGAATTCTATTTTCTTTGGAGAGCGTTTCAGATTGTCGCCTTGCAAACCAAATACAAATTACAATTGATGCAAGCAATTGAACATAAAAAATGGCCTGCCAAGAATGAATGTCCAAGATTAATTTACCCATCGCTGGTGCAATGGTGGGTACGATAAGAAAGATCACAGTAACAAATGACATAATTTTTGCCATATAATCACCACTGTAACAATCTCTAATAATGGAAATACTCACTGTTCTAGCAGCTGAAAGGCCTATTCCCTGAAGAATTCTACCTGCAACCATCATTTCTATACTATTCGAAAAAACACAAATAAAACTGGCAATTATATACACTGAGAAACCGAGATATACCACCTTTTTTCTTCCCAAAGTATCCGATAAAGGGCCAAAAAATAATTGCCCAATACCCAAGCCCAAAAAAATCATGGTAATAAGCAATTGACCATCATTGGCATGTTGAATACCTATATCCTCCCCTATTTCTTGTAATGCAGGGAGTAAGGCATCAATGGATAAGGCTACCATGGCCATCAAGGATGCCATTAAAGCAATAAATTCAAACTGGGATATTTTTTGTACTTTCATAAGCTTCAAAAATAAGTCTAATTAATTTAGTAAACCCTTAGATTTATCTTAATATATTTGTCCTTAAATAATCACAGAATTATGAAAAAAGAAGCCCTGAATTACTTATTTATTACATTTGGTTGTGGATTAATGGCCCTCGGTCTTGTAGGTTTTTTAAGTCCTAATGATATTGCTACCGGAGGTATTGCAGGGTTGTCTATTATTTTACATTCATTATTTAATATTCCCATGGGCCTAGTGTTTGGATTAATGAATGTGCCTCTTCTATTAGTGAGTATTAAATATTTAGGGAAATATTTTGCACTTAAATCGAGTGTTGCCATTGTATTGATAGGCTTGTTTATCGATGTATTGGCAAAAGTAGTTCAATTGGAAGCGTTGAGTACATCTCCTTTGTTGGCAACATTGTACGGTGGCGTTGTAATTGGTGCTGGACTCGGGTTTATTTTTAAAGGTGGTGGATCAGCCGGTGGTGGAACCATTATTGCACGTATTGTCACCTCAAAAACAAGCTTAAAAACAAGCACGGTTATTTTATTTTTAGATATCATTGTAATAATGGTGGCTGGTATTGTATTCAGCAGTATAGAGTTGGCCTTATGGAGTATGATAAGTATTTTTACTGCAGCAAAAATGATCGATACCATTCTTACAGGACGTCCAAATGAAATTATTGTCCATATTTCTTCGTTTAAACCATTGGCTCCCTTAGGGCTTTTGATTCAGCAAAAAATTGGTGTTTCAGGAACTACAGTTAATGGTAAAGATATGGCTCAAAAGGAGGATAAAGACATCATTTTTGTAGTGGTTCCTAAAAACAGACTGAATTCATTGGAAAATATTGTGAGTAGTTATGATGATCAAGCAAAGATGATTGTGATGGAAGCAACTCAAATGGTAGGGGCTGTTAATTCTGCGGTGTAATAACGGGGAATTGTCATACTGTTAAATGTATGTGACAAATGAGGTTTCAAATTTCATATATTTAATCCATTTGTAATGTTAATTTTACGGTAAACCTATTGTCTTCCTCTGTTAAAAGTAACTGATGTTTATTCGGATAGAGCAGTTTTAAGCGTTCTTGGGTGTTTTTCATTCCAATTCCAGCGTCACAATCATTTTTAGTACGCGAACCTATCAAATTAACACAATTGAATTGAAGTTCGTTATTTGAAATACTTATCTCAATAGTTACCACTGTATTTCCTCTAAAATCTGTTCCGTATTTAAAGGCATTTTCTATGTATGAAATAAATAATAATGGACTAATACGCTGGGAGGCTATATCACCACGAATGGCGATTTTTACATGTTCATTATTTACAATTCTAAGGCGTTGCAAGCGAATGTAATTTTCTATGTATTCTAACTCATCTTTGAGTAAAACCTTCGTGTTATTTGCCTTGTATAACATATAGCGCATTAATTCCGATAACATGATAATAGCTTCAGGAGTCTCGTCTGATTTCTTAACAGATAAGGAATAGATGCTATTTAAGGAATTAAATAAAAAATGCGGATTTAATTGATTTTTTAACGATTTTAATTCCGTTTTGTTCTTTTGTGATTCTATTTGTTTTCGGAGGTTTTCGTCTTTCTCTAATTTCTGGTACAATCTTACGATGCTACCAAGTACAATAGAAACAAGGGTAAATAGCACAACAATAAACCGTGGTCCACCACCACGGCCACCTCTAGGTCCTCTGGGAAAAGTATCGAATGGTACTCCTGCATGTTTAAAATATGGAATTCCGTCTGGTTGTAGTGTCGAAAAGGTGTAAAAAGAAACAACCAATAAAAGAACAACACTTATAAAATAGCTTATTTTCTTTTTTTTAAAAAGAAACAAAGGCACTAAAATGCTGTAATTAATATAAAAAAAGAAAATTCCAATTAAGATTCTTATGTACAAAAGAGTTCTTATTGGTTTTCCATCAATTAAGATGTAACTTGTAACACCCCCTATTAATAAAATCCAAAATAAAAGATGTATAAAAGGACTATATTTTTTATTCATAGCTTTAGTTATGAAACAAAAGTACTCCATTATTACAATAAAAAAATAGTTATCGATGAATCAAGAAAAATTATCGACTAACAAGATTTATCGTACTATTCTTATCTAAGCGTTACATCTTCAAAAAAAATAAATTAAAAGCAGATCAATCAGCTTTAAAGCATAAATTCTCCATGATAAATATTAGTTTTTGTACAAGCAACAATTGTTATTATAAGCTATTTTACAGTCTATAAACGATGTAGTTACAACGAAAACGTTATCGTAGATTGCTGTAGTTTGTGATAAATGTCAGTTAAAGATCCCATAGGAAAAGTGAACTTTACAATAGTATAAAATAGACAATCATACAGTAAAAAAGATAGGAAACACATGAAGAAAAAAGCACTTATATTGACAGGTGGTGGGGATTGCCCTGGCCTAAATGCAGTAATTAGAGGAGTAGTAAAACGTGCCGAACTAACCGATGATTGGGAAGTTGTAGGAAGTATACAATCTTTTGATGGTGTATTACTTGAACCACAAGAAATTATAGAATTAAATGGAAGTAATGTTGCTGGTATTCACTATCAAGGAGGAACAATATTAGGGACAACTACTAAAGGTGGACCGTTCGCATGGCCTGTTCAAGGAGAAGATGGTGTTTGGGACTTTGTGGATAGATCTGACGAAATGATCCAAACACTAAAAGACATGGGTGTAGAAGCCGTTATTAGTATTGGTGGAGATGGATCTCAACGAATTTCTAATAGATTGTTTGAGCAAGGATTAAATATTATAGGAGTGCCAAAAACTATTGATAATGATTTATTATCAACAGATTATACATTTGGGTTTCAAACTGCTGTTCAAGTAGCTACCGAGGCTGTAGACAGATTAGTAACAACCGCTGCTTCACATAACCGTGTAATTATTTTAGAGGTTATGGGTCGTGATGCAGGGTGGATTGCTTTAAGTTCTGCAATTGCAGGAGGTGCAGAAGTTTGTTTGATCCCAGAAATTCCATATAACTTGGATGTTGTATTGGAAAAAATTAATACACGATTTAAAAAAGGACGTGGACACGTTATTATTGTTGTTGCAGAAGGAGCTGTAGAACAAGGTGGTGGTGCATTGTCTGAAGTGAGTGATGAAATAGGGAACGAAAACCTAAAACTAGGAGGAGTTGCACATAAATTATTACACGATTTAAAAGTAGCTGGTTGTGATGTAGACATGAGAGAAACAGTTCTTGGACACCTACAAAGAGGAGGAATTCCAACAGCATTTGACCGTATTTTAGCAACTCAATTTGGTGTAAAAGCCATGGAGCTAGCTATAGAAGGAGACTTTGGAAAAATGGTTGCTTACCAACATCCAAATATTGTTCCTGTACCGTTCTTAGAAGCGGTAAAAGACCAAAATTTTGTACAACCTGATTCTGCCCTAGTGGCCACAGCACGTGGTACTGGAATGAGCTTAGGTGATAAATAAGACATAAACTTTTTGATTCAAAAGGTGATCGGTTATTCTAAAATAATTTTTTTGTTGAGTGTTATTTGATGCAACTGATTGCCTTTTATATTTTTATTAAAATAAACTATTCCCCCTTTTAAACATTTATTAAATGAGTAATGTAAAATTAGCAAACCCTGCAGTTGTTGGACTGGCAGGATTTGGATTGACAACCTTGTTATTACAAGTACATAATTTAGGCTTTTTAGGTCTTGGACCTATTGTTGCCATGGCATTTATATTTGGTGGCTTGGCACAAATGATTGCTGGATTTATGGAACAAAAAATGAATAACAACTTTGGGTACGCTGTATTTGTAAGTTATGGTTCATTTTGGATTGGTCTTGGGATCATCTGGATGTGTAACCACTTTGGTGTCTACACTTCTACTGGAACAGACGTTGGTGTTTATTTAGTTATTTGGACCTTATTAACCTTGATTTTTGGAGCAGCTTCTTTGTTTATTCACAAAGCAATGACCTTCACTTTTACCTGGTTAATTATTGGATTCATCTTTTTAGATTTGGCACATTTCGGATATCCAGCGCTAAAATCTATAGCAGCGTATGCACTTATTATTTGCGCTTTGGGTGCTTGGTATATGATGGCGACTATCATTATAAATGATGTGGCAGGAAAAGAAATTCTTAAATCAGGAAAACCTTTCTTGAAAAAAGCATAAGGTATTTTTAATACCAAATTGGAAAAAGCACTATTCAAATGAATAGTGCTTTTTTTATGTTTATTTGTGAAGGAATACAACTACAAATTTATTTACAAATGATATCTTTGCATCCTAATTATACCATATGAACACGCATAATTTCCAATTAAAGGACGATCAAGAATATATTCAATTAAACAATTTGTTGCAGTACTTAAGTATTGCTCAAACGGGTGGACATGCCAAAATATTGATTCAAAACGAAGAAGTGTTATACAATGGAGAAATTGAAACTCGTATCCGTAAAAAAGTATTTTCTGGTGATGTAATAACATTGGAAAATGTGGAGGTTTTTGTAAAATAGTGTTACTTAATACAATAAAGGATAGTCTAGCCTATTACTCTCCCCTCTTCCATTGCTTTTTGATCCAAAAACTTCCCGACAATTATCCCTGCAAACATTCCAAAAGAAATTCCTAGTCCGATATTAGAAAAACTTCCAAAAGCAACCCCAAAACACATCCCTACTCCTATTCCAAGTTGCATATAATAATGTTGCGCTACAAATTGAAATTCTTTTTGTAGAAATTGTTGAAATTTTGAAACTTGTTTTTTGAATAATTTTAAGGGCAATAAGGTACCATCACCCAGAACAAATGCATTTAATTCGTCTTCAATCACAGAGGTCTTGTCCAAATCCAATTCTTTTTCT
>Ga0105355_10003250_pt1 | contig 14307 bp, 15 predicted proteins | sample GOMGulsemesocosm_2_FD_83508 | JGI IMG/M metagenome (GOLD analysis project Ga0105355, IMG submission 83508) | Methane-oxidizing microbial communities from mesocosms in the Gulf of Mexico - GOM9C Gulf of Mexico | ecosystem: Environmental > Aquatic > Marine > Cold seeps | place: Gulf of Mexico... | reverse complement strand
TATGTTTAAAAATTTATGTTTAATAATTATGATACAAAGATACGGAAATGTGTAACATATTGACGTAACTATCAACTAACAAATATTATATTTACCTATAATTAAAATCTATTACTTACATGAGTTTTTCAAAATGGATAGGAGCATCATTAGGGTGGTCGTTTGGTGGGCCAATTGGCGCAATTCTTGGCTTGGCATTAGGGAGTGTTGTAGATTCCATGTCTGGAAAAGAAAGAAGAGCGTATACCGCTGGGAGAAGACCCTCTCAAGCCAGAACCCAATCTGGTGATTTTGAGATCAGTTTACTGATTCTATCTTCAATTGTAATAAAGGCTGATGGTAAACAAGATCAACGTGAATTAGATTTTGTGCGTCAACAATTTGTGGGGATGTATGGTAAAGAACGTGCAAATCATGCGTTTAAATTGTTTAAAAATATAAACAAACAAAATAATATTTCTACACGTCAGGTCTGTTTGCAAATTCGGCAAATGATGGACCATCCTGCCCGCTTACAATTGATGCACTTTTTATTTGGTATTGCCAAAGCAGATGGGGTTGTGACTGAAGATGAAGTAAATGTAATACATACTATTGCCGGGTATTTAGGAATTAATCCAAGGGACTATGAAAGCATTAAAGCGATGTTTTATAGTAGTTCTAATAATGCATATAAAATTCTAGAGATTGATAAGTCTGCAACCGATGTTGAAGTTAAGAAAGCCTACCGAAAAATGGCAAAAAAATACCATCCAGATAAAGTAATGCACTTAGGAAAAGAACATCAAAAGGGGGCAGAAGACAAATTTAGACAAGTACAGGATGCGTATGACCAATTGCAGAAAGAACGCGGATTTTGAGTTTAATTCTCGTAAAAAAAGAGACTGTCTTTTAAAACAGTCTCTCGCTACTAATCCTTAGGGAAGGATTATATCCCAAAAGGGATATTAAAAATAAGTACTAAATCCAAATAACCATGTGGTTGTTTTGGCTGCAGGGTTGTTTAAAATATCTTTTTGAGATTGGAAACGATAATTTAGTCTAAACACCGTTTGTGATGAGGGTCTAAAACTAATGGCAGGGGTAAAAGCCAATAAATTATCTCCAATATCGGTTTTTGTTTCATTAAAGGTTCCAATATTCCAGTCAACATAATCGAAACGTGCGGCAAGATTTAAGGTCGCATTTTTCCAATTTAAAATGTTGCGTTTTAAGATTGGTTGAACCACATCTACAAATGCACCAAATTGTTTTGTGCCATATTGTTGGGTAAATGTGTCTGGAACATCCACTTTAATAAATACAGCCTCTCCAACAATATAAGTGCCTGTTTTTTTAAGGGTTGTTTTAAGATCGATGGCAAAAACATCGACCCTTCGTTTCTGGTCTAAAACAAGGCCGTCCTCTTCAAATTTATTGTAAACGCCACCCATGTATGAAAACCCTATTTCTCCAAGTTTTCTGTTTTTAATGGCAACTTTTCCAGTAAAAAGAGCCTTCCCATTGTTGCTTTCTTCAAAACGCTCTTCGTTGTCTTTAGAAGCAGGTAGAAAGGTTTTGTTTTCTTCATTGTTAATAATATTATTATCAAAGCCATTGGTTAGATAAGCTTCATATCCTAAAATCCAATCGCCTTTGTGTGTTTTTCCATAGGCACCAAATCCGGCATTCGACCAGGTTGCTGGTAATAAATTTACAGCAACATCAGGACGTTCTACAAATTCCCATTTTGGTCCGTCATGGTTTTGGTTAAAAGCACCAATGGGATTCATAATAATTCCCCCTCTAAAATTTAAAGCAGGATGGAACGCTACGTCTAGAGCTGCGAATTCTATGCCTATTTCTTTGGTGCCGTCTTCAAATTCCATTTCTGATAAGAATTTAATACGATTACTTATGGTTGCCGACATAAAAATGGTAAGTCGTCTAGCTTGAAAAGATAAGCCCTCCGAAACGCCGTCTTGAGAACTATAAATTGAATTTGCTTCTAAATAACCTCCAAGAGCTACTGGCGTATTTTTAATTGCAAGAAAAGGGCGATTGTACACCGCGTCCATGTTTAAATTTGAACTGGAAGTATCTACAGCTACTTTAGATATAATGTCTTGGGCTGTTGATGTTGTTCCAATTGCTGTGATTAATAGCAGACCAAAAAGCCAAGATTTATGGTTAGGAAAGGTAAATATTTTCATTATCAGTTTCTATTTTGAATGTTTTTAATTTGTCTTCAGCAGGGCCTTCTAAAACGTCACCTTGTACTGTAAATTCACTACCGTGGCAAGGGCAACTATAGATGCCTCCGCCAACATTGAGTTCACAGCCGCGATGGGTGCATTTTAACAACGATGCGACATAGTTGTTGTCTTTTACTTTATAAATACAGATTGGGAATTCGAATCCTTCCGGTTTTATCAACACGAAAGGACGTGCTACTTTTTTGTCCTTTTTCAATTGATAAAACTCCGATTTTGGCACGACCAATCTATCGGCATCACGATGCACAGAAGCATAGTAAATAGACCCACATGATTGTAAAAGTGTTCCGGCTACGGTAATTCCAGCGGTAGTTATGCAACACGATTTTATGAACTTTCGACGATCCATACCTATAGAGATTCAAGAAAAGCAATAAGCTGCTCTTGTTCGGTTGTTGAAAGTTGTGTGAAATTATTTTTAGATTGTTCAGCTTCGCCACCATGTAATAATATTGCGGCTTCAATACTTAAGGCTCGTCCATCATGCATTAAAAAATAAGCACCTCCTTGTGCTTCTTTAGATAGTCCAAGTCCCCATAATGGCGGTGTTTTCCATTCTGCTGTTTCTGCATAGCCTTCAGTATAGTCATCATTTAACCCAGGACCCATATCATGTAATAATAAGTCGGTATAAGGATGAAATGTTTTGTTTGATAATACGGCAATTGGAGAATCTCCGGTGTTTAAAGTTGGTACATGGCAAGTGGCACATTGCAGTTGTGTAAATAATTGTTCTCCAGATAAAACATCAGAGTCATTTTCGTTTCTACGCAGTGGTGCTTTTAATGTTTTAAGATAAAAGACAACATCATTTACAATTTGTGTACTTACTTCAGGGTCTTCTTCTAATCCACTATAGGGATCATGAGGTTCAAAAAGAGATGTTATACCCATATCTTGATTGTATGCTCCTGAAGTTTGATGTAGTAAATCATATGCAGCTCCTTTTTTCCCGAAGCGACTAATGTATTTACTGTCTTGAGATATTGAGTTTGGTCTCAGGGTAACATAATCTGGGATAGTATTCCAATGTGGTCTTCCGCTTATTCCATCGTTATTTGTGTCGTCTGGATCGGAAAGTGCGATAAGGTCGGCATCGCTCACCGCGTCTAAAAAACCGAGCCCTGTAACTGGAGGGGCAATTAAGTCGGTAAAAGTAGCGCTTGAAGGCAATTTCTCAGGAAGATATCCAGGAATTGCTTTATGTTGTAATTGTGGACCACCTTGATCGAGAAATTGATTGCCGTTTGTGTCTGGCTGACCAAAACGTGTAAATCTTACAAAAGGCGTGCCTCTTCCATCTCCAGGATGGCAACTAGCACATTGATTGGCAACAAAAATAGGGCCGAGACCTTTTTCAATAGTGAATACTTCTCCAAAGGCTTCATCACCACTTAAAAATTGAATTTGTTCTGCTGTAGAAAGACCTTCAATTGGACCGTCGAGGAGCTCATTTTCGCCAGGAGCAGGTGCCATAGTGTCCTCACAGGAAACAACTAAGGTTAATATAAATGCTAAACTTAGCATTGTTGAAAAATTAAATCTCATGATAACTAAATAAATTTTTAGACAAAACTAAAATTTATTATTCATATACCCTAAATTATTGAGAATAAAATCAAGGATTGGTTGCAATTAACTGTGAATAACTGGCCTAAATACTTATTTACCTCAAATATTAAAGTAAAAAAGTCCTAAGAACTTTAAATCCTTAGGAGCCTGATAAAATAAAACGGATATAACCTTCTTGGTTTATTATGTATGACTAGCCTCTAAATAAAAAGAAATCGTCTTTCATGTGTTCAATTTTAGAGTCTTCATTGGTAATAATATAACTAATGGCCTGGGTAGTGAACTCCTGGCCTTTTCTAGTTAAGGAAACAATATTATTATCAATAGAAATCATGTTGTTCTTAAGAGCGAGTTCTAGTATGGTTTTTGAACGTATTTTTTGCCAATTAATATGCTCGTTTAAGTGATTTACATGTCGCTCTGCCTGTTCTTGATGATTGCCTAGGTGTAATAAAAACGTAAGTAAAGAGACCTCTGTGCGTTGTTGTTTTTCACGATATATTACTGCGATTAATCCTTTACTAGGAGCGAATAAATAAACCATTAAAAAGAGGAGTCCTAGCATTGAGGTAATTGAGCCTGCTATTGAAGCATCTAACCAATGCGCAACCCAATAGCCTGAGATTGCACTAAACACCCCAAATATCACAGAAAGAAGAATCATTTTCTTTAGATCAGTTGTGAGCAAATAGGCTGTTGCTGCAGGTGCAATCATTAAAGCCACTACCAAAATAGCACCAACAGCATCAAAAGCACCAACTGTTGTTATGGAAGAGACCGTCATTAATCCATAATGAATGATTGCGGGAGAAAAGCCTAATGCAGAGGCTAGGCCCACATCAAAAGTACTCACTTTTAATTCTTTGAAAAAGGCAATTAATAAAGTGATTGTAATTAACAAAATACAACCAATAACCCACAACGATTTTGGGCCAATATCTATGCCAGCCACCATTAAGCGATCGAAGGGCGCAAAAGCTAATTCCCCTAAGAGAACCGCATCAATATCCAAATGGACATCATTGGCGTTTTTAGCAATTAAAATGACGCCTATACTGAAAAGTACTGGAAATACTAACCCAATAGCAGTGTCTTCTTTTACAAGCCCAGTTTTTTGAATATATTCAACTAAAACAACGGTGATAATTCCTGTAACTGCGGCAAGTAAAATGAGTAATGGTGAATTCAAATCTTGGGTAATAAAAAATCCTACCACAATCCCAGGTAGGATTGAATGACTAATAGCATCGCTAATCATTGCCATTTTACGGAGCACCAAAAAAGCACCTGGAATAGCACAGGCAATAGCTACCAAACTTGCAATGAGCTGTATTTCAATTTGAGCATTACTCATTGTCGTTTAAATGTTGATTATACAAATTTGCTGCAGATTTAAATCCTTCGGGAGTAAGAGACCACATGTTTTCGGTTATGGTCACATAATTTTTATCCACTAATTTCTGAAGTGTTTTACGGGTATACCCCTGAAAATTATTCAAAATCTTAATGGTATGTGGGTGAGATATGTCTTCATGGGTTTTTGCAATATTAAACATGAATGACAAGGTCTTTTGTAATTTTAAATCTCTACGGTTTTTTCGAAATCTAATTTCTCTAAATAATAATCCGCGATTTGGGGAAAATATAAATGAAAACAAAACAAATACGGCAGCGACGAGTACAATCACAGGTCCTGTAGATAGGTTGTTTTGACTTGCACTAATTGCTGTTCCAAAAACGCCTGAAAAAGCACCAAATATAGCCGCCAATATTACCATAACTCCAAGACTATTGGTCCATTGTCGTGCTGCGGCAGCAGGAGCTAATAGCATGGCGCTCATCAGTACAACACCAACGGTTTGTAGTCCTAATACAATTGCTAACACAATAAAAGTTGTAATTAAAATGTCGATAAACTTGGTGTTAAATCCCAAAGTTTTAGTGTAATCAGCATCAAAGAGTAAGAGTTTAAATTCTTTCCAAAAAAGTAATAAAACCAATAAACAGATCCCTGTTACAATGGCCATAAGCCACACATCACTTTCTACTAATGTTGCTGCTTGTCCAAATAAATATTTATCTAATCCTGCTTGATTTGCATTAGGCTGTTTTTGGATAAATGTGAGTAAGAGCATTCCAAAACCAAAAAACAAAGATAAAATAAGGCCTAAGGCGGTATCCGATTTTAAATGTGTTTTGGAAATAATACCACGAATCCAAAACGTACCTATAAGACCACTAATGAGTGCTCCAATAAGCAAAACGTTACTGTCTTTAGCGCCAGTAATTAAAAAAGCAATCGCAATTCCTGGCAAGGCCGCATGTGAAATGGCATCTCCTAACAAGCTTTGTTTCCGTAATACTGCAAAACTACCAAGCATCCCACAAACGGCACCCAATATAGCGGTTCCGAGGGTAATGGTTCGAAGCGTATAATCTGTAAATATTAACTCTATGTATTCTTGTAAGTCTATTGGTAATTAGTTTTTAGTGGTTAGTTTATAGAGGTTAGTCTTTGTTTTAAGATATTTTTGAAGGCTAGTTATCATTTTTGATAATTCCACCAGTTTTTCTCTAATTTCGTTATCGGCTAATTCCGAAATATAGTTTTGTCTTTTCGCAATAGTTGAACAAACGACACATTCGTTTAATGAATCTAAAGCCATTTGTAAAAACCTATTGAATTGTTTGTCCGTATCTGAGGATCCTTCAGCAATATTTAAAGCTATCGAAACTGCTGCTCTTGAAAACTGCGAAGATAAGGCATATCGCTCTGTATTTGGGAATTTGTCACATACATTATAAGCCAGATCAACAAAATCGAGTGCTTTTTGATACACTTTTAAATCTTCAAATTTAAATTTTGCTTTGCTCATAATTTTTCTATTCACTATTAGACTATCCACTTAATACTATTCCTGAATACTAACTTTATAATTAATACCATAGGTCTTTGTTAAATTGTCATCATTAAAGATGTCTTTAACGGGGCCTGTGGCAATTTTTTTTACGTTTAAAAAGGTTACCCAGTCAAAATATTCAGGAACTGTTTGTAAATCGTGATGGACTACTATTAAAGTTTTACCAGCTTTACGCAGTTCTTTTAAAATATTAATAATTGCTATTTCGGTGGTAGCATCAACCCCTTGAAAAGGTTCATCCATAAAATATATTGAGGCGTTTTGAACTAGGGCACGTGCTAAAAATATGCGCTGTTGTTGTCCTCCAGACAACTGGCTAATTTGTCTGCTTTTAAAGGAGAGCATTCCAACTTTCTCTAGAGCTTCCAAAGCGGCTTTCTTTTCTTTTTGTCTGGGGCGTTTTATCCATCCTAAACTACCATAAGTTCCCATCATAACAACATCTAAAGCTGTGGTTGGGAAATCCCAATCGACACTTCCTTTTTGAGGAACATAGGCGACAAGGGAACGTTGTTTTTCATAAGATTTACCATAAATACTCACACTTCCAGCTATTGGTTTTAAAATACCTAATATGGATTTTATGAGTGTTGATTTCCCTGCACCATTTGGTCCAACAATAGCCATAAGTACACCCTCCGGAATTTCTAGATCAATATCCCAAAGTACGGGTTTGTAATTATAAGCGACCGTTAAATCATCTATTTTGACTGCTATGTTTTTACTCATTTTTTTTAGGTTTAGTACCTACATATCTTTAAATATTATAGGAATCTTTTCTGGTTACAGATAACCTCTTGCTATTTTAATGCATTCACGATAGTATTCACATTATACTCAAACATTCCAATATAGGTGCCTTCCACGGTCCCTGCATTTCCTAAGGCGTCAGAATAAAGTGTACCCCCAATAGTAATGTTATGACCTTTAGAATTCACTGCTGCTTGTAAAGCTTCAATGGTTCGTTTTGGCACTGAACTTTCTACAAAAATAGATTTTACTTCTTTTTCAATAATGAATGCGGCTAGACGTTGAACATCTTGTACACCAGCTTCGGTAGCAGTTGAAAGGCCTTGAAGTCCTACAACCTCAAACCCGAATGCTCTCCCAAAATAACTGAAAGCGTCATGAGCTGTAACCAAAATTCGTTTATCCTCTGGAAGCGTTTCTATAATTGAAATGATTTTTGTTTTAAGTGTTTTTAATTGTGCTTTGTATTGATCTCCGTTAGCTTGGAATGTTGCTTTGTGTTCTGGAATGGCTTCAGAAAGTTTAAGAACAACAAATTGAGTTGCTTGTTCCCAATAGTCTATATTAAACCAAATATGCGGATCGAAATTCCCTTGAAAAAAACTGGAACTTATTAAGGTGTTTTTATCAATAGCTTCGGCAATAGCAATGGTATTGATGTTTTGGTGGTGCATTTTTTCAAATACCTCTACCAGTTTACCTTCCAGGTGAACCCCGTTGTAAAAGATGATATCTGCATTGGCCAGTTTAGAAACATCGCCTTCACTGGCTTTGTATAAGTGCGGATCCACGCCACTTCCCATTAATCCTTGTAAATTAATTGCATCCCCCGCAATATTCTCAACCAAATCGGTAATCATTGACGTGGTTGTAACAATATTCAATTTTCCATTTTCTTTTTTAGTATCGTTTTTACAACTATTAAAAAGGAGGGATGTTATGAATATTAAGGTATATGTCTTAAATAATTGGAGCTTCATTTCTGCTAAAATTTTATACAAAGTTAAAATAAAATTTAGACTAATCTAAAAATAATGGTTTTTGGATTTAAAATGTATATTTGTTTTAAAATTATATAGCGTGGCTACTTTATCAGAAGAGAATTATTTAAAAGCAATTTACCATCTAGGGAAACAAGGAAATACGGCGGTAAGCACTAATTCTATTGCAGAAAAAATGCAGACCAAAGCATCTTCTGCTACAGACATGATTAAAAAATTGGCTGAAAAATCACTAGTTGACTATAAGCGATATCAAGGGGTTACCTTAACCGAAAAGGGACGTTTAATTGCTGCGATTGTGGTAAGAAAGCACAGGCTTTGGGAGGTTTTTCTTGTTGAGAAACTTAATTTTTCCTGGGACGAAGTACATGATGTTGCTGAACAGCTCGAGCATATAAAATCCCCAAAACTAACAAATGAACTCGATGCCTTTTTAGATTATCCAACTGAAGATCCACATGGTGATCCTATTCCAGACAAGGACGGCAATATTAAGGAAACTGAAAAAATAGTATTGGCTCATATTAATGTTGGTGAACATTGTATTTGTGTAGGGGTAAAGGATTCTTCTTCAGAGTATTTAAAATATTTGGATAAAAATAAGATTGCTTTAGGGACACCTTTAGAGGTTGTTGCTAAAGAAGCTTTCGATAATTCTATGAGTATTGTGGTAGGGTCGGAACAATTAATTATTTCTAATGTAGTTGCAAACAATCTCTTTGTAAAGCTCAGTTAATTAGGAGTTTATGTTAGCGGCATTGCGTTGTGTTTTTAATAACACAGCGAAACAAATTTTTTAGTGACATCCACAATTATCAGAACCGCAGGATTTAGAATTTCTTTTTTTAGATTGGCCTTTGGTTAAGCTTTTAAAGGTCTTGGGACTCCATAAGAACTTTTTTACCAAAAATCCAAGGGCAAAGGTGACTGTTGTAATTACTAATATGGTTTGAATGGTATTATTCATAATTTATTTGTCGGTACATGAATCGTAACTTAACATAAATGTTACAGACTCTAATGCATCAGAATTGCCGATTACTTCATAAATTGAAATGCAATTAAAGCCACAACATATGCGATGGCAGACATGCCTATCAACTGTGTTAAAGGCCATTTCCAACTGTTTGTTTCACGTTTAACAATGGCCAGAGTACTCATGCATTGCATGGCAAACGCATAAAAGAGTAATAAAGATATTCCGGAAGCCAAGGTGAACACTTTTGCGCCATTTGAATATACTTCAGCAGCCATTTTATTTTTTATGGTATCATCGGCTTCGTCAGCACTTCCCACACTATAAATGGTAGCAAGTGTTCCAACAAAGACTTCTCTTGCGGCAAAAGACGTCACTAATGCGATCCCAATTTTCCAATCATAACCTAAAGGCTTAATTGCTGGTTCAATGCCTTTTCCTATGATGCCTATATAGGAGTGTTCAAGTTTGTGGGCTGCAATTTTATCTTCTAATTCTAAGTTGTTTAATGTTGTATGCTGCGAGTTTACAATTGCTTCAGCATTATTGAATTCATCCCCTGGTCCATATGAAGCTAACACCCATAGAATAATAGAAATGGCTAAAATAATTTTACCAGCTTCAAACACAAAGCTCTTTGTTTTTTCAAGTACCGTAATACCAACATTCTTTAAAAGCGGAATTTTGTATCCTGGCATTTCTATTACAAAGAATGATTTGTGGTTTGATTTTAAGATTTTATCTAAAATATAAGCTGAAAACACAGCCATTCCAAAGCCGATAAGGTAAAGGAACATCAAGGTTAATGCCTGATAACTTAATCCTAAAAATCGCCCTTCTGGAATTACCAAAGCTATAATAATTAAATATACGGGTAGTCGAGCAGAGCATGTTGTAAAAGGGGTTACTAAAATTGTAATTAAGCGCTCTTTCCAATGTTCTATATTTCGGGTTGCCATTATTGCGGGAATGGCACAGGCTGTACCAGAAATTAACGGAACAACACTTTTTCCGCTCAATCCAAAGCGACGCATGATGCGATCCATTAAAAACACAACACGACTCATGTAGCCACTTTCTTCTAAGACCGAAATGAATAAAAACAAGAAGGCAATTTGTGGAATAAATATGGCGACACCGCCTATCCCGGCAATAATTCCTTCAGCTAATAAATTGGTGAATATTCCTGCTGGTAATGTGTCCTTAACCCATTCAGCTAGAGATACAAACGAGGAATCAATAAGGTCCATAGGAACACTTGCCCAGTCATATATAGCTTGAAATATGGTAAGCAGGATAATAAAGAAAATAACATACCCCCAAACTTTGTGTGTAAGGATGCGATCAAATTTTGCTCTTAAACTCGTTGCTTTTGAAGCATCAATAGTTTGACCATCTTTTAAAACTTTATTTATAAATTGATAGCGTTTTATAGTTTCTTTTTGTTGTAGACGTTTAAGTTCGCCTTCTGATTTGGTTTGAAACTTGGAAACATCAAGTTCTTGCCTAGTCATTTTTCCAAAATTCACATCTTGGGTAATTACAAGCCAAAGTTTATAAGGCTCTTGATTAGGGAAGGCTTTTGCTAAGCGTTCAAAATATGAACTATCAATTGTAGAGGTGTCAAGACAAGGTTGAACCGAAAGTTCCCTGTAATTGCTAATAAGGTCCTTTATATCTTGTATGCCAGAATTTTTACGCGTGCTTACTAAGGCTATTTTAGTATTTAAATGCTGTTCTAAATATGGAATATCTAATGAAATACCTTTACGATTCATTCTATCTGCCATATTAATGACAAGAATGGTTGGTATTTTAAGATCTTTAATTTGTGTAAAAAGGAGTAAGTTTCGTTTTAAATTTTCAACATCACTTACAATTATAGCGACATCTGGGAAGTCTTTATCATTTTTATTTAGCAGCAGTTCTATAACTACATTTTCATCAAGTGAGGAGGCATTTAAACTATAGGTTCCTGGTAAATCGAGAATATGAGCTTTAACACCACGAGGTAATTTGCAAATGCCTTCTTTTTTCTCGACGGTGATTCCTGGATAATTACCTACTTTTTGATTTAAACCAGTGAGGGCGTTAAAAACTGATGTTTTTCCTGTATTAGGATTTCCTATTAGGGCAACATTAATTTGTTTACTCATGCGACAATTTATCGATAAAAATTAATGCTGCAGTTTCTTTTCTAATAGCAAGATGGCTTCCATTAATATTCAAATACATGGGGTCTGCAAAGGGTGCAACTTGAAGCAATTCAACTTCATTTCCAGGTAAGCATCCCATTTCTAAAAGTTTTAGTGGAATATTTCTGGAAGAAATATCTGAAATAATACCACGTTCTCCTTTTCTTAAATCTGCTATTGTGAATTCCATCTTATTTAGATTCATTTTAAAGAAGCAAAAATACTAAAAAGATTAGTCTTTGTACGATGCTTTTAAAATTTTTATATCATCCATTAATCTATCAATATCTTCAAGGCTTGTACCATCATAAAACCCGCGTATTTGGCGCTTTTTATCGATAAGCATAAAGTTTTCGGTATGGATCATATCAAAAGGTCCGCCGTCTCCATTATCTTTTACGGCCATATATGACTTTCTTGCTAACTCGTAAATTTCTTTTTTATCCCCTGTAACCAAATTCCACTTGGCCGCATTAACACCTTTTTCGTTGGCATATCGTTTTAATTGTGCCACTGTGTCTATTAATGGAGTTACGGTATGAGACAGTAGCATTACATCATCATCAGCAATAATTCTTTGTTGAATAGCCTTCATATTGGTGGTCATTATGGGGCATATGGTTTGACAGGTGGTAAAAAAGAAATCGGCGATATAGATTTTGTTCTTATAATTATCTTGAGTTATGATTTCACCATTTTGATTAATTAAACTAAAGTCAGAAATATGGTGATATTTTTTTTGAAACTGTATCGTACTGTCCACCAATTCAGCATTAACAGTGGCTGGCTGGTATATGGGCAAGGGTTTTTGAACATCTAAAATATTATAGATTATGGACACAATTACAATGGATAGTACTAGTAAACAGATTCCAAAGAATTTGTATTTTTTAAAGAATTCTAACATTTAATTTTGATTATAAGGTCAAATAATTGCTGCAAAAATACATCATAATTACTTTAGAAGCTGTTTTTTATGCTACAACTAATCCTTCAAGATTAAAACAAAATGTCTTTAAATAAAGTGGTTATTATTTTTACCTAAGAGCTTCATAAAAGGATGTTAAAAGCCTAATGCGGTGCTATTAAGTTTTCTAATGTAGCATTAAAGCTTTACTTTTGTGCGTTTATAAATTTTGATTAAAGATACATGGAGTTTGTTATTAAAATATCTCAGTTTTTACTGAGTCTTTCCTTACTTATAGTTTTACACGAAATGGGGCATTTTATCCCAGCTAAAATATTTAAAACCAGAGTAGAAAAATTTTACTTGTTTTTTGATGTTAAGTATTCGTTGTTTAAAAAGAAAATTGGAGATACTGTTTACGGGATAGGTTGGTTGCCTCTTGGAGGATATGTGAAGATCTCGGGAATGATCGATGAGAGTATGGATAAGGAGCAAATGGCAAAACCACCACAACCTTGGGAGTTTCGTTCTAAACCATCATGGCAGCGTTTAATTATTATGCTTGGTGGGGTTACGGTTAACTTTGTTTTGGCATATGTTATTTATGTGTTTATATCTTTTGCTTATGGAGACACAGATTTTTCTTCTGAGAGCTTGAAAGATGGGTATTGGATTGAAAGTCCATTATTAGTAGATTTAGGATTTAAGACAGGAGACAAGGTTGTTTCTATTAATGGGAACGAGATAAATTCACATTCTGACATATTTAAATATCTAATAGGAGCCCAGACTTTTGTTATTGACAGAAATGGTGAAGATAAAACAATAGACTTACCAGTAGATTTTCTTGGACAGTTATCCACTAGAGGAACAAGGTCTTTATTTAATTTTAGAATCCCCTTTATGGTAAGCACTGTGTCAGATTCTTCATTAAATAAGGGTGCAGATTTGAAACAGGGAGATATTATTAGATCCATTAATGGAAAAGAACTAAGGTATTTTGACCAGGCAAGGACAACATTAGAACCGCTAAAAGGGCAAACAATATCTGTAGATATATTAAGAGGTAATGAAACCATAAAAAGAGATCTTAAAGTTGACAACGAAGGAAAATTAGGAATTTATCCAGCCGATCATAAAACAAGGTTTGCAGAACTAGGTTACTTTGAAATCACTCAGAAGGATTACACTTTTTTAGAAAGTTTTGGAGGTGGAGCCACGAAGTTCAAGGATAAGGTCTATTCTTATTGGGAGCAGCTAGGCGTTATTTTTAGTCCAGAAACAGGCGCTTATAAGGGTGTTGGAGGCTTTAAAGCGATTTTCGATATTTTTCCTGCTACCTGGAGCTGGCAAGCATTTTGGAGTCTTACAGCCTTTTTATCGATTATGCTAGGGGTTTTAAACCTATTACCAATTCCTGCATTAGATGGAGGTCATGTTATGTTTTTGCTGTATGAAATGGTGTCCGGAAGAAAGCCTGGAGATAAATTTATGGAGTATGCACAAATGGTAGGATTCTTTATTTTAATAGCCCTAGTACTCTTTGCAAACGGCAACGATATTTTTAAAGCAATATTTAATTAATTTTTTTTTAAATTTATAGTTGTAGTATTTAAAAATATATATATATTTGCGCTCGCTAAAGCGAAATAACACTCCTCCTTAGCTCAGTTGGTTAGAGCATCTGACTGTTAATCAGAGGGTCCAAAGTTCGAGTCTTTGAGGAGGAG
>Ga0105355_10003247_pt1 | contig 14313 bp, 12 predicted proteins | sample GOMGulsemesocosm_2_FD_83508 | JGI IMG/M metagenome (GOLD analysis project Ga0105355, IMG submission 83508) | Methane-oxidizing microbial communities from mesocosms in the Gulf of Mexico - GOM9C Gulf of Mexico | ecosystem: Environmental > Aquatic > Marine > Cold seeps | place: Gulf of Mexico... | reverse complement strand
TCGGTTGCAGTTATCAAGAAAATGTCCTAAAAGTGATATTTGAAGAATTCGAGACTATTGTCGCTTTTCCTTAGGGGGTAGTTCAAGGTAAAATAGTTTAAATAGTATTTATTTTCCCTTTTGAGAGCGTAGTTGTGAAAAATAAGAGTAAAAAAAGATTTATTGCTGGTGCTGTTTGCCCTAAATGTAAAGCGCAAGATACGATGGCATTAACCAAAGAAGATGATGTAGAGAAAGTTACTTGTGTCAGTTGTGGTGAGCAAATGACACAAAGTGAGCCTCAAGTTGAACAAGCAGTGCGTCAACATGAGCAGGTTATCGGGGTGTTTAAACCTTAATAGTGTACGTTAATTGTAGTAGCTCATAGGTAAACTTTTCGGTTCTATAGCTGATATTAATTTCTTACTACTATAGCGGTTTGGGTCGGATAGACGACACCTGTTACCAGATGTCGACCTCCTGTAACCGTACGTGCAACTTTCACTGCATACGGCTCAAGCCTCCACGAAGGCGTATTATCTCAACCCTGCATCCTTATAAAACAGTTAAGACCGGCTTAAACCAAGTGTTTTTACATTTCTTCCCAAGTTTTCGCTTACTTAAGTAAACTTCATATTAGGGATCGTAAGGGGTAGCCGTACTTCTGATTTTTACATGTCTTTTTATCGGGGTATGGGCAATTTGAACAAGGTTTAATAAACAATCCATGTTCGCTATTTTCTGCCAGCCGTGAAATTGCCATTGACCTTTACGGTTCAGAAAATATTTCCTCGCTATCAAGTGTCTACTTTCAGTTGGATGACGCTTGGTTGCCCATCTCCATAACATTAGTTAAAAATTATAATGGATTGAACTTATAACTAAGATGTAAGAGGGATATGTATAAAAATTATTCATGTATATCAATAAAAATTTTCAATTGTATCGCAAGCTAAATAAAGGTAATTTTTATATCAACATTCTATTTTGAGTGGATGGCTTGCCAGAAGTGACTTGTCATCTGTACTGCTAAATAAATAAGCTGTCACTCAATAAATAATTAAAAGTAAATAAAAACTATGGAATCATTCGGAATATTAAGTTTAGTGCCTGCCGTCATTGTACTAATTTTAGCTATTTTTACTAAACGGCCGCTAGAATCACTTATAGCAGGTAGTATCGTGGGGTTATTAATGATTGACCCGAGTAATTTTATTTTTAGTTTTACTGATTTGGCACAAAAAACCATTATAGATCCAACCATAGGTTGGATTTTTATTGTTTGTGGTTTAATGGGAAGTTTAATTGTTTTATTACTGAGAACAGGCGCTGCATTGGCTTTTAGTCTTTCAATTTCAAAAAGAGCAAAAAACCGTAAAGTGGCATTATTGAGTACCTGGGTTTTAGGGTTAGTTATTTTTATTGATGATTACCTAAATGCGTTAGCGGTTGGTACAACCATGCGAAGACTCACCGACAAGTACAAGGTGTCACGAGAAATGCTTTCTTATGTAGTTGACTCTACTGCCGCACCCATTTGTATTTTATTACCCATTTCCACTTGGGCAGTTTTTTTTGTCGCCTTGCTTGAATCTAATGAGGTAGTAGGTAAGGGCCAGGGTATGGCTTTGTATATAGAATCTATTCCTTATATGTTCTACGCATGGGCTGCGATCCTTATTGTGCCGCTTGTTGCCGCGGGATGGTTCCCAATTATAGGGCCGATGAAAAAGGCTGAAAAATTAGCAGAACAAGGCAAAAGTCACTATATGCTAATTGACGCGGCAGAGGTAGCTCCTGAGGTTATTGGCGCGGCAGATAAAGTTAATATCTGGAGTTTTATAATACCTATGTTAAGTCTCATTGGCATATCATGGTATAACGATATCAATGTACTCGTTGGCGTGGTTTGCTCTGTTGCTATTACGGTGGCACTTTTTGGAATACAAGGTGTGATGAAATGGGGGGAGTTATTTGATGCTGTGATTGATGGAATTCGTTTAATGATTCCGGCATTGGCGATTATTTTAGCCTCTTTTATGCTAAAAGAGGTAGGTGCTCAAATGGGGTTATCTAACTATGTTATTAAAACAGTAGAGCCATTAATGACCGCGGAATTACTTCCTGTAATTACTTTCATCGCTATTGCTATAGTCGCATTTACTACCGCCGCTTTTTGGGGCGTATTAGCGCTTTCAGTACCTATTATTTTACCGTTAGCACAACAAATGGGAACACCATTACCTTTAGTTATTGGTGCTATGATGTCAGCGGCGGCCTTTGGGAGTCATGCTTGCTTTTATAGTGACTCAACAGTGCTAGCAGCTCAGGCAAGTGAAGTAGGTGTTATGGAACACGCCTTATCGCAATTACCATATGTATTAATAAGTGGAGCGATTGCAGCGATGATATGGTTATTTATCGCTTTCTTATAAATATTCTATTCGAGATTTTTCAAGGATTGTTAAGGGATTAAATGAATATTGATATTAGAAAAGTAAAATTAACAGATCGTAGTGTATGGCAAAAACTATGGCAGCAGTATCTTGTGTTTTATAAATCGGAAAACTTCCAAGATGAATTAACCGAGATACTCTGGCAAAGGATACATACGCTCGAAAATCCAATTAACTGTCTTGTTGCTCAAAGTCTAGAAACGGGTAAAACATTCGGTTTTGTTCATTATTTTCCGCATGCAGATACGTGGCAAAAATATCCTGTTTGCTACTTAGAAGACTTGTTTGTATCACCTGAAACACGCGGAAAGGGTCTAGGTGAACTGTTGATAAAGTCAGTTGTTGAGCAAGCAAAAGAGCAAGGCTGGCAAGATGTTTATTGGCAAACTCAACATGATAATAACGTTGCAAGAGGATTATACGACAAGCTAACAGGTGGCACTGATGGCTACGTTACCTATCGAATACCTACAAATGATTAAGTTATACCCAAGCCTGACGAATCCCAACGTACATCTAACTCACCTAAGTCTTGATAGTAGCAAGCAGTATCAAGGCTTTGCAGACTAACATTATAAATTTTGGCTAGTGTTTGTAGGCGTGTTATTTGTTCAAGTTTAGAATACTTACTATGTGATATTGTTACTTGGGATAGGGTTACCGAACCCTGAATACTTGAAAAACGTCGACTATGAAACTCAGTTACTAGGGCGTCAAAGAGTAAATGCTTTTCAGGTAGCATAGAATTATTTTGTGCAAGCATAATAGTTGTCAAAAAAAGTTATCATCAGAAAATTAAAAAAAGGGTTTGCTAATGAAAAATTTAGCAAACCCTTAAAGGAAATATTAACGCTAACTAACTTTAATTAAACTACGTTTTTAGGTATCTAGTGAACTATACTTGAGTTGTTTTGTTCACTACCCCTTAAAAGAGGTAGTTATACGCAAAGGTATTATATAAAACAGACTAATCTTGCAAAAAATTATCTTTCACTAAGTCCCTGATAGTTGATTCGATAGACTCTCTAAGTGTTACAGCTATCTCATCAATTTGCTCTTTCGATATTATCAGTGGTGGCGACATAACAATAATATTGCCAATAGGGCGAATAATTAAACCTCTTTTACGACAGTGTTCAAAAACGCGGTTGGCAATAGCAGCTTCTACAGGTAAAGGCTCTTTAGTCTCATTGTTAGCAACAAACTCAATCCCCAACATAAGGTGGCTTCCTCTGGAGTCGCCAAAAATAGGCAGGTCACTGAGTGTTTTCATTTTTTCTTGAAAATAGGGACCCACTTCTTTAACGTGATCAAGTATTTTCTCACGTTCGATTATCTCTATGTTTTTTAATGCTGCGGCACAAGCTACTGGGTGGCCAGAATAGGTATAACCCATAGTTAAAACGCCACCGCCCGTTTTTGGGTTGGAAACAACACTCCAAACTTTGTCTGATATAATTGCTGCGCCTAGAGGAATATAACCAGAGCTAATACCTTTAGCTGTTATAATAATATCTGGTTGCATTTCAAAAACAGCTTCAGAGGCAAAAAAGTGACCTAAACGACCAAAAGAAGTGACTACTTCATCGGCAATATAAAGGATGTCGTACTTCTTACACATTTCATGCATCGCTTTATGGTAACCCTTTGGCGCAACTAATACGCCACCTGCGCCCATAATCGGCTCAGCAATAAATGCGGCAACATTGTTCTCGCCCAATTGCATAATACGGTTTTCAAATTCATCAACTAAAAATTGTGTGAATTCTGCTTCAGAAAGTTTTTCAGCACCTTTGGGGCGATGAAACATGTCAGCCGCAGAGATATGATTGATCCAATCATCGGCAATACGGTCTAAGTTATCTTTACAACCATGAATACCTGTTAAGTTTGAGGCAACATAAGTCGAACCATGGTAAGCATTATTACGTGAAATAATTTGTTTTTTGTTCCCTTTACCACGAATATTGTTGTAGTAATGGATCAAACGAATTGCAGAATCTACAGCAGTTGAACCGCCACAAGTGTAGAATACATTATTAAGATCGCCAGGTGCTAACTCAGCTAATTTTGCCGCTAAAATAGCCCCAGGTTCATTAGTGCTATGACCGAACGGATTGTAATACTGCATGCTCAAGACTTGTTCGCTGATCGTTTCTGCCATTTCTTTACGGCCATGGCCTATATTAACGCACCACAAACCCGCAATACTATCTAGGTATGATTTGCCACTAGCATCGGTAATATGCATACCATCTGCTTTCGAAATAACTTGGCTACCTTCTTCTGCGAAAGAACTAAAATCAGTATAAGGGTGAATAAAGTGATCTTTGTCCATTTTCCATATTTGTTTAGCTGAGTAATTTACTGAATTTGTTGACATCTTGCACCTCACAATTTTGTTATCTTTAAAAACTTTTGGTTGTGATGCTACACACCTTTCCACTTCTGGCGAAAATACCACTCACAACGCTTCAATTTACTACAGGAGAATCTAACTTTTACTACAGGGATAGACAAAGGATAAAAATTTAACGATTTGATTAAAATTTTTAATGTATTACTGTGCTGTTTTAATTTTCATCCAGATTTAATAGGTTATTTTAAATAAAACCTAGGTATTGATTAAAAGTTTTAATACTATATTAATTAAACAATTTTTTATTTTAAGGTGATAGCATGAAGAAAAAGTCTGGTTTCAATCGATTGCCACCGCTTTCAGCCTTAAGAGGTTTTGAAGCAGCTGCTAGGTTAAATAGTTTTTCAAAAGCCTCAAGCGAACTATTTATGACTCAATCTGCCATTAGTCATCAGGTTAAATTACTTGAAGAGTATTTTGGTCAAGCACTCTTTAAACGTGTAAATCGAACTGTAGAAGTAACTGATGCCGGTATAGATTTTCTTAAAACTACCCAGCTTGTACTCAGCCAATTGCAAAAAGGCACTATCAGGCTAGAGTTTTTTAACAAAGAGGCTGTAATTTTAAATACAACACCCGCTTTTGCTAGTAAATGGTTGATGGGACGTTTACCCAATTTTAAACAACAAAACCCTGATTTAGATGTTTGGGTTTATACCCAGTATTCACAACATCAGTTAGAGAATGCAGAAGTCGATTTTGCCATTTGGTTAGGCACAGGAGACTGGCCAGGCACCCAATGTATTAAATTATTTGATGATGAAGTAACACCGCTTTATGGGCCAAGCATGCTAGCAGATGGACAAACAATTGAAACAGCGCAAGACTTAGCGAACTTTCCCTTAATTCATGTAGAGCAGGTAGAGCGACGAGAAGATTGGCACGCTTGGTTAACGCAAGAGGGCGTGAGTGAAGTGGAAAGTGTAGTTGGTTATAATTTTAATGATTCTAGTTTAGCACTCGATTGTGCATTGTCAGGGCAAGGAGTTGTGCTTGGCAGTACTTTGCTTGCACAAGATCTTATTGTCTCAGGACAACTTATTAGACCGTTTGAACATAGTCTAGCAACTGAGTTAAACTACTATCTAGTTTATCAAGAAGATAAAGTGAAAGAAGAAAATATACAACGTATGATTGATTGGGTTTTAGCGGAATTTTCTAATGCTGTTAATCAAGTTGAATAGTTTCATTAGTTGGGTTGCTATTTTATAAGTAATATTTACCGTGTTTGGTTTTATTGACCGCTCTTACGCAATAAGCATATATTCGTGTAGAACGAATAAGGAAAATCTTGAAAATCATAGCTAGATTGTTTTTTATACTTTTTGGTATTCTACCAATACAAAATTATGTAATGGCCGAAGAAATAATTATTGCTGCTGACGTATGGTGTCCCTACAATTGTTCTCTGGTAGAAGAGGATAAACCAGGCTTCATGGTAGAGTTAGCGAGAACTATTTTTGAAAGACATGGGATTCAGGTCAAATACGAAGTAATGCCCTGGTCTAGGGCAATGAAACTAGTCAGTAATAATACAATCCAAGGGCTCATATCAGGAACGCCATTAAATACTACCGTAAAATTGATTTTCCCAGAAGAAGAACAAGGAAGAATGCAAAATAGCTTTTTTACTATGGGAGCTAATAATTGGGTTTATGAGGGGGTCCATTCACTTTCTGAAATTAAGCTTGGTGTCATTCAAGGTTATAATTACGGCCCAGAAATTCAACCTTATGTGGAAAGGAAGAAAAAAGTTGGAATAATGACAGGAGACGATCCATTAGAAAGATTAATTAACATGATGAAAATGAATAGAATTGACACTATTTTAGAAGATAAAGCTGTCTTTATAAATACAGCGACAAAGATGGGGTTTAAAGATTATCGATTTGCCGGTAATGACAGGACACCACCAGAAATGAATAATCTATTTATTGCTTTCTCCACAACAGAAAAATCCAAAGAGTATGCAAAAATTTTGTCAAAAGGAATGAAAGAGTTAAGAGCTTCAGGAGAATTATCTAGGATTCTTAGCAAATATGGTCTAAAAGATTGGAAGTGAAATGAGCAAATATCTGATTAACTGCTCAGAGAGTCAATATATAGATTTTTCTGAGACCAAAACCAATTAAATAAATCAATATGATTACTGGTATTAGTCTTTCTGGCTATCGCATAGTAATGTTAATATGTAAAGAATTTAAATCATCATCCATGAAAATTAATACCCAAGTAATTAACAGAACGATATCTCCATTTATGCTTTTTTAGCTATATACCCAAGCTACTAAAGACAAGTGCCCCTCTGTTCGTAGTAGTACAGCAAGCTGGCGGTACTAAACTTAATATTCTAAATGACTCCATTAATATTGCTCTATATTGTATTACTAACTAATAAGGCAGTTTATACCTTTAGTTACTACAAAATATGATCTTTTCTCTAATTAATGCCTAATTAAAAAACTGGTAATTATTAATAATTTTAATGAAAACCATCTAAATCAGCGACATTATCTATTACTGCAGGATGTTTTTTAGTTAATAGATAAATTTTTTTCATCAATTTAATGAAAAATCTTTGTTTTAACAATTTTGCTAAAACTTGTAATGTTAATTACAACAAAAACATTAACCACAAAAATAACATTACTATAATAGAAAAGGTGAACAAAATGGCACAAGGCATTAAAAGTTTTAAACCAACGCTATTGGCGAGCTCTATCGCTTTAGTTTGTAGTATAAATGCATTCGCAGAAGAGGAAAATCAAGTATCAGACTCTAATGGCAATAAAATTGAAGTTATCTCTATAACCGCCCAAAAGCGTGTACAAAATTTGCAGGCAGTTCCTGTTGCGGTAACAAACATTACTAGTGAAGATATTGAAAGACACGGTTTTAGTAGTGCCTCTGATATTCAGTTTCAAACTCCTGGGTTAATTGTTTCTTATGCTTCGACCAGTGCTATACCTAACTTTTCAATTAGAGGCATAGGATTAAACGACTTTACAGCGGTACAAAGTTCTCCGGTTGCAATTCATGTTGATGATGTTTACCTTGGTTCATCTACTATGCTTAACTTTGCTTTATTCGATATCGAGCATGTTGAAGTACTAAAAGGACCACAGGGTACTCTTTATGGTCGAAACGCCACAGGTGGTGCGGTAAATTTTTACACTAATGCTCCTAGTCAAGATTTTGAAGCAAGAGTTAGTGTTGACATTGCCAACTATGAGTCAATAACAACTGATGGTTTTATTACAGGATCTTTGACAGATACATTATCGGCACGAGTGTCACTTTATAATAATGAACAAAAATCAGGGCCATACTCTCACCCCGTTTACGGTGATGTTGGAAAAAAATCAAAAACAGCTGCAAGACTTCAGCTTTTATGGGAACCTAATGATGACTTTGATGCTAAATTAAGCGTTTTTGGTGGCAAAGATGAATCTGATGGAAATCAGTATCAAGGTTTTGGAACAGAAGGTGAAAACTGTAATTTATACGCGAATGCTGACTATAGCTTTGCTACCCAACAAAACTGTCATTCAATAGCCGGAGCTAATGGTAGCGAACAAGCGCTTGATGATGACCCATTCACGTTACAAAGTGGCGTTATAAATCGTGATGAAATAGAGGTGTTTGGTACTTCACTCGCTATTAATTATGAATTTAATGATATTTTATTGTCATCAATTACTAATTACTCTGAAGCTGATCGAGTGTCGCAAGAAGACGCTGACGGCTTTTCTGTACGCGCAGTTGATGTTGGTTATGACACTCACTTTAAACAAGCAAGTGAAGAATTACGTTTAGCTTCACTTGCAAAGCAGGCACTTGAATGGACTGTGGGCTTGTATGTATCAAGCGATGAGTTATACACACCATTAACAGAGTCTGATTATAGTGATGCTTTTGGTGGTTATCGACCTAATCATGCCTACCAATTAGATGGTGAGTCAGTCGCTATATTCACCCATAATGAATATCATATAGATGACAAATTCTCAGTAATTGCTGGCTTGCGTTACACTCATGAAACGCGATCATTTAAAGGCGGTACAGTTACAGCCGTACCAGGTGTTGGTCCAGATGATAATGGTGATTTTGTTGCCTCGATGCCTCCCTCGCTAGTACCTGACGTTAACGATGCTGCTAGCTTCAATGAGGCCTATTTAGATAAAGAACTTACTTTTGACAAGTGGTCATGGCGTTTAGGCTTAAATTACCAAATAGATGGTGATACTTTTGCTTATGCAAGTATCGCTAATGGCTTCAAAAGTGGTGGATTTATTGGAGATGTAACTACACAAACAGCGTTGGAAAATCCATATGATGAAGAAGATTTAACTGCCTATGAAGTAGGCCTTAAAGCTGATATATCAGACTCATTACGCTGGAATACTTCAGCTTTCTATTATGATTATACCGATATAATTCTGGCTGTAACTTTAGCAGGAGAATTAAACGATTTATTTATTAATACGAATGTTTCAAACGCTGATATTTATGGGATAGAAACAGATGTTATCTGGATACCTGCAGATGATTGGGAAGTACGAATTGGCGGCACAATTCTTGATACAGAACAAGAAAAAGTAACACCCGTTCAAGCACAAATTGATGGTAGCGAATTACCTAATGCCCCTAAAGTCAGCGCTAACTTCTCTATTCGATATGAAAAGGAAATTTCTGAAGATTACTTAGCATTCGTTCAGCTTGACGGTACAAGTAGAACCGACTACTACGCCAAGCCAGAGAGTATAGCTCTTTATGAAATTGAAGGTTATACATTACTCAATGCTAGTGTTGTTTTTACCCCTATGAGCGAAGATTGGAAAATTACAGCTTGGATTAAAAACCTTGCAGATGAGCAATATTATACCTACATAAATGATTTATCATTTGCTGGCTCTATGATTAAGACGCCAGGTATGCCAAGAACTTTTGGAGTGAAATTTTCTTATAATTTTTAATTAAAAATAGTAAGAACTTGACAGGAGCTATAGTTAACTTAGCTCCTGTTTTTATTGATACTAGGTAATTGATGAATTTCGCTAATCAATGCGATGAATATTTTACCGACTTTAACTGTAGCTTATTTTCAAAGGGCTAAGCAGAATAAAATTAACAAGTTTCATAACAAAATCGAATCGAGTCACTATGTATAATTATGATAAATGCTACATTAATGGTCAATGGCAATCAGTAACCAATGGTCAAGAAATAGACGTTATTCAGCCTAGCACTGAAAAAGTAATTGGTAAAATCACCCTTGCTAATGAAGCCGATGTAAATTTAGCGGTGCAAGCAGCTAAAGATGCTTTTGTGCGCTTTTCTCAAACCAGCAAAGCATCAAGAATCGTTTTGTTAGAAAAAATCATTAAAGTTTACAAAAATAAAATGCCTTTAATGGCTCGCCATATATCTGATGAAATGGGCGCGCCAATGAATTTAGCTAAAGGTGCTCAGGCAGGCTCTGGTTTAGCGCATCTAGAACAGGCATTAGCCGCTTTAGTTAAATCGCCTGATGATGAAAAAATTGGTAATAGTTTATTATTTCATGAGCCAGTAGGTGTCTGTGCACTTATAACGCCTTGGAACTGGCCTATTAATCAAATTGCTTGCAAAGTTGGCCCCGCTATCGCCGCGGGCTGTACTATGGTTTTAAAGCCAAGTGAAATAGCGCCGCTTAGTGGTTATCTATTTGCTCAAATTCTCGATGAAGCCGGTGTGCCTGCAGGCGTATTCAATATGATTAATGGTGACGGACTTAATGTTGGTTCGCCTTTATCAAGCCATGCTGATATTGACATGGTCTCTTTTACTGGGTCAACAAGGGCTGGGGTTGCAGTAGCAAAAGCGGCTGCGGATACTGTAAAACGTGTCTCACAGGAGTTGGGGGGTAAATCAGCTAATATTATACTTGATGATGTTGATTTAGAAACAGCCATTGTAGATGGTGTTCAAGCCTGCATGCATAATACTGGACAGTCTTGCAATGCACCAACTCGTATGTTGATTCCTGAAAGTCTTTATGAACAGGCTGTTAAAATTGCAGCAAAAGCCGCTGATGACATTAAAGTGGGCGATTTGGAAGATGAAAGTACTTTTATTGGTCCGGTTATTTCCCAAGCGCAATTTGATAAAATCCAAGGACTCATTCAAGTCGCTATTGATGAAGGCGCAAAGCTTATTTCTGGCGGTTTAGGTAAACCGAAAGGGCTTGAGCAAGGTTATTATGTTAAGCCAACAGTGTTTGCCAATGTTGACAATAAAATGACGATAGCTCAAGAGGAAGTTTTTGGTCCCGTGCTGGTGCTTATCCCTTATAAGAATGAACAAGAAGCGATCTATATTGCAAATGATAGCTTATATGGCTTATCCGGATACGTTGCTTCAAAAGATACAAAACGTGCACTTGATGTAGCTAAAAATATTCGTACAGGCATGGTTCATATTAATTACGCATGGACTGATGCCGCAGCACCTTTTGGTGGTTATAAGCAGTCAGGTAACGGCCGTGAGTGGGGGGAATTTGGCCTAGAAGAATTTCAAGAGATAAAAGCTGTCATGTTGTAGAGGCACGGTAATGATAATTTAAAAAACAATCTTACTGCTAAATACCTAATTTACAAAGATTAATCGTTTTTATTTATCTACGTAAAATATCTAACCTAAAGTATGTATTATACCAATTGAAGTAATGAATACATCATCGACTTATTCATTATTTCAATTGGTATTAATTGGCCAATGAGCATTTAAAACGCTCATTGGCCTTTTTTTGTTGGGTAAAAACTTCCGAGATATTGTATCAATGAAACTCGTTACACTCATAGGTTATACCAATTGAAGTAATGAATTGACTCATTCATTATTTCATTTGGTATAACTCTTCTTTTGCAAATATAGAATAAATATCAATTAAATAAATTCGTGATCTTAATGAAAAATAATCATTAGTGATTATTTTTATCTTTGTATAAGATGATTTTATATTATTTTAAACAAACAGATTCAATATGAAACAACCAGTTAACATTTCATCTAATCTAAATCTTAGAGTAAATTCAGATCGCCTTTGGGAGTCAATAATGCAGATGGCAAAAATAGGTGCCACAACTAAAGGAGGATGTAATCGACAAGCCTTAACAAATTTAGATAAACAAGGTCGTGATTTATTTGTTAATTGGTGCAAAGAATTAGGTTGTGAAATTTTAATCGATGAAATAGGGAATATTTTTGCCCGTCGCTCAGGGAAAAATAATAATTTACCTGCTGTAATAACGGGTAGTCATTTAGATACCCAACCAACGGGCGGAAAATTTGATGGCGTGTATGGTGTTTTGGCTGGCTTAGAAGTGCTACGAACATTACATGAGTATAGTATTGAAACCGAACACCCTATTGAAGTCGTTGTTTGGACTAATGAAGAAGGCTCTCGATTTATTCCATCCTGTTTGGGCTCAGGTGTGTGGAGTGGTAACTTTAATGTTCAAGAAAGTTATAAAATAACAGATAGCGAAGGCTTGAATGTTGGGGATGAGTTAGAATGCATTGGTTATAAAGGCACTATGCTAGCTAAACCAAGACCAATAAAAGCAGCGTTTGAAGCACATATTGAACAAGGTCCAATTTTAGAAAAAGAAGATAAGCAAATAGGAATTGTTACAGGGATTCAAGGGCTGAGATTATTTGAATTAACCTTACATGGTAAACCATGTCATGCTGGTCCTACGCCAATGGAAGATAGAATAGATCCTATTCAAGCAATGTTACCTATTTTGCAATCTGCTTATGATTTAGCACTTAAAAATGGTCCATGGGGACGTGCAACTATTGGTCAGATTAGAACGTTGCCTGGATCTTCTAATACGGTACCTGAAACAGTCAAAGTATTAATTGATCTTAGACATCCTCAGACTGGTGTCATTGAAGCAATGTCATCTGGGTTTATCAATAAAGTTGCTGAAATTTGTAAGCAAATGACGCTTGATTATAATTTGGAAGAAAAATGGCGCATGGAAGTGACCGATTTTTCCCCTGCTTGTATTCATGCTGTTGAAAGCTCAGTTAAGCAATTAGGTTACTCGTCAATGAAAATGGTTAGCGGTGCAGGCCATGACTCGCTTTATATTGCAGAAAGAGTTCCAGCTAGTATGATTTTTGTTCCATGTGAGGACGGAATTTCTCACAACGAAGCTGAAAATGCAAAGAGTGAAGATTTAGCAGCAGGAAATAATGTGTTACTTCATTCAATACTTAAATTAGCCATGTAGTGACTGCCCAAGGCTCTACATGGCCGATTACGCCTTAGAGTGTATGTTCCAAAATGATTTTTTAAGGCGCTATACGACCAACACCTTTTAAATTACTAACATAAAATGTATCTTGCGAGCCAAGTTAATAGTGCGGTGGCGGTGGTTCTATTTCATCTTTATTTGATGACATGCTCCCCGCATCTTTAAGGCGATTTGCCACTAATTGAATTTGCTCTTTCAACTCTGACATTTGCGTTTGATGCACAGCCAATTCTTCACTGAGTTGTTCTATTACATCATCTTGAAAAGTGTTGCGAGACTCAAGTGCAATTATACGCTCTTCTAGTTTATTGATTTCTTTTTTGTGATTGTCGTTCGTCATTGACTTTATTCTATTCTTACTGGTTAATGTACTTGAGGAATACGCCAAAGTTCAGCATATCCAGAGGAACTTTCTGTTATTAGGGTATTATTATCGCTAAATGCGAGACTATAAACAACGGCACCTGTGGGTCTATTTGCTTCTTTTGGGGTAACACGCCAGTTAGCGGTACGTTTGCCTGTGGCAATATCCCAAACGCTAACTTTACTACTTGCAGCTCCTGTCACTAAGGTTTTGCCATCAGGTGAAAAACTTACCGAACTAAATACTTCGTGACGCTTAGTACCTTTTAGTTTACTGATCAGTTCACCAGTTTTTAAATTCCATATATGGGCTGACTTCATGCTGTCAGCTGAGAACGCAAAACGGCCTTGGCTATCAAGGGCTACTTTTGATACTCGGCTAGTATGATTGAATTGGTAGATGACTTGTCCTGACACAGAATCCCAAACATAGGCAATAAAATCATTGCCCCCTGACATAGCAATTCTACCGTTGGGCAGCATATCAACGGTATTAATTTTTTCTTTATGACCTAAAAACTCTAAACGCCTACCAGTATCTACGGCCACATGTACCACGACACCGTTGCCTTTACCGATGAGTAAGTAATTACCATTATTGCTAACAGCAATATCGCGAATGTTTGATTCACGTACTTGCCAGTATCCTTCAGACTGACCTGTGTTCATATTCCACAAGGCAAAATTTTCCCGGCTAGCGGTGAGTGCGTGGCTATTGTTATTACTGATATCAATGGCTAATACTAAATTATCACTGCTATCTTGCTTTTGTGCCCATTGATACTTTAAG
>Ga0105355_10003234_pt1 | contig 14346 bp, 8 predicted proteins | sample GOMGulsemesocosm_2_FD_83508 | JGI IMG/M metagenome (GOLD analysis project Ga0105355, IMG submission 83508) | Methane-oxidizing microbial communities from mesocosms in the Gulf of Mexico - GOM9C Gulf of Mexico | ecosystem: Environmental > Aquatic > Marine > Cold seeps | place: Gulf of Mexico... | reverse complement strand
TGTAAGAATTTAATAAATTGTCAGGAGTTCCTGTGATCGATGCCGAAGGCTATCGCGCCAACGTCGGCATAGTAATAATTAATGACAGGGGACAAGTATTTTGGGCAAGGCGGTTTGGACAACATTCATGGCAATACCCACAAGGTGGTGTTGATGAAGGTGAGTCGGCTGAAGAAACCATGTATCGAGAACTACATGAGGAAGTTGGCTTAAAACCCGAACACGTGAAAATTGTTGCTTCTACCAAGCACTGGCTAAAATATAGATTACCAAAACGTTTTATTAGGCATGATTCAAAACCCGTTTGTATTGGTCAAAAACAAAAGTGGTTTTTATTAAAACTAACGGCAGCTGAATCGTCTGTAGATTTACTACATAGCCCTCATCCTGAATTTGATGATTGGCGGTGGGTAAGTTACTGGTATCCAGTCAGGCAGGTAGTGTCTTTTAAACGTGAAGTTTATCGAAAAGTCATGAAAGAGTTTGCTAGTTATGCTTTACCGTTAACGTACGAAAGGCGACCAGAGCGCCGTAAACGCCGCGCTTAGTTTCTATAAAACTTAATTATTACTATGATTTAATCCCCTTGGTATAGGATTAATTTAAATAGCCCACTTTATTGTGGGTTATTTTTTTCTAATTCTTTACTTTATAGCTAACCACTGAGGAAATAAATGTTAACCACTTTACGTAGAATAGTGTTGGAGTTTAGCCAAGAGGCTGAACTACAAAATGCGCTCGAACGTATGGTATCTAGTGTTAAAAAGGCAATGAAAACTGATTGTTGCTCTATCTATCTAGCTGATTACCACCACCAACATTTTATCTTAATGGCTACTGACGGTTTAGCTAAAACCTCACTGGGTCAAGCCAGCGTTGGTTTTTCAGAGGGCTTAGTTGGCTTAGTGGGGCAACGTGAAGAGCCACTAAATATTGCTGATGCCCAGCAGCATCAAGATTTCCTCCACGCACCTGAAATCGAAGAAGATGACTTTAATGCTTTTTTAGGTACGCCCATTATTCATCAGCGCAAAGTCTTAGGGATTTTAGCCATTCAGCAAAAAGAGTCGCGCTTTTTTACTGAAAATGATGAAGCTTTTTTAGTGACACTTTCAGCACAGTTAGCCAGTGCCCTTGCTAATGCTGAAGTAAAAAGTCTGCTCAATCAGCGGCAAGAGCAAACGCCTAGCGTTAAACAACTGTATGGTATTGCAGGTGCTCCAGGTATTGCCTTAAGTGAAATCATTGTTTGCCAACCACAAGCAGATCTTGCTGCCGTTTCATTGAAAAAATCTAGCGATAGAGAAAAGCAATTACTCCGTTTTGAGCAAGCAGTCGAAAAGACTCGCTTAGAATTTAAAGAGCTAAGCAGTAAGTTGAGTGAGTCGATTGATGATGATAGCTTAGCCATCTTTGATGTTTATAAGCAGTTATTAGACCAAGCGAGTTTAGGAAAAGAAGTCTCTACAAAAATTTTACAGGGCTGGCGTGCAGATAGCGCGCTCAAATTGGTGATAGAGCATTACATCAGTCAGTTTGAAGCCATTGAAGATAGTTACTTTCGTGAACGAGCCAGCGATATTCGAGACTTAGGCACACGATTACTGGTGAATGTTCAGCAACAAACACAAGAAGAGCTTGCTCTGCCAAATGAATTCATATTATTGGCTCAAGATGTTAGCGCCTCTATGGTGGCTCAATATCAACATCAGGGCTTGTTGGGAATCATTTCATTATCGGGCTCAAACAACTCTCATGCCGCTATTTTAGCTCGCTCATTAGGCTTGCCTGCCATTATGGGGCTAAATGCTATAGTGCTAAGTCAATTGCACCAGCAACAAGCAATTGTTGATGGTTATAGTGGTGAGCTGTTTATCAATCCAGATGACAGTTTGATACAAGAGTATCAGTACTTATTAAGCCAAGAAAAAGCTCTCACCGATAAGGTAATGGAAGTTGCTCATTTGCCCTGTATTACTCAAGATGGTAGGGCTATTGAAGTACAACTTAATGCGGGGTTGTCGGCAGGATTTGAACATTCGGCGAAACTTGGCGCTTTAGGTATAGGTTTATACCGCACCGAAATTCCTTTTATGAATAGGCACTGTTTTCCATCAGAGCAAGAGCAAACACAGTTATATCGAAAAGTATTGCAAGTCTTTCCTAAATACGGCGTCACCATGCGTACTTTAGATGTTGGTGGTGATAAGTCATTACCGTATTTTCCCATCACTGAGGAAAATCCATTTCTTGGTTGGCGTGGGATACGCATTACTTTAGATCACCCTGAAATTTTTCTGGTGCAAGTGCGTGCCATGTTAAGGGCTAATCAAGGCTTAAATAACCTCGAAATTATGCTGCCTATGATCTCGGGTGTTGAGGAAGTTGATGAGGCCGTTCGCTTAATAAATCAGGCTTTTTTTGAGCTTAAAGCTGAGTTGACTCAAGACATAACCACAGAGCTTATGTCAGTCGAGAATAGGGATGGTCAGTTAACACTTGAGCAAGCTAAAATGAAAGCTCAGGCAGTTTCTGGCCAATTAGTACGACCTAAAATTGGTATTATGCTAGAAGTACCCTCGGTTATTTTTCAAATGGAAGCGTTAGCAAAGCGTGTAGATTTCTTTTCTGTAGGTAGTAATGACTTAACTCAATACCTACTTGCTGTCGACCGAAACAATAGCCAAGTAGCAAATTTATACGATGCCTTTCATCCTGCGGTATTAAATGCTTTAAATAGTATTGCCATACAATCAGCTGAGCAGTTAACCCCAATTAGTTTGTGTGGGGAACTTGCCTCACAACCTGCAGGCGCTATTTTATTGTTAGCTATGGGCTTTGATAAAATTAGTATGAATGGCCACAATGTACCGCGTATAAAGTGGGTTATTCGTCACATATCTTTTGAACAGGCACAAAATATATTGGATAAAACACTAACGTTAACAACTGCAAATCAGGTGCATAGTTATTTGAATGAGCAGCTTGAAAATCTAGGGCTTGGCGGATTTATTCGCGCAGGTTGTTAGCTTTTAAAACTGTTGATGCTAAGTCTGTATAACAACCTTTTTTGGAGTGGGTTTCCCGCAAAATAGTATGATTTTAACGGTATTAATTTCTTGTATTGCCTTAGGTAGTTTAGTCGGCTTTTTAGCTGGTTTATTAGGTATTGGTGGTGGGCTGATTATAGTGCCAGCACTGGTTTACTTACTTCCTATGGTTGGCATTAGTGGCGATGTGGTTATGCCGATGGCATTAGCAACATCTTTAGGGGCTATTGTTATTACCTCGGCTAGCGCCGCTTTAGCACATCATAGCAAAAATAATATTCCCTGGGCATTAGCAAAACCGTTAATGATTTTAGTCGCAATAGGGGCATTATTAGGTGCTTTTATTGCCGACTCGCTGTCGAGTGAAGCGTTAACGGGCTTTTTCTCTATTGTGGTGGTGCTGTTAGCTGTTTACATGTTGCTTTCAATCAATGCGTCAAAACAAAGGTCATTGCCAGCCAATTACGTATTGCAATCCATTAGCTTTGTTACGGGTATTGTTGCCAGTTTAATGGGCATTGCTGGCGGCGCCATCTTAGTACCCATGTTGAGCTTTTTTGGTGTTTCGGTACGTCATAGCATAGGTATCGCCACTGCATGTGGTGTGATGGTGGCTTTATTTGGCTCCCTTGGTTACATTATCACGGGGTTTAATTTAGTTAATCTTCCTGACTGGAGCTTAGGTTATATATATTTGCCTGCCTTATTAGGTATAGTGATTAGCTCTTCAATATTTGCGCCAATAGGGGTTAAGTATGCTAGTAAACTACCGGTAAAAACCTTGAAGAAATTTTTTGCTGTGTTCCTTATTTTTGTGGCGATAAAAATGATGCTTGGTTAATACCAATTGCAATAACTAAGTGATCATTTTTAAATGGACTAAATATCCAATAACATCGTTGCTTTCAATCCCAATAGCCAGCTATTACTCAATCAAGCGCCTTGTTCTTGAAAATTTATTCTCATTAAATTCTGTAACCTTAATTAATGCAAATGGTATAATTTCACTTTCAAGCATAACCTTTTAATCAGAACAGGGTATAATCTCGAGCAATAAGAAAATAGGCTTTAGCTTTCTAATTTTAATCCTTACTTTTTAACTTTCTACTTTAACTTTCTCTAAAGAGAAAATGGATAAGCAATGACAGATAAGTTTTTACAATTTCCGGTAATAGATCCAATCATTTTTAGTATTGGTCCGGTGTCACTTCGTTGGTATGGCACTATGTATTTAATTGGCTTTCTTGCCGCTATGTTTATGGCTAACAAGGCTGCTGATAGAAGTGATGGCTTGTGGACACGTGACCAAGTCAGTGATTTATTATTTTATGGTTTTTTGGGCGTTATTCTGGGAGGCCGTGTTGGCTATGTACTGTTTTATCAGTTTGAATATTTCCTATCAGATCCGCTGTATTTATTTGAAATATGGCAAGGCGGCATGTCTTTTCATGGTGGTTTACTGGGCGTTATTCTAGCGATATTTATCTTTGCCCGTAAAACCAAAAAGAACTTTTTAGAAGTAGGGGACTTTGTAGCACCGCTTGTACCTATTGGTTTAGGTATGGGGCGTTTAGGTAACTTTATTAATGCTGAACTTTGGGGGCGTCAAACGGATGTATCTTGGGCAATGGTATTCCCAACAGATCCTTTGCAAGTGCCTCGTCACCCATCACAGTTATATGAGTTTGCTTTAGAAGGTGTAGTGCTTTTTGCCATCTTATATATCATTAGCCGTAAAACCCGTAGCTTAGGCCTAGCATCGGGTGCTTTTTTAATTGGCTATGGCATCTTTAGAAGTATTGTTGAATTCTTCCGTGAACCTGATGCTCACTTGGGTTTGTATTTCTCCTTTATCTCAAAGGGACAAATTTTAAGTATTCCGATGATCTTAGTTGGTATCCTGATTATTTATTTAGGTTATTTATCACAGCAAAAAGCAGCCATCGCTTCATCAAAGAAAACAGGCAACTCTTCAATAAAGTCATCACAAAAAAAATCAGCTAACAAAGTAATGAAAGGAAATAGCTAATGCGCGCTTATTTAGATTTATGTCAACGTATTATTGACCAAGGTACTTGGGTTGAAAATGAGCGGACTGGTAAACGCTGCTTAACCGTTATTAATGCTGATTTAGAATACAATGTTGGTGATAACCAATTTCCTTTAATCACTACCCGTAAGAGTTTCTTTAAATCAGCTATTGCCGAGTTTATTGGTTATATTCGCGGCTATGATAACGCCAGTGATTTCCGTAAATTAGGTACTAAAACTTGGGATGCTAACGCTAACCTAAATGATGCTTGGCTTAATAACCCACACCGTAAAGGTGAGGATGATATGGGCCGGGTTTATGGTATTCAAGGTCGCGCTTGGGCAAAACCAGACGGTGGCACTATTGACCAATTGAAGAAGATTGTAGATAACCTAAAAAATGGTATTGATGATCGTGCTGAAATTATGACTTTCTACAATCCTGGTGAATTTCACATGGGCTGTTTAAGGCCTTGTATGCATACTCACAATTTCTCATTACTTGGTGATACCCTGCACTTAACTAGCTTTCAGCGTTCGTGTGACGTGCCATTAGGCTTAAATTTCAACCAAGTACAAGTGTTCTTTTTCTTGGCTATTATGGCGCAAATTACCGGTAAAAAAGCAGGTATGGCGTATCATAAAATAGTGAATGCACATATTTATGAAGATCAGCTTCAGTTAATGCAAGATGTTCAATTAAAACGAGAACCGCTAGCATTACCAAAACTTATCATTAACCCAGATATTAAATCACTTGAAGATCTAGAAACTTGGGTGACAATGGATGATTTTAAAGTTGAAGGTTATGAGTGTCATGAGGCCATTAAGTATCCATTTGCAGTGTAGATGTCGTTGTTAAACTGTATTTAGTTAACGAGCAGAAGCAACTAAGTCGCGTGATTTACATGAAAAAGCCACCTGGTAAGAGGTGGCTTTTTTGTTGTTTTTTAATTTAGGCCGCTGAAAAGCGGCTTAACTAAAAGTTACTTTAGAACGATTTTTTCACGCCCACGTAGAAGAATCTTCCGCGATGAGAGTAAAGGCTGTCATCAGTCGACGTTAGTGTCGCTTTTAGGAATGGTGCTTTAGTATCAAATACGTTTTGAATACCAAAATTCACATCAGTTTCAATACCATCAATAAAGTAACCCACTTGCATGTTATGAATAGTTGTTGCCTCCATCACATCAGTTTCATTGGCTGCAATTTTAGAATTGTAGTTCAAGTCCCAAGTTGCGCGTAGATTATCCATTGACCAATCCACTTGGAAGGCTGATTTAACTTCAGGGATACTACCAAAGGCATCATCATAAGTACCGGTGATGTCTCTAAATGGATTACCACTCACATCTTGAACTTCAAACTTAGTTGCAAAAGTAGTATCAAGATTAAAGCGCCATTCACCAATATCTGTTGATAATAAATAGTTAACATTAACATCAATGCCGGCTATGTTACGTGCTGCAACATTATTTGCTGGTGAATAAACCTCTAGAACATATCCTGTACCATTGTGAGCACGTTTAACATCATTTGCATATTCAGGATTGCCCGCGTGGTTTTGGTCTATAACATAGCGATCACTGGCAAATACCACATTGGTTTGTTCAATGGAAAAATAATCAAATGTTAGTGATAAAGCCTCCAATGGTTCTAACACAATGCCGATTGTCATGTTTTCAGCTTCTTCAGGCTTCAGATCTGGGTTACCACCAGCAATAAGTGTTATGTTTTGAATACCATTTACCATGTTAGCAGGGTCTAACCCTAAGGCATTACAGGCAGGGGTGTCTGCAATAAAGTTCTCTTTATTTTCAAGGTTACATGGATCATAAACTTCTCCCAATGAGATTGTCTGACCTTGATACATTTCAGCCATTGTTGGTGCACGGAAACCGGTGCTAAAGGTTGCACGAAGCTTTAACATATCAAGTGGTTGATAGCTTAAACCAAGTTTAGGGTTAAAAGTACTTTCATTAATATCGCTGTAGTCACTATAACGACCTGCAATTTCAACGTCAAAATTGTCGAGAACAGGTACAGCAAGTTCAAGATACATTTCAGTAATTTCACGTACCGGTGACTCTACTGGAGTAACCGACTCACCCCATGAAACATCAAAGGTTTCTACCGATTGAGCTGGATCGGCTCCCATTGACAATTGATCTTCACGGTATTCAATACCTGTCGAGAACATTAAATCACCAGCTGGTAATTCCATAACAGGACCTGAAATATGCGCTTGCATAAACATTAGACTATTACTATTGGTATTGGTTGGCTGGGTAACATTAATGTAATCAAGCATCTCTGTAGTAATAGAACCTTCAGGACCAAATACATTTAAGGCCACGCAGTTTGGATCGGCTGCTGTTTCACACTCGTTTGACAAAGCACGTTCAATCCTAATAAGTGATGGTTGTGTACCGGCAGTTTGAGTCATATCGCTCGATTGGCTAGAGAAGTTTAGTTCCCAATCGTATTCATCAAATATAGTGCCTTGTAGCCCTAAGTTGTAACGCAATACCATACTTTCTGTTTCATAAATACGTGGGCCGTATTCACTAAAGCGTCTGGCAACATTACCCGCTACACCGAAAGGATTATATTTTTGATTAGCTCCAACACCAAAATGATTACCATCGGCATCGTCATAACGTAAAAATGCGTTCGGTGTTTCAGCGCTACCAGCATAATAACCTGTATCTACTCCTGGAGGTGCCTGATTACCTCGAACATAGCCATCATACATTGAAAATTCACCCAAAAAGGTAACATCTTCATTTATTTCATAATCACCACTAATAAATATAGTATTGCTCTTATTATCATTTGCTCCAGATTGCACACCTCGATAGTTATAGCTCATGGTATTATAATCGTAAGGTACTAATGAGCCGGAAGGATTATTGGCATCTAGTACTGTCCAATTAGCGTTTCTAATTTCAACCCCATCATCATCATAACCTGCATGTGAAGTGCCTAAACCAAATCCTGAAAGCTTGGCATTGGGCGCTGTGCTAGAGCCTCTATTGACATGTCCTAGGTATGTTTGATCAATATCCTTGGTCATATAACGGTCTTTCTCTAACCAACCAGAGTTATTTTTAGTAGATGCAGCAATAAGCACGCTACCTTTGTCAGAGCTAAGTCCCAAGCGTAAACCAACTTCACGTTCATCAGCATCACCTTCAGATGAGCGACCATAACGAGCATTAACTTCAAAACCTTCATAAGCTCTATGTGTAATAATATTAATTACACCGGCAATCGCATCAGAGCCATAGATAGCGGAGGCACCATCTTTTAATACTTCCATTTGTGAAATGGCTTCAAATGGAATTGAAGAAAGATCAACTAAGCCGTTTTCATCTGAGCCAACCATGCGTCGGCCATTAAGTAAAACGAGTGTGTTGGTCGCTTCAATGCCACGAAGTGTCGCCGTTTGAATGTTCCATGCACCCGAGCTACTTTGATTGTTTCTACTGTTACCTGTGATTGCAGGTAAACGACGTAAAGCTGAGCTAACATCAGTAATACCCAAGTTTGTTAGTTGTTCTTTAGTTACTACGGTAACTGGAGATGTAGAGGCAACTTCAGCACGTGCAATTCGTGAACCCGTAACCATAATTTTTTCAACGTCTTCTTCTGCTGTTTCAGCAGCAAAAACAGGGGTTGCAATACTTGTTGCTAATGACAGCATGGCTAGTGAAATTGTTGATAGCTTAAATGTTTGATTTATACTCATTACTCTTCCTTAGATGCATTTATTATATTTGTTTTTATGTATAAAAATGTTGTTGAGATGTGACTAATATGTAACCAGAGCACAAGCTATAGATACGTCATATTGTATACAACCGCAACGATTTTATTAAAGTCGAACAGGTTTTCCTGGTGTGGAGGATTCGTGGTTGTATTGTTTTTTTACAGGATATCAATGGTTTATGTGATTTATGATGTCTTTGTTACTAATTGTAAATATTTAATTTTTTTGGTCTTTTTTAGTGTTTATTATTTAGCTAATATGAGTAGTTAATAGTTGTTTTTTATGCCAATAATATCGTTTTTAAGTAGTATAAATTTCATATGAAAAGCTAAAGGAATACAAGGAAGGTTGTTCAACGTAAGCAAGAAGTGGAAGTATGAGTTCTCTATGTAGAAAGTTGCTTTGTTATGGCAATTAACATGTAGCTGACTTTTTTTATAATATTTACTAAAAACACGACTCACAATAGCCTCAAATAAAAATGGCCATAAAACAATGCCGCCATTTGTTACTTAACGAGGTGGCTTGGCTGTGCTTTTTACTGTTTTCTTCACTTTGAGATATTAGAGACAAAAATTAATCAATATCAAGTATTCGCATTTTCTCAAATGAGGCACTTAAATATGGTACTGCTTTAGATGAAAGTTGCTTCTGATAGGTGGGAAGCAGATGATAAATTCGCGAAACTTTATCAGGTCCGTAAGGACTTTGCTTATGGCGCGGATGAAAAGCGTTGGAGTGAAAACTAGTCTGATGCGCTAGGTGACGGCAAAGCTTTATACTCTACAATACTTTCATCACTCTGGTATTTGTTAGCTCTATCATCATTACAGAGTTGATGTGTTTATCTAGCTAGGGGAGTGTTGATTGGCAGGCTACAGCTTCACTGGTATTATCATCAATAAAGTTAGCATCACCACTAACTAAATAAAAGTCATAATGATTGCCTGCGGAGTGAAAAGAAGATGAGCGGAAATATTGTGCTGGCCAACCCAGAGCTCTTTTTATCACAGCGCTAGTAAACTCTGGGTAAGTTGCGATAACAAGATCATAGTACTGCTGTAGACCAAAAGCATCAGAGATATCGTCATTACCCTGAACAGGTAATACTCTCGCTATCGCGCTACAGCTACTTGTTGCCGTAATTTGATTGTATATTGCCCAATCAATAATAGGTGAAGCATCAAGGTAGTTATCGTTATGCAGCGGCACAGCACCGCCTGTTGTTGCATTTAATAGTATTGATTCAGTGACATTAAGTGGGCGATGTAAGCGTTTTGTTACGCCTAATATGCTTAGGTCAATAAAACTGACCGGTGCTATTACTCGCTTGGTTATATTGTTACTACCATCAAGCTCTATTGGCATGCCTCCAGTAACTAATGAGTCAGGCTGATCGGCAACAGACAAGCACAGTTCGCCCTCTTCAATAGTATCAATACACACCTCTATGTCATTAGCGACAAACCAGGAGCTACTTTCAGTTGGTATTTGTCCTGTAATTAAAAAAGCATTATCACTGGTAGATCTCACTGGAGCATAGGTAGGGTGTAAAACTCTCCAAGTTACGCCTGTGTAGGTATAACCTTTAATTTCAAGGTTGATTGTTTTTTGTAGCTCTAACTCACCAGAAATTACAATATCTGCAATAACTTGGTTAGTACAATGAGCTGTTCCATTAGTAGGTAATCCAGTTACGCTGAATGCAGTAGCACATACAGATAATGTTTTTCCGGCACTATTACTAGGGAGTATATAAGTGTCGCCTATGCTTACTTCTACACTATCGATCAACCAGCTAATGACGGTGTTATCTTCTAAATCATTGTCAACATCATTATAGTCATAGGTTACCGACATGTTATTACCTGCCTTGGCAAAGTTAACCAGTAGTAAGTTTGTTATTGTAGGGGCAGTTCCTGCTTTCGCACCAATAAGTGTTTGGCCACTACAAACAACATCACCAGTGGCATTTTCTCCAGAGATAGCAATAGGTGTTAAGCAAAACTTAAGTTGGCTTCCTTGATGGTTGGCTGCTAGGGTAATCTTGTCATCACTGCTAAAATCGATATCATCTATCTTCCAGTTAACAATACTATCACCTTCAAGTCTGCCGTTTTCATCAGTGAATGTGTAACTTGCAGAGATCTCAATACCTGTAGTTATTGAGTCGGTTAATACAAATGATTCAGCAGATGGCTTTGAATATTCACCAGTAATTGTTATATCAGTACATACCTGTAGTCCTAGAGTTTCTTCTCCTGCAACAGCAACGGGGGTTACACAAAATGTTAAGTTTTTACCTTCACTATTACTGGGTAGCAGGAAGGTTAATGAATTGCTGAGTTCAATGTCATCAATTAACCATGAATATATACTGCTTCCTTCAAGATCATGTTCATCGATATAAATATAACTGGATTGCACTAGATTATTTGGCTGAGTTGGTGGAATAATGATTACTTGGCTAGCTATAGGGGCAACATTATCAACAGTAGGTGGTTCAACAGTAGGTGGTTCAACAGTAGGTGGTTCAAGAATAGGTGGCTCAACAATAGGAGATTGCTTGGTATCATGATCATGACAACCAGATAGGAATAAAAAGAAAATCCCTAACGTGATATAGCTTATAGAGAGTGGGCAATATCTACTCATTTCTTTAGCGCCTTGTTTATTTTATTACACAGATTTACACCAAAATTTGCTTCCCTTTATTTTAATGAACATTATTCATCCTATATGTCAGCATAGTTAAAAATTTCTAACTCTGCTGCTTTATCAGTTTGGTCTCTCTAATTAGCTGCTTGCCTTAAAAATTAATAGTCTTTTATTAATTGGGTAAATCATCTGACACTCTCTATTTTAAAGAGACTCTTTAGGTTTTATTGTTTTGTATCAAGTTAACATAGGGCAGTTGTTATAAATTTGTTAATCTAGCCTAAATGACATTGATTCGCATTTTTACTCGTGATTTAATGCGCGCAATAAAGCTTTATTTAAAATTATTTGGAGTCTAACGTGTCAATGAAATCTTTCAAACCAGCGTTGTTGAGCTTGGTTATTGCTAGCGCGATCTCTGCTAGTGCTTTTGCTGATGAAGCAGCAAAAGAGTCATCGGTTAATGAACAGTTTACTATTTTTGGTAGCGATACCTCGGTTAATAATATTCCTGGTAGTGCCCATCAGTTATCACAAGATGACTTAGAAAAATTTGATTACACCGATATCATGCGTAGCCTTACTTCTATTCCAGGCGTTTATGTTTTAGAAGAAGATGGTTACGGTCTTCGCGCTAACATTGGTATGCGTGGTACAGGTCAAAATCGTAGTGAAAAAGTAACTATAATGGAAGATGGTGTGCTCGCCGCTCCAGCACCTTATGCAGCGCCTTCTGCTTATTACTTCCCAACAGCAGGTCGTATGCAGCAAGTAGAAGTACTTAAAGGTACTTCAAGTGCAATGTACGGTCCACGTACTACGGGTGGTGTAGTAAATATGTTATCTCGTCAAATTCCGGAAGAAGAATTAGCGGGTCAAGTTAAGGTCCAAGCGGGACAAGATGGTTTTGCCAAGGTTCATGGTTTTATCGGTGGTAAAGGTGAAAACGTAAGTTCACTATTTGAAGTATTCCGTTATCAGGCCGATGGGTTTAAGGACATTAATCATAGCGACCAAGATACAGGTTTTGTTAAAAATGATGTTTTAGGTAAAGTGCGTTTCAATACCGATGATGATGCTACTTTTTATCAAGAACTTGAGTTTAAGGTAAAATACTCAGATGAAGAGTCTGATGATACATATATGGGTTTAACAGAAGCTGATTTTAATGCTGACCCTTACAGCCGTTACTCTGCTTCACAAAAAGATAATATGTCTAACGAACATTTACAGCTGCAAGTTAGTCACGCAATCGAGTTATCAAGTCGCTTCAATTTAGGTACTACGGTTTATCATAATGACTTTAGCCGTAACTGGTATAAAACCAGCAAAGTTGGCGGTGAAAAGCTTGGCTCTGGTGGTATAGAGATTGCTGCAGAGCATGACAAAATGGCTACCGGTTCAGTTGATGTTGATGTTAAAGCCAATAACCGTGACTATTTATCGCAAGGTATTCAAACGGTACTAGATGCTGATTTTAACGATCACCAAGTCAAATTTGGCCTGCGTTATCATCAAGATGAAATGGATAGATACCAATGGGTTGACACCTATGAACTAGATTCAGCATACAATATGACAATGACTAAAGCGGGCGAGCCAGGTACTGACTCAAACCGTATTGATAGTGCTAGTGCAATAGCGTTATTTATTCACGATGAATGGACGGTAGGCAAGTTTGTTGTTAACGCAGGTCTTCGCTATGAAGATATGACTATTGAACGTGAAGATTGGGGTAAAACAGACCCAGACCGTATCACCACACCAAAGACTAAGAAAAATGAAGTTGATGTGGTATTACCTTCTTTAGCGCTAACTTATCACTTAACGGATGATTTAGTAATACTTGGTGGTGTGCAAAAAGGCTTTGCGCCACCATCACCAGGTAATGAAGAAGCAACTAACGAAGAAAGTATCAACTATGAGTTCGGTACTAGATACGCCAAAGATGCTTTTAATGCTGAAGCGTTATTATTCTTATCAGACTACGACAACATGCACGGTAACTGTACCGCGAGCCAAAATTGTGATGATGAAAATATTGGTGCGCAATACAATGCTGGTGAAGTTAAAATTACTGGTATTGAATTAAAAACCGGTTATGCTTTTGATTTTGACGATATTTCAATGCCAATAGACTTAACCTTTACTCATACTCAAACTGAATTTTTAAATAGCTTTGAATCTGATTTTTGGGGTGATGTTATCGCGGGTGATGAGTTCCCATACGTACCAGAGAATCAACTACAGTTAACTGTAGGGTTAGCAGGAGACAAATGGCGCACTAACCTGCTTGTTCGTTACACCGGCGAAATGCGTAGTGAAGCTGGAACTGGCGCAAGTGATGAGAATGTTGATGCCCATACCGTAGTTGATTTTGTTGCTAGCTATGATGTTGCTGACAATCAGCAAGTACGCTTTAGTGTTGATAACTTATTGGATGAAACTTACATGGCAACTCGCATGCATGGTTCAGTGATGGTAGGTAAGCCGTTAACAGTATCTGTTGGTTACCAATATAACTTTTAAGCTTTGAAATACAGCTTTTTTTATTAAAGCGCTATGGTTTTTAGGCAAGTATTACTGAGGTGATACTTGCGAGTTTCATAAGCATGACGGTATATGGATATACCTTAATAGACAGTGTATGAGCACACTATCCTGATGCTTGTGTAAGCCACGTGGGTGGGTTTATCTCAGTAATACGGAACTGTAATAAAGCAGTAAAGCAGTTAAAAAAGCCCCAGCAAGGAAACTTGCTGGGGCTTTTTTATTAATAATTTTAGTTACCTTTGTAGTAAGAGTAACCAATAAAATATTAACACTCGATAATAT
>Ga0105355_10003231_pt1 | contig 14359 bp, 5 predicted proteins | sample GOMGulsemesocosm_2_FD_83508 | JGI IMG/M metagenome (GOLD analysis project Ga0105355, IMG submission 83508) | Methane-oxidizing microbial communities from mesocosms in the Gulf of Mexico - GOM9C Gulf of Mexico | ecosystem: Environmental > Aquatic > Marine > Cold seeps | place: Gulf of Mexico... | reverse complement strand
CTCATGGAAGGCTCGTTATATAAGGCCTATTTAGTTGGGGCAAAGTTTGATGGTTCAAACTTATATTGCGTTAACTTTATGGATGCCACATTGGGTAATAATAGCTATAAAAATGCCAACCTAGATCAGACTGTTCTAAAAGATTGGAGACCGTCTTAATGGCTTTATCAAAAGACGAACTAGTCAAAGCAGTTAAAGGCGGAGAGCCATTAATTAATGAAACCGACTTAAGTGGTGGTGATTATCAAGGGGCTGATATAGCCGGTGGCACCTTTAATGACGTGTCTTTTAAAGGCTGTGATTTACGCGGCGCCAAATTAAAAGAATGTAATTTCATCAATTGTGACTTTACCAGCGCCAAACTTGATGGTGCTAATTTAATTTTAGCTAATTTCATCGAGCCTAAAGGTGATACTATAAGCCTTGTCGGCTGTGACATGCGTCTTGCTAGCTTTATTGATGCACAGTTTGCCAACGCCAACTTATCAAACGCTAATTTTGAAAACACCAATTTTATAAACCCCAACTTAAAAGGGGCTAGGTTTATTGGTGCCAAAATGGAGCAAAACTCCTTTATAAATGGCGATTTGCAAGGCACTGACTTTTCTAAAGTCAATGTCTATAGAACTAATTTCATTGACTGTAAAGTCACTGGTATTGTGCTTGTTGAGTCAAAGTTAGAGTTAATTTTCTTCAAAGGGGCTGATTTTACAAATTACGATTTCACTAAAATTAATTTGATTATGCCTCAGTTTCAAGAGTCGAAATTAATGGGAGCAAACTTTAGTCAAAAAGATATCACTCAAGCAAGTTTTATGAGTGCTGATTTAACTGGGGCTAATTTTACCCAAGTTAAGGCTAAGCAAACGAACTTTATTAAAGCTAATTTAACCATGGCTAATTTTAGTAGCGCTGATATGGAGCAGGCTCTGCTTCAAGAAGCTAATCTAACCAAGGTTAATTTTACTAAGGTTAAAGCGGTTCAAGCGTTAATGGTCAAAACTGATTGTACAGGTTCTGTATTTGATGGTGCTGATTTAACCTATGTTGATTTTAGTCATGCAAAATTAACTGAAGCTGATTTGTCAAATACACAGCTTTATCGAACAAACTTGCATGAAATTATTGAAGAAAAGACAGTGTGGCGAAATGCTAATCGTAGCGCCGCACTAGAAACAGATAAAACTAAACAAAAAGCAGAGAAATGGTAAGACTTCGTTTAGTTAATAACCCTTGGGGAGAACATAATGGCCAATGAATTAGTTCAAAATGCTAGTACCGGACATACTGAAATCGCAACCGTTCAAGGCGGCTTTGGTCGAGACTTTATGGTGCATAGTGAGCGAGGCGTGTTGCGTGCGACACTTGCTTTTAGCTGCTTAGTAACTCCAGAAGCTGGTGACCGCGTATTAATCAATGCTAGCGCTAAAGAAAGTCACATTATTGCCATCATTGAGCGTAAGCACGCAAATGATATGAAGTTAGCATTTCCTGGCAACGTCGCTATGGAATCAAAATCAGGACAGATTAATTTAACGGCGGCCAAGAAAATTAATTTAACCAGCGCTCAAAGCACACAAATTAGCAGTGCCAAATTTACACTTAACGCACTTGATGCTAATGTTCGAGCCGAAAAGTTATCGATATCAGGTGATAGTGTCACAAGCCAGTGGCGTGATGTGACTACTGTCAGTGAAGCAATGAATTTGGTTGTTGAACGTTTGAGTCAACGTTTAAAGAATTGCTTTAAGCAAGTAGAAGGTGTTGAGCAAAAGAGCAGCCAAAACTATTTGCAAAATGTAAATCAAACATTATCAATTCGTTCCCGAGATGCGGTGGTTACAGCCCGCAAAGATGTAAAAATCGATGGCGAACGAATTCATATGGGATAAAAAACTATGGTTTTTGCAACAACACAAATGCCGGCCATGAATATGGCAATGCCAGATGTCTGTTTGACGCCAATTCCGTCACCGGCGGGGCCGATTCCGACGCCGATTCCGTATCCTAATATTGCGATGACAGCGATGGGGATTCCTTCGCAAGTGAAGGTGCTTACATTGGCGATGCCTAATCACAATATGATGACTATTACGCCAATGAGTAACGGCGACAATGGCGGTTTAATGATGAATCCATTATCGGGTATGGTCATGGGACCGCAGAAGCAATTATTAGGCAGTGTTAAAACCTTTATTGGTGGCTTACCTGCGAACAAGATGTTGGGGTTGTCCGGTCAGAACGGAATGATGCCGGGGGCGTTTGGTGCAACACTTTCACCGTCCCAAGTAAAACTAATGATTTTAGCGTAAACGTTAGAATAATAATTAAATTTTTTGATAAATAACAAGGGTATTACCGATGAGTTTCTATAACTTACGTCCTTTTTTAAACTGGTTTTTGATGATTGCAGCGATTGCTGGAGTGATCTACATTGGTTACTCACAAGGCACCAGCAGTAATATTATGCGAATTGCAACTGGCGAGCGTGGTAGCTATTTACACGATGTCGGTAAAGAATTAAAACAAGCCATTGAGAATAATAGCGATTATAAAGTTGAGTTAGTAATTAGCAAAGGCTCTGTATTTAATCGTGGTGTATTGCAATCAGGCCAAGCTGAAGTCGCTATTTTATCACCAGCAGTTAGTGACATGACTAATTTAACAGTTATCACACCTATTACTAAAAACTATGTGCAAGTCATTGTTCATGTAGACAGTAAAATAGATACCATGGACGACCTGGCTGGACACCGAATTTCATTAGGTGGTTTAAAGAGTGACCATAGAAGAAACGCGGTAACTCTGCTCAATTTCTATCATATAGAGCCTAAGACTCTTCGCAGCACTGAAGTTTCTCATCTGAGCTTATTAGAAGGCCGTGAGCTTGATGGCGCTATCATAACTTCTAGCGCTAAAGACCCTTATATTCGTAAATTAATGGCTAGTGGTAATTTTAAATTATTGGGTATTAATGCCTATGAAGGCATTGCTTCTACATCTAGTTTCTTAAATAGCGAAATAATGAGCAGCGGTACTTACCCATCAATATCAGGACCTCAACCTAAAGAATGGCTATCAATGGTGTCGACTGACTCACTGATTGTAACGCGCGTTGATGCCGACGACATGTTAGTTGAAACCTTGTTAAAGACATTATTTACTAAAAACTTTCAAAAGAAATACCCACTATTAAGTGAGTGGCGCGCCGAAACACAAGGAACATGGACTTCATTAGAGTCTCATGTTGCTGCAAAACGTTTTTTCAATCCTTACCTTGCACTTAAAGAGTCGGTTTTTAGTGCCATGTTAGTACTGTGGAATGTTAAATGGGTATTATTATGTGTTGTTATTTTCTTAATTAGCGCACGTTCTCGTTGGGTTGATCATAAGGCGAGAGTGTTAGTTTCAAAACAAGAAGCTCGTGAGCAGCGCATTCAAAAATTGATTGAAGATATTAACGAACATGATCAATTGCAAGCTGATACCAAAGATTACCGTCAGCTGATGCTTAGGTTGTCTGAAACGCGAAAAATCAAGCAAGACGGCATCAACGTTGCTGCTGTGCATCAAATGAGTAATAGCCCGATTTTCTTAGCATTTTTGCAGCAATGTGATCATGTCATTCAAGATATACAGTGGAAGCTATCAATTGGTGTTTCTCACCGCAGTGAAACGGCTTAATACGGATAATAATAATAATAAATTATGAAAAAAAATATCATAGCGACAGTTATTTGTGCTTCTTTCATGGGATTTGGCCTTAGTGGGTGTATGACTCTGTGGGGAGATGATTCACCTGCTGAAGTTGAAACCAATGATCAACCAGTATTCATATCTGCTGATCAAGATAGCTTTGTAGAAGTGTTACCAAACTTTGAGTCATTAGACCCGTTATATTCGCTAGGTTCTGACGGTGATTTTGAGAAAGGTTTAGTAGCTTTTAAAGATAAACGCTATGGTCAGGCAATGGTAGAGTGGTATCCATTAGCAAAAGAGAAGAACCCTCAAGCTGAGTACTACTTAGGAATAATGTACCTTAATGGCCTTGGCTTGCCGTTAGATTTTGAACAGGGGGCAATTTGGCTACAACGTAGCGCGAATCATGGCGATGTCATGGCTCAATTTGAATTGGGAAAACTGTATGTTGCAGGCCAACAAATTGAACAAGATTATGATCAAGGAATTCGTTGGTTGCTATCGGCTGCACGTCAAGGACATGCTGGAGCGCAATTTAATTTTGGATTACTTTATCAACAGAATAAAGTGCCCTTGTCATCTAATTTGATGGCTGTTTATAAACAGAATCGTTCTCAAGAAGTTAACTTTCAACAAGCTGCAAAGTGGTATGAGTCTGCAGCCGCTCAAAATCATGGCGCGGCACAAAGTAACTTAGCATGGCTATATTTGATTGGTAAAGGTGTAGAACAGTCTGATTCATTAGCACTGAAATGGTATACCGATGCAGCAAATAATGGAGTCATAGATGCACAATATAATCTTGGACTACTTTTTGAACAAGGTAGAGGCGCACCATTAGACTTACAAGAAGCATTATTCTGGCATAGTAAAGCGGCAGACCAAGGGTATTTACCATCTCATCAAAGGTTACCTATCTTACAACAGCAAATCGAGGCATTTGATACAGCATTAGTGTTGTATGGAACGATGTTGTCTTCAGCAACTAGACAGTCTTTACGCGATAAAATCAAAAGTAGCGGTGGTGTTGCTTTACGTGAGCAAGACAACTTTTGGTATGACAGCTATGAATCTTCAAAATTATTGAAAAGCAGTGACCGATTATTTGTTGGTTACAGTTTGCAGACAGGTAATGTTGGTTCATTAGAGTACCGTTTTCCTGCGTTCAATGACGTAAATTTTGTGTTATCCGTTATTGATTTTGTCACAGAAAAATATGGCTCTGCTAGCGTAAAAGAAGGGGAACTTACTAACGGTGAGTTACGTTACGTTTGGCAAGTTAAAGACACTGAAATTGTTGTATCTAGATATTGGCCAGATAGTACTGTCTATTTATCGTATCGAATTGGCAGTGGGTATCAGCAACTGAAAAGTGAAATGCCTAAGAACGCTGAAAAACTTAAATATAATATTGATTTCGAAACATACTAATATCGCACTATAGCGATAACTTAGAATATCTGGACTTTTTTAAAGATTGATTATGAATAATTCACTTACCACTAAATTTAAACTTTTTACCTGTTGGGTATTTGCTGCTATTGCATTAATACTCGGAGGCTGTGGCGGTTCAGAAGAGAATGCTGTTGTCGGAACCTACGCCATTAATGTCACATCAACTAATACCTCACAAGTTGATGGTAAAATAGCTATTAGACAAGGTGAATTATTAACATTAGCCGTTTTTGATACCGAAACAGGGACTCAAGATTTTGGTGTTTATTTAGGCGAAACAAGTCAATCTTTCGAGTTAAATCAATATAGTTGGGCAGTGTCTTCACAAGATAACGCTTCGTTGGCAATTGAATCCGGGTACGATAATAAATTGACCGCTAAACAACCCGGTTTAGTGACAATTACGGCTGTAAATACTAAGAACTCACTCACCAAAGAAATCTTAGTGATCGATGCCTTACTTGAATCTGTAGCTATTTCTTCATCAGAACTTTCTATTTACAAAGGCCTCAACCATCAATTTAGTGTCAGTGGTTTCTATAGTGATGATTCTAATAAGGTATTAACGGATGGTGTGACCTGGCAAAGTACGCAACCAAGCATTGGTGTTATTAATAATGAAGGGCTATTCGAGGCTAAGTCTTTAGGTACTACAGAAATTAGCGCGTCGAAAAAAGATGAATTCGGTGTGGTAATTAGCCATCAAATTACCGTTGAAGTAACCGCTGCTGCTATTACTCAATTGAGTATTGAAAAGTCAGTTGAGATCGCTCTAGGCCGCAGCACTCAGATAGCTGTTACCGCGTTATATACTGATAATTCATCACAAATAATTTCTACAGACCTTCAATGGCCACTTTCAAAGGCCGATATCATCTCAGTGGCTGAAAATGGTGATGTAACAACGCTAGATGAAGGTCTTGTTGATGTAACAGTCGAGTCTGACAACGGATATGGACTGAAAATTTCATCCGAAAAGTTAAATTTTCTGGTTTCCCCACGCATTATTGAAAGTATAGCTTTATCGCCTAATAATAAAGAGTTTAATCAGCTCACTCCCATCATTGCTATTGATAGAAAAGAGTTATTTGATATTAATGCTAAGTACTCTACTGATGCAATAGAAAGCATTGCTTTATTTGATAATTTAACTATTACTTCTAGTAACACTGATGTTGTTGTTGTTGCTAAAAATTCTGATAATAATTATGTTGTTTCTACATTATTAGAAGGGGAATCTGTTGTTACAGCGACAGTAACGGATAGATTAGGCAAGGAACACCAATCACAAGTTACTATTACCGTTAATCAGCCACCACTAGTGGCGTTAGTCATTACTACTGAAACAATAGCTGTCCCGTCTGGATTGATTACGTCCTTTACTGCAATAGGTGAATTAGATGACGGCTTAAAGTTAGATATGAGTAGCCAAGTTAATTGGTTTAGTGACGCTACAGAAATGGCTAGTTTTAATAATGTTAACGTCAGACAGGAAGCGAAAACAGCTACTGTTGGTATCGCTAACATTAGTGCGAGCCTAGTTAATAATATTGGCAATAACATTAAAAGTAATGTGATTGAACTGACAGTATTGCCACCAAAAGTCGCACGAGTTCAAATTGAATCTCAATCTGAAGGAATATTATCTGACAATAATTTCGAATTAGCACAGGGGCTTAGTCATCAATTCCAGTTGATTGCTATTTATACTGATGAAAGTCGAGAACTACTAACAGGTGAGACTTGGAAGGTATCCGATGCTAGTTTGGCTGTTGTGAATGAAACCTCAGGTGTTGTAGAAGCAAATAGAGAAGACGATAAAATAGGGAATTTGACACTCACTTCGACAATCACTATTAATAACGAGAGTTTTGATCATTCCATTGATATAAAAGTGACCCCTGCCAGGTTAGAAGCGCTGACTTTATCTTTAATTGAAGGGAGTGGGTTATGGAAAGGAATGTCTCAAAAAACCACTGCGTCAGGCTTGTTTTCTGATGGAAAGTCTAGAGATATTACGAGTGAAGTAACATGGGGCGTAGCCGAAGATTCTACACTTTTATTAGAGCAAAACATTGAAATAGGAAATAGTTTTCTATTATTAGCAACGGGGAGTGCACAGGTTAGTGCGAGCTTTGTTGACCCTTATAATGATGAGAAGGTTTCTGAAAAATCAATTACATTTACTATAAAACCAGCCCTATTAACCAGCATTGATGTTGTTGCAAAAAATGGTTCCGATGTCGCCATTAGTGATATCGCCAGTGGTAAAAATTTAAGGTTTTCAGCTGTTGGTAATTATAGCGATGGCACGACAAATGATATTAGCCAAAATGTTAATTGGTCGTCTTTTCCGGATGATTATTTAACAATAGAAAATGACGATTCCACCGCAAATAAAGGGTATGCAAAAGCGCTCCAAGAAAAACCTGCAGAAGTCGATCTTAGCGTTCTAGCTGTATTAGCTAATGCTGCTGGCGAAACTCAAACGGGTAGATTAGCCTTTGATGTATTAGCCCCTGAATTAGAAAGCCTAGCTATAAAACCGATTGATAACTACTTTTGCCGAGATAGCCAAGCGTTAGACATTGTTTACACTAAAGACACTCTTGATAGTGACCTATGTAAGAGTGTAGCAAGTGGAGCATCGATTTCATTGCAAGTTTTTGGAACATATTCCGATGATAATACGTACCTTTTAACGGTAGAAAATTTCGGTGATTGGACTGTAGACAATACGCTAGTTGCTTCTATCAATGAAAACAACGGTGAGACCACTATGCTTAGTGGCGTCGTTGATGAACAAGTTACGGTTAAGGTAATCGAGAAGTTGTCAGGTAAGTTTATTGAGGCAACTATCACCCTTTCACGTTCATCAGCCGCATGGGAGTCTTTGGAATTATCGCCATTTAGCGATGCAGAGGCTCCAAGATTATTGAATGCTGGTGAACAGATTGAAATGCAAGCTTATGCTGTTTTTTCAGATGGTACTAAACAAGATATCACCAAAGAGTCCGTTACTAACTGGTCTGTAGGTGGTAGCGATGTGACATTTTTTAGCGTTGATAATAGTGATTCATTTAAAGGGACTGTGACTTCGGTAACAGAAAATACAGAGAATGGTTTGATTAATGTTTCATCAACTAGTCCATTAAGAAAATCAATTACTGCTCAGGGCTTTATTTTTGTTGGAGCCGCACAATTAGAGTTTATTGAAATTACACCTATTAGACCTTCAGTTATTAATGGGGATGAAATTACGTTTACTGCTAAAGGTGTGAAAACTAATAATGAATTACTAGACCTTTCAGATTTAGTAACTTGGAGTAGTCAAAAGGTAAATGTTGCTGCATTTACAGACGGTGGTAATGGTAAGTTAGTTACTACTGCCCAAGGAACATCGACTATTACTGCGAGTTATACAGCGCCTGGACAAGAAGAAATAACTGCCAGCACACAATTAAGTGTGACAGCTAAGGTACTTCGATCTATTGAAATTTTACCTACTGTTGCAAGAACTGAGTCGGACAAACCTCTTTTCTTAAAAGGATTAAACGATCAATTAACAGCATGGGGCCATTATTCAGATGGTTCAAAAGAAGATATCACTGGAGATGTAACCTGGTTGTCTGATGATGATAATAATGCCACCGTTATCGGCGGTTTATTAGTACCTATACAACAAAGTAATGTTGTTATTAAAGCATCTTTGGATATCACAGAAGTTGGTGTTGATAAAACAATTAGTGTCGATTATGACGCGATTATCGGCGATCCGTTGTTGAATTTCATTGAAATTTCACCCACTTCATCTACCGTTATCCCACAAGGACGTACTCAACAATATACTGCCACAGGTTTTTACTCAGATGAGTCGACCAAAGTTTTATCCAATGATGTAGCTTGGCGAGCAGGTCGAGTTGGTGAAGATCCAGCCACAGCTGCAGGTAGCATGACAAATACAGGGCTATTTACGGGGACAAAAAGTGGGAGCATCACAGTTAATGCTGAAATTGCAAATATTGATGGAGATATTAAAACAAGCCAAGTATTAGTCACTGTTAGCACTATAGATAGCTTAGTTATTGAACGCGTTAATAACGATACTATTTACGCAGGTATCTCCGCTGACTTTAAGGTTAAAGGTGAAACAACATCCGGCGCTACTGTCTACTTTGATAGTGATATCGTTTGGTCAAATGATGATGGTGGTTCTAATGTGGGGATAGGGCAGAACTCGCAGCTTAGTATGTCTTTCCCTACTGAAGGTGCGACCTTGGTCAAAGCATCAATTACAACACCGGCTGGCATTATTCAAAGTTCTTTGGCTGTAACCGTTGCTGCGCCATTAGTTCAAAGCTTGAGTGTTTCAATCGATAAAAACGATATTCCTCAAGGTCGCACGCAACAATTAACAGCAATGGCAACTTATACTAATGGCACAACGGGCAACCTAACAAACTCAGTGTCATGGACAAGTAGTGATGCTACTACGTTGGGTATTTCAAATTTAGGTGTAGCTAGTACAGCTAAAATTGGCGTAGTTAATGTTGATGCGCGTATTACGACAGTCGCTGGAAATATCGTTGTTAGTCCTTTATTCGCTGTTAATATTGTTACACCTGTACTTGAGAGCTTCACTGTTGATGTCGCTAATGAAATCCCACTGGGACGTACTCAACAATTTACAGCTATTGGTACTAGTACTAATGGAACCTTGATATCAACTGGTACTTTAACTTGGACATCAAGTGAACCAACTGATATGTCGATAGTCAGTTCGGCCGCTCAAACAGGTACATTGAAGGCGACTGGTATCACACCAACGGTAACTATCACAGTAACTTCGTCTGAAAAAGATGCAGATGGCGTAGCTATTGTATTTAGTAAGAATGTGACCGTTAGCGCCGCTGAGCTAGAAAGTTTTTCTGTAAATATTCCTGACAGTATGCCTTTAGGCCGAACACAAGAGTTTACTGCAACTGGAACTGATACTAATGGAGCAACAATATCGGCGGGGACATTGACGTGGGCGTCGAGTGAACCCAATGATATTTCAATAATAACCTCTAGTGCACAAGTTGGAACATTAAAAGCGACAGGTACACCTGCATCTACGGCTACTATAACTGTCACTTCTTCTGAAGTTGACGTTAATGGAACCCCTATAGTATTTAGCAAAAATGTGACAGTTGAGGCTGCAGTCCTTGAGAGCTTTGTTGTCGATATTCCTAGTGATATGCCTTTAGGGCGCACTCAAGTGTTTACAGCAACAGGCACGGATACTAATGGAGCAACTATATCTTCAGGCGATTTAACTTTCACCTCAAATGCAGCTGCAATAACTATTGCTGACGACTCAGTGGGCAGTTTGAAAGCAGCAATTAACGGGCTAGCTACAATCACTGTGACGTCGTCTAATAAAGATGTAAACGGTGACGACATTGTATTTAGTAAAGATGTAACGGTAGGTGCTGCGGTACTTGAAAGCTTTACAGTCAATATTCCTGACACCATGCCTTTAGGGCGAACACAAGAATTTACAGCAACAGGAACAGATACAAACGGTGCAACTATATCAACAGGATCGTTAACGTGGACTTCAAATGTCTCAAATGACTTATCAATAGTTAGTTCTAGTGCTCAAAAGGGCACTTTAAACGCGTCTGGTGCACCAAGTTCGATAGCTAAAGTGACAGTAACCTCCTCTGAGGTCGATGTTAATGGAGATGCCATTGTATTTAGTAAAGATGTCACAGTGGTCGCTGCGGTGTTAGAAAGCTTTACTGTAGATATACCAAACAGTATCCCTTTGGGGCGTACCCAAACGTTTACGGCTACAGGAACAAATACTAATGGTGCACCTATTTCTGCAGGCACCTTAACTTGGTCTTCAAGTGTCCCTAGTGATATGTCAATAGTGAGTTCGGTTGACCAAGCAGGCACATTAAAAGCGACTGGAACTCCAGCATCAACGGTATTGATCACAGTAACATCGTCTGAAGTTGATAAGAATGGTGATGCTATTGTCTTTACTAAAACAGTAACAGTTGATGCTCCTACATTAGAGAGTTTCACTGTAGATATACCTGATAGTATGCCGTTAGGACGAACTCAAAGCTTTACGGCGACAGGAACAGATACAAACGGAGCAGTCATATCTACGGGGACGTTGACATGGGGTTCTAGTATCCCAAATGAAATGTCGGTGGTTAGTAACTCAGGGCAAGCTGTTACTTTGAAAGCTGAAGGTATAACATCTCCCACAGTAAGGATTACCGCCACCTCTTCTGAAGTTGATGTGAATGGAGATGCCATAGTATTCACTAAAGATGTGACAGTCGACGCTGCTGTACTTGAAAGCTTTACAGTTGATATTCCGAGTACTATACCATTAGGGCGCACGCAAACGTTTACTGCAACTGGCACCAGCACCGACGGAACAATTGTGTCAACAGGAACTCTAGGTTGGTCTTCAGATTCAGTAAAAATAACTATTGCTAATAGTGCGGTAGGTTCTCTAAAAGCTGATGCGACCGGCGTAGCAAATATCACAGTGACTTCATCGAAGAAAGATGTGAACGGTGCGTTTATCGTGTTTACGAAGCAAGTTACAGTAGGCGCAGCAGTACTTGAAAGTTTCACTGTAGACATTCCAGATAGTATGCCTTTAGGGCGAACACAAGAGTTTACGGCAACGGGAACGGCTACTGATGGAACAACTATTTCAACTGGCACTCTTTCGTGGGTCTCTATCAGAAGCGAAATGGAAATAGTAAGCAATACGGCTCAAAAGGGTACGTTGAAAGCGGCAGGTATTACTCCTTCAACAGTCAAAATTACTGTCACTTCGTCTGAAGCGGATGTGAACGGAGACGCCATCGTATTTACTAAAGAAGTTACGGTTGGTGAAGCCGTCCTTGAAAGTTTTACAGTAAATATTCCTAATACTATGCCATTAGGTCAAACTCAAACCTTTATTGCTTCAGGAATCGATACAAACGGATCGGTGATATCTACAGGTGCGTTAACTTATACTTCTGATGCTGCCGCAATAACGATTGCCACACCTTCAGTTGGAAGCTTAAAAGCAGATGCTACCGGGTTAGCTAAAATTACAGTTACCTCCCTTTTAAAAGATGTAGATGGGGCTACAATTGTATTTACTAAAGATGTGACTGTGGGAGCTGCGGTACTTGAAAGTTTCACGGTAGATATTCTAAGCAATATGCCATTAGGGCGTACGCAACAATTTAATGCCGTGGGAACAGCGACAGACGGTTCAACAATATCTACGGGGGCTTTAACCTGGGTATCTAATTTGCCAAGTAATGTGTCGGTAGAAAATTTTGCAGCCCAGAATGGTACATTAAAAGCAACTGGAGTAGTGTCTTCTACGGCTAAAATTACTGTGACATCGTCAGAAACTGACAAAGATGGCGCTCCTATTGTTTTTACAAAAGACGTTACAGTAGACCCTGCTGTACTTGAAAGTTTTACAATGGATATCCCAAATACGATGCCTTTGGGGCGCACTCAAAGCTTCACTGTGTCGGGATTAGATACAAATAACGTATCTCAATTGCCGGCTGGCGTAGTGTGGACATCTAACTCTGGAAACATAACCATTGCAGACGACTCCGTTGCTTCATTTAAAGCTCAAACACTTGGTTCAGCTTTGATAACAGGAACGTCAACCGATGAAGATGTTAATGGTACCCCTATTGTTTTTACAAAGACTGTTACTGTTGATGCAGCTGTATTAGAAAGTTTAGTTGTCTCTTCAATTAATACTCAAATTGCTCAAGGCCTAAGTGAAACATTTACTGTAGCGGCGCTTAATACTGATGGAACTACCCCTGGTAGTATTAATGGCTTAACTTGGTCATCAAGTAATCCAGCTGTTGCGTCTGTTAATAGCAATAGTGGTGAAGTAACAATGGTCTCTACTGGTACTGCAATAATTACGGCAGCTTCAACAGATCTAAATGCTAATGGTATTGTTATTAAAGGGACTAGAACAATTGAAGTTACACCAGTTTCTTTAGCTGCATTAACTGTTTCAGGTAATGACATTGTTGATGGACAGGTTGCAACATTCACCGTTTTGGGAACAAATAGCGATAATACGACGACAGGCGCTATTAACGGTTTAACTTGGAGTTCTAATGATACTGATGTAGCAACGGTAACTAATGCTGGCGTGGTTACGGCAACTGGAGTTGGTAGCGTCAAGATAACGGCGACATCAACAGATGTTGATACCGGCGGCGTTGTGATAAAAGGTGAGAAAACCATAAACGTCATAGCAATCGCTTTAGCGAGCTTAGAAGTTGCTGGTAACGATGTAGTTGTAGGCGTGACTGGTGCCATGACTGTGACGGGGCTAAACAATGATGCCTCAGCTGCTAGTAATTTTACTGGGTTAGTGTGGTCATCGAGTAACACTGGAATTGCTACTATTGATTCTAGTACGGGAGTTGTTACAGGTGTTTCAGACGGGTCTGTAACGATAACTGCAACTCTAGGTGGTATAACTGATACACATGACATTAATATATTGGCAGTAGCTCTTGCTAGCTTAGAAGTTGCTGGTAACGATGTAGTTGTAGGCGTGACTGGTGCGATGACTGTGACGGGGCTAAACAATGATGCCTCAGCTGCTAGTAACTTTACTGGTTTAGTGTGGTCATCGAGTAATACTGGAATTGCTACTATTGATCCTAGTACAGGAGTTGTTACAGGTGTTTCAGACGGGTCTGTAACGATAACTGCAACTCTAGGTGGTATAACTGATACACATGACATTAATATATTAGCAGTAGCTCTTGCTAGCTTAGAAGTTGCTGGTAACGATGTGGTTGTAGGCGTGACTGGTGCGATGACTGTGACGGGGCTAAACAATGATGCCTCAGCTGCTAGTAATTTTACTGGGTTAGTGTGGTCATCGAGTAATACTGGAATTGCTACTATTGATTCTAGTACGGGAGTTGTTACAGGTGTTTCAGACGGGGCTGTAACGATAACTGCAACTCTAGGTGGTATAACTGATACACATGACATTAATATATTAGCAGTAGCTCTTGCTAGTTTAGAAGTTGCTGGTAACGATGTAGTTGTAGGCGTGACTGGTGCGATGACTGTGACGGGGCTAAACAATGATGCCTCAGCTGCTAGTAATTTTACTGGGTTAGTGTGGTCATCG
>Ga0105355_10003230_pt1 | contig 14360 bp, 10 predicted proteins | sample GOMGulsemesocosm_2_FD_83508 | JGI IMG/M metagenome (GOLD analysis project Ga0105355, IMG submission 83508) | Methane-oxidizing microbial communities from mesocosms in the Gulf of Mexico - GOM9C Gulf of Mexico | ecosystem: Environmental > Aquatic > Marine > Cold seeps | place: Gulf of Mexico... | reverse complement strand
TCTTGGGATGACAGTCAATGGGCCGACCAAGCCGTGCCAGGGAAGTGGCCCAAACAAGGCTTCGACACTTTCGGACAAATGGTCTGGTACCGCTTACGGGTCAGTCCGCAAATGCTTTATTCAATCGATACCAGCCTGTTGGGACTGCGTATCGGCGCCATTCGCAGTGCCTACGAAGTCTATGTGGGTGGGCATTATCTCGGTGGTATTGGCGCTCTGCCGCCCGCGCCGCGGATCAGCTATGACAAATTGGCAGTTTACCCAATACCCAAAGCGTTATTGAACGAAGACGGCTCGCTAGTCATTGCACTACGAGTGTGGGGCGGCAGTGATTTGGGTGTACGCAAGGCTGGCGGCGGAGCCTACAACGGGAAATTTCTGCTGGGTAATTACTCCACGCTACTTCGGGAACTGAGCAATGAACAATTGCCTAATCTTATTCTAGCGATATTATTTTTAACGATCGGCCTCTACTTTGTTTATCTGTACAGTAGAAACCACCGTTTACAGTCCTTTGCTTGGTTTGGTAGTACCGCAATAGTTCTGGCTGTGTATGTTATTACCCAGAGCCAGTGGAAGTACGCTTTGCATTGGCCTTTTATCCTGCTCGAAAAAATAGAGGCAGTGACATTTTATTTGTTTGTCGCACTATTTATTCAGTTAATTTGGACTGTTGTCGACCAGTCCATCGGCCGTATTCTTCGCCTGTATCAATTGAGTTTTGTCGGCGCCGCCCTGGTCGTCGCAGCAATCCCCGGCATTGCCATACACCACTATATGCGTACTTATCTGCAATTGAGTGTGCTGCCGATTTTTTTATTAACCTATTGGCTAGTGATACAAAGAGCCAGATCCGGCCACCGAGAGGCCAAGACACTATTGATCGGACTACTAATCTACGGTGTTTCAGCGATTAACGATCTTCTTATCAACATGCAAGTCATACACTCTGTACCTGTGGTGCAGCTCGGTTTTCTCGCCGTTCTGGTTTCCATGGCGGTGACTCTGGCCGACCGCTTTACCGGCTTGCTCGATAGTTTGGATCGCAAGGTCAACGAGAGGACAGCCGAATTAGAAATCGCTAACGAGCGCCTGGAAAAACTTTCAAAAATTGACCCTTTAACCCAATTACTTAACCGCAGAGGTTTTGTCGATGAAGCCCACAGTGAAATTAGCCGATATATTAGAATGGGTCGCCCCTTCACCATCGTATTGTCAGATATCGATTATTTTAAACGCGTGAATGATGAATTTGGTCACGCCAGCGGGGATTTTGTGTTGCAAAAAATCGCCGCTATAATGCAAGAACAGTTGCGCGAGGTCGATCGAGTCGGTCGTTGGGGCGGTGAAGAATTTGTGATGTTGCTACCGGAAACTGACGCAGAGGGTGCACTGAAAATCGCAGAAAAACTGCGTCTGGGTATTACCCAGGCCACAATAGAAAACAACAGCCACAGTTTCAATGTCACCATGACATTTGGAGTAGCCCAGTATAGCCACGCTGAAGGACTGGAGAAATGTATTGCTCGCGCCGACGCGGCGCTTTATAGGGGCAAGAGCCAAGGCCGTAACACCGTCACCATCGCCGGCTAACAAGACAATGTCGCTGTTAAAACGGGTATGGAATGCTACATGCTACCGAAATATTGAAGGCTAATCCGCCAGGCTCAGCGGAGAGTATGCCTTGAACGGTGCTGGACATCGCCAATGCAGCAACGGTGATTCGACAAGGGCAATCGTTTTCCAGTTAGCTTAACAGCGCCAAGTGACCCGTTATTTTATCGATTTCTGTCACCGCAGCAGGCCCCAAACCCAGGCAGGTTACAGTGCCTGGGGCCACTAGTGTTTTCCCCGCGTCTCTAACCCAGCAGGACGGTAACTGTGCATCCAGCGCCTGCTGGTGTAGAGCCGTGAGCTGTTCGCGATCGGCCGACAGCACAATTTTTGCCATGCCTTGCTGTAACCACTCGCGCTGAATACTCTCATCGCAAGCAAGAAACGCCGCAATCGAGCCGTGGGCGACTTGAGCGGCGAGTTTACCGGGGGGCAAATCGAGGCCTTGATCCACAACAATAACCTGTTTTACATCCATGCATTTATCCTTAAACTGAATACCACGGCAACACTGTTATGCCCCTCGACCGCCGATAGCCTATCGTTAATATTGTCGCGCCGGACAAAGGCCCATAGAGTTAATAGTGCTGACAACACCGGCGGTAATCCGCGCTACACCTTGTACTGGTGAAGGTCCAATACATTCAAGACAGACCGGTCTCAAAGCCAAGCAACATGTCAGACAGCAGCGATTGCAATAGATCTATATCGCCAGGGTCACCAAAATTACCCGCCAGCCATAACGTCGAAAAACCGTGAACCTGCGACCATAAGCTAATCACCCTAGTGGCAATTACCCTCTCGCTGTCAACACCGAGGGCCCGCACTCCGTCTTCTAATACCTGCTTTGTTACGGCTGCTGCAGCCAGATAATCGACATTGTTGCTATCGATCATATCCGACTGAAACATGATGGCAAAGTGAGCGGGGTTGGCGACCGCAAATCGTATATAGGCCTCACCGGCGGCGATCAGACGTTTGTTGGCTGTGCATTGGTGCTGCTGCTTGTCCGCAAGCTCTAACGCCAGCAGCGTATGGCCTTGACTGGCGACGGCAGTCAGTAATCCCGTTTTGTCGCCGAAGTGATGCGCAGGGGCTCCGTGAGAGACTCCCGCAGCCCTCGCCACCGCTCTCAAGCTCAGTGAAGCGACGCCCTGCTGCTCTAACAGCACCACTGCCGCCGCCACCAGCGATGCCGCAAGATCGCCGTGGTGGTAACTTTGTCGAGATCGGATTCCTATAGTCATGAACAAATTATGCACAATAAACTTGACATTGTCTAGATGCACCCGGAGAATGCCCCTAATCTAGACAGTGTCCAAATTAATCGTAATGCCAAGAGGAGATCAGCCTATGACCGCAAAACTCAATGATATGGTACAAAACAAACCACTTCTGCCCGCCGATAATCCCATTCTTAAGGGGAATTTTGGCCCGGTTGACAAGGAGCTGACATTGACCGCTCTCGAGGTCATCGGCACCATTCCACCACAACTGGAAGGAACCTTGCTGCGCAACGGTCCCAACCCTGTCGACCCACAACCCAATCACCACTGGTTTGTCGGTGACGGTATGTTGCACGGAATTAAACTATCCGCCGGCAAGGCACTGGAATACCGCAATCGCTGGGTCAGAACAACCTCTCTGGAAGAAAAAACCGGCCTCACCGCCGCACCGGTGACCGGCACCGAGTTACTGGTACAGGGCTCAGGCAATGTACATGTTATTTCTCATGCCGGTCACATATTGGCCCTGCCAGAGTTAGGACTGCCCTATGAACTCAATCTTGCGCTGGACACCGAGCGCCAATATGATTTTGACGGTGAGCTGACCAGCAGTATGACAGCGCATCCAAAAATTGATGGCGAGACCGGCGAGTTACTGTTTTTTGGCTATGACCTGGTAGCGCCTTTCCTGCGCTATCACCAGGTTGATGCCGCAGGCACCATGACCAATACCGTCGAGATAGATTTACCCGAAGGCATTATGATGCATGATTTTGCCGTGACTGCGACCCGGGTAGTATTTATGGACTTGCCGGTCGTAGCCAAGTTAGAGCTGATCGATCAGGGTATGCCCATGCCGTTCCAATGGGACGACAATCACCAGGCACGCCTTGGTATCATGGACCGCAACGCCACCAGCGACACGGTTAAATGGATCGATATTGAGCCCTGTTATGTATTTCACCCGCTCAACAGCTACGACGACGGCGACAACATCATCATGGACGTGGTTAAGTACCGCAAGGTGTTCACCGCACTCAGTGACAGTAAATACGCCAAGGGCGCGAAGCTTGAACGCTGGACCATCGACGTCGCCGCCGGCACTGTTAGCAGCGCCATACTGAGCGACAGAGATCAGGAGTTTCCCCGGGTCGACCCTCGAGTTGAATGCCATCGCCACCGCTACGGCTATGCCTTGGAAGTAGGCGGAGAGTTGGGTTTCGGCGGCCTGTTAAAACATGACCTAGACACTGGCAACAGCCAATACCACGCCATCGACAGCAACTGCGCCGGCGGCGAGCCAATCTTTGTTCCAACTGGTCCCGCTGAAGACTGTGGGTATATCCTCAGTGTGGTATATAACAGCGGCACACAATGCAGCGAGTTGCATATCATCGACGCACAACAATTCGAAGCTGAGGCCGTAGCCATAGTGAAACTCAACACCCGAGTACCCTTTGGCTTTCACGGTAATTTTGTGGAGGGATAATAAAAGCGGGGACAGTTTACTTATATTGCAATTAAGTAAACTGTCCCCGTATTTACAAGGTCCCTTCCGCTAGTCGGTCAGCTGCATAATGGGCGGCGCGGGCGGAGAAGGCCATATAGGACAAGGACGGATTCTGACAGGCCGAGGAGGTCATAAAGGAGCCGTCGGTAATAAATAGATTGGGTACGTCGTGGGACTGGCACCAGCCGTTTAATACCGAGGTGTTAGGGTCGCGACCCATGCGAGCACTGCCCATTTCGTGAATACGATTACCCGGTTTGGTCAACTCCACTGGACTCGATTCGATATCAATACAGCCCGCTGCCTGCAACATCGCGACGGCGTCTTTTGCCGCCTCCTGCAACATCCGGCGTTCGTTTTCACCATAGCTGACGTTAAACAACGCCTGGGGATTGCCCCACTGATCGCGCTTGCCAGGGTCCAGGGTGACACGGTTGTTGGCATCGGGTAGCTGCTCGCCAAAGGCTCCTATGGATATGCCCCAGGGGCCGGGTGTTTTGTGAGCCTCCTTATAGGAGCGGCCAATACCGGCAATATCACCACCGCGATTACCCAGTGGCAGGGCGCTGCCCTGAAAGCCAAAGCCCCGTAAATAGGGCTTGTCTTGTTCGGTAATATTGGCGTAACGCGGAATATAGATGCCACCGGGGCGGCGTCCAAATACGCTCTGATGCTCAAACCCCTTGATGATACCCCTAGCACCGGCGCCGCTAACGTGGTCCATCAAGTTGCGGCCAACCTGATCGGAACTGTTGGCCAAGCCCCTGGGGAAAGCACTGGAGGTTGACTGCAATAGGATTAACGCCGAGGCAATGGTGGAGGCATTAAGAAAGATCATCTTGGCAGTATAGACTCGCTTCTTATGGGTGCTGGCGTCGATAACTTGCACCCCAGTCACCCGCCCCGCCTGCGGGTCATAGTCGATCGCTTTGACAATCGAATTGTGTATTATCGTGTAATTACCCGTTTTTTGCGCCGCCGGTAACGTCGCATTGAGTGACGAAAAATAGGCCTTGAAGGAGCAACCATAAAAACAGTGATTGCGCACCTGACAATTGGTCCGCCCCAGCGCCCGCTGCTCTTCAGTGGCCTCGGTAATATGCGCGACCCGGGCGTTGATAATATTGCGCCCAGGAAATGCCCCCTCTACGCTGTGCTTAAAGGCTTTTTCCGCATCGGTCATTTCAAAGGCTGGCTGAAACACACCATCGGGCAACTGTGACAAGCCATCGGCGCTGCCGGAGATACCGGCAAACTTTTCCACGTGATCGTACCAGGGTGCGATGTCTTTATAGCGCACCGGCCAATCGACCCCATGACCGTCCAGCTTATTGGCCTCAAAGTCCTGAGGTCCTAGCCGGTAGCTCTGCCTGCTCCACATGATCGAGCGACCTCCCGTGTGATAGCCGCGAACCCAGTCGTAGCTGGTTCCCTTTGTTTCTTGGTAGGGGTGTTCGTCATCTTTCACCCAAAAATGCTTATTGGTCTCTTTCACCGCCCAGCCAACGGCTGGATATTGTCGGTAATAATGCTTGGCTATTTCGTCCTGTGGTACGCGGTTCAGATTGGGACGCTGCCAGGGTGCCAACAGATCGGTGTAGTCCCGGGACGGTTCTATTGCAGGCCCCCGTTCCAAAACCAGCACCTTTAAGCCCCGCTCCGCCAGCTCCTTGGCACACCAGCCACCACTCATGCCCGAACCAACGACAATCGCATCAAAATCTGTCAAGGCTACTCTCCTCTTGTGCCACATACCGCAGCGTATAATTGTTATTCATTGTGTTGTTAACTACTTTGATGTTCGCCACGGCTTAAATCGCCACCTTGGGATCCCAGCGACCCGGTACAGCAACCCACTTAAGTTCTTCCGTTGCGCCGGGCTCAGAGGCAAAATAACTCTGGCTGATAATCACTTTTAAGCCCTTATAACCGGGATACAGATCACTGCTCTGATAGGCTTTCGCATCAAAGTTTGCCAGTGCCTGCTCGGCTTTGGCCATTGATACCTCGACAAAACGCGCACTCACAGCGTCATCTAGCAACTGCTCCAGTTGCCGCAAATTGTCTCGCTGCCGCGTTCGAGTGAGATCGTCGGCCCACTGAGCCATTAAGCCGTCGATAAAGCCCGGTACCGAGACATCCAGAGCACCGGGGGTTTCTGTACGAGGCAATAGTAAATCACTTAAGCGACTGACTAGCGCCGCCTCCCCTGGGTTAAAATAACGCCATTTGCCTCCCTCGCTAACGGTTACCGCAGCGGCAATCCCGGCCCGGCTCAATAGTGAAACGCCACCCACTGCGGTGATCAGGGCTTTCACAACTTCTCGTCTGGTATTCATCGGCATCTACTCTTTGTAAGGTGATCGGCTCGCCATCAACAGCGTAAGCCCATGTGCTATTTTCCCAATTCGACATTGATTTGCGCCAGCAGCTGCAGTGACTGTAAATAGTCCTCTGCCTCCATCCCCGCCAGCCGGCCACTAACAACCAAGTGTGTCATTCCCAAGCTTTTGCGGTAGCGCTGCAGCCCCTTGATAACAAAATCCGGATCGCCGATAAGCGCCCAGTCATCTAAATTAGCCGCGTCCTGCCGGCCACCGGAAGCCCTAGCATTGTGCTGCGCCTGGTGCCTCATGCGCTCAATTTTACTGCGGTCTTCACTGACAAAAACGGTGCGCATAATCGGTACCGTTGCCACTGGCTGGAGCCCACTGGCCGCTATATGCTCTCGGTACTGGCGGTAGTTTTCCTGTAACACCGCCGCAGTTTCCATCGGTGAGGCCAGGTAGGGCAGCCCCAATGAGCCCGCCTGTTTCAATGCCAGCGGACCAAAGGCAGCCACCCAAATCGGCGGATGGGGATTTTGCCTCGGCAACGGTGCTAGGTAAATAGGTTCTACTACACCGCCCTCCAACTGTGCTTCTCCAATAGGCTGTCCGCTCCATGCTGCTATCATCTGCTCTAACACCGCAGAAAAACGTTTGCGTTTTTGCCGGTGATCAATGCCAAATACCGAAAACATTGACTGCTGAAAACCCCGGCCTATACCCAGAATCAACCGACCCGAGCACAGCTGGTCCAACACCGCGACCTCTTCCGCTGCGACAATGGGGTGGCGTATCGGCAGCAAATAAGAGGTAGTACCCAACTTAATAGTCGACGTTCGGGAGGCAATTGCGGCCAGCAGTAACAGCGGTGAGGGCAGCGAGCGGGAGCCGTTGAAGTGACTTTCCGGCAACCAGAATGAATGGTAGTTAAGCGCCTCGGCGATTTCGGCCTGCTCAGCCCACTCGGGGCCGGAATTTTGACCATCCAGAGACCAGGCAGTTGTAGCTATAGTAAGTGGTACAGTCATGGCATTTATCATTGTTTTGTTCGTAGATTAAACGGACCTTTGCGCGGGCGCAAGCGCAAATTAGCAGCGCCGTCGATTTGTATGGAAATTCGATTCAGCGTGACGACTGCAATCCATTTAAACGCGAATTTTGTCCACCGTCCTGGCGCAATTGTCGATAGACCGTATCTCCACACACCGTCTCTCCCCTGAGGACGTTAGACGATATTGTGCTGCCTGACAATCCCGCTTTGCAGCTACCCCGGTTACCCAACACCGTCGCCAGCCAATCCTACACCCGCGAAAACACCCGCATCGAACTATCGCCGGGGCCTGCCAACTATGTTTTCCCGATAGAGTATGGCCAATTGTGCACTGGCTATGGCGCCGACAACGCACTGTTAATTGCCGACCTGCGCGGTGACAGCTAGCTACGTGTCACAAGCTGCTCGAAGCTTGCGAGGGTCGGGTTAAGTAATACTAGTAAATACCCCCCGCTTACCGTAACCTCTTGCCGATCATTATTGCAGCAAAGGGGGCTGCCTAGGGGTAAGTGATTCGGAGCAATGCCTTATTCTGAGCTATAACATCTACTACTCTCAGCAAATGATACGCTGCAACCAGTATCTATTCCCTATTGCTATACCACCAAAACGCACGTCATTTTTGCGGCATTTAAATTGCCAGACTTTACACAACATACCGATAACTATCGATGCCGCATAATCGTAAGCGATAGATCTAACACGGTTTGATCAACATAATGGAAAAACATGCTAAAAAAATGCGCAGTCGCACTATTACTTCTGTCCAGCAGCCTATCGTGGGCGCAGGACAACCGAATCGACTTAATTCGCCACGACGCGCCGGCGCTGGCCAACTTTGGTAAATACGCGATAGGCGTTCGCACCATTACCGTGGTCGATAAAAATCGAGTGGACGTGGTGAATACCGTCAATGGTGCAGCCAATAAATACTATGATCGCAGCCTAACTCTTGAAGTATGGTACCCGGCGGAGCTGAAACCCGGTCAGAGTCCAGGTGGTCAATACCGGGCGATTACCCGCAACGCCACCATTACAGCGACGCTTCAGGGCCGTGCTGTGCGCGACGCCAATAGCCGTCAAACCGCCGTTCGCTACCCGCTTGTGGTTATTTCCCACGGCTACCCTGGCAATCGTTTTTTAATGAGCCATCTCGGTGAAAACCTGGCTAGCAAGGGTTTTGTGGTCGCCTCGATCGATCACCGCGACAGCACCTATGATGACTTAAAGGCATTTACCAGTACCCTCTATAACAGGCCCCTGGACCAGCGTTTTGTTATCGACGCCATCGCCAATCTCGGTACAGACCCAGGCAGTTTTCTGCATAATTTAGTCGATGCCAATCGCGCCGGTGTGGTCGGTTATTCCATGGGTGGCTATGGGCTGGTGAATAATCTCGGTGGTGGTTATAGTGATAAAGTGGCGGCCTCGGCCATAGTTTCTCCCAATGGCCTAGTAAGTGCCCATGCCAGCGGCAATGCCAGCTACCGGGCCGGTCTCGATAGCCGCATCAAGGCCGGTTTTGCCATTGCACCCTGGGGCATGAAAATGAACTTCTGGCGAGACAAGGACCTAACCGGCATTAGCGTGCCAACCTTCTACCTGGCGGGAGATGCCGACAATGTAGCAGGGTACGAGAACGGCGTTCGCGCTATCTACCGAGGTGCAGTTAATAGTGACCGTTATTTATTAACTTTTAAAAATGCTGGCCACAGCGCCGGCGCGCCCTACCCAGTGCCCGTTGAAATACTCAATAGCAGTGACAAAACCGGCGCCGATCACTACAGCGATCCGGTCTGGGACAATGTGCGCATGAACAATATCATGGACCATTTTGCCAGCGCCTTCTTCCGCCATCACCTCAGGGGTGATGCCGACACTTTGAGCTACCTCGATTTAGTGCCCGATGGCCGCGACGCCGTCTTCTCGATGAAAGACGGTAAGCCACTTGGCGATCACAGCTACTGGAAAGGCTTTGCTGAGGGAAGTGCTGTTGGTCTTAAATTGGAGCATTTGGGGCCAGGTCAATAAACGAATCCTCGACGTTAGTGGACCACCGCCTTACCCAGCGGCTGGCCGCTCAATGACATAGCACGATAGCGCCTTGGCAGGTACTGACCGGCAAATGTAGCAAACGCCCATAAGAGAGTCGTATTTTTGCCTATTAAACTTTAAAAAAATCCCGCTCGCTGTTCGAAGGTGTCTCAGAATCTACCGCTGCCTGCTTGATCACCATGGTACAGGTCAATCTGTTATCCCTGAGTTTGGGGCATTTGCTCATCGCCTCACAAACCGGGGTTATAGCCGATCTCAGCACACTGCTTATTTCATTGCTGGCACGGATAAATCATCGCGGGGCGATGCATGTTTTACTGGGATTATCGACAGCGGTAGTCGATTTCTATGTACACCCCGGATCATTTGGCGACGTTGCCACCGAGGCCATTGTCACTGGAATGGCGGCGGCCCTGTCTTTTTTAGTCAGCTTATTAGTACTAGGCTTTGCTAAGAAACCTGTCGAGAAAAAACAGTCCAACTGAACCATATCTTGCATATAAACCATTCGACATAGCCGCAGTTAATCTACGAGGTCAAATTGCTATACACGCGACTGAGCTCTCGCGGCAGCTCTTCAATATCTCGAATAATCATATACTGATCGTCTGGACACATATCCTTTAAATAATCGTGGCCGGCTGGATCTACGGTCAGGCAAAACGTGTGGATACCTTGCCTCTTCGCCTCGCGCAGGGCTTTGGCGGTATCCTCAATGCCGTATTGCTTGCTCTTGCGATCTGTGCCGTAATCAAAATCCTGGGGATAACCGTCGCTAATAATAATCATCGCCTTGACCTTGGACTCAGTCTTGTTGAGCTGGGCAATACCATGGCGAATAGGTGGCCCCATGCGCGTCGAACGGCGCGGGCTGATCGCCTCTATGCGCCCTTTTATTGTACTATTGTAGTGCTCCTCAAAATCCTTACATAAAAAATATTCAACCTGCTCCCGGCCGTAGCCGGAAAATCCAGCGATGGCGTAATTGTCGCCCAACTCCGCCAGCGCCTCCGCCATCAACACCACCGACTGGCGTTCGATATCGATAATGCGCAGCTCGTCACTGGGTTCTGGAAGCCGCAGTTCCGAGTCGTAGGCGTCCATCAAATAATCGATCGCGTCGGCGCCCGTCTTGGTGGTGTTCTGAGTTATGTCCTGGGCGGCTGGCGGCTGAGCAGCCTCTTTAGCCTTGTTTTTCAATGACTCGATGGACTCATCGGTGGAAGCACTCATATCCAATAAAAACAGGGTCGATACATCCCGTTCAGCTTTTTGTCGTTGAATATAGATATTCTCATTGGGACTAATACCAGATTTTAAGTCAATCATCGCGTCGATGGCATCGTCGTGATGAATGTCCTCGCCATCTAACAGACCGCGCACTTTGCGGTGTAGCTCGGGTTTTAACTTTTGCAGCTGTTGTCGAATTTGTCGCAGTAAATCTTTGTGCTCATCGAGCGTTTCGCGAACAAAACTTTCACTCTCTGTGGGCAACAAAATTTGGTGCAAGATACACCAGTCTTTGCGATAGTCTCCTATTAGATAATCCCACTCGTTATAGGTGAACAACTGTGCCTCTTTTGTACTGAGGCCGTGTTCCAATAATAATTTTCCGCGTAATTCTTCGGCCTTTTCCTTCAACCCTTCTTCATCGATATCCCCTTCGGCGAGCTTGCCCTCGAGATCTGTTAGAAACTGCGCCATCGCATTTTGCGTATCACCTTGGCGCAGCTCCTCGATATTGACATTGCCGGGGTCGAGAACATCGGACAATCCCTCGGACTCGTCGTCGCCAGTGACATTGTCGACCTCTTCTTTCAGCGAACTCATTCGCAGGGTAAGCATGGGAATATCAACGCCAATCCAGCCGCGATAAAAAATCGGCTGCAGTGCCTGCAAATACACCTGTCCACTAAGCTGCTTATAGCTGTTTTCCAACGCCGCCATCAACGCCTCGGTAGTGTTATAGCTCTGCGCCGAAAACACTAGCGATTGCTGTAGCATTTGCTCCGGCGGTGAATCCTGTGCTGGTCGCTGGGCTAGGTAATAATCCTGCCATCGCTGCAGATCAGCGGCGATACCCGCATAGCGCCGGCACATATAGTGCTCTATATAAACCGGTAATAAGCCGTTTAACAAATTGATCGCCAGTGTTGGATTGTCGGCGGCACTGACAAATGCCGCTACGCTGCCCTGATCGTTGCGCCGCAAAAATGCCGCTGCCCCACTCTCCCACAGCGACACTTGGTATAACATCATCAGTCGGTACAAGGAAAAATTGAGCTCCCGCTCAGGTAATAATGCCACTTCCGCGGGTAGTTGAATCTGTTGGGAGAAATAATCTGGCTGCCATGTTTCGGTCTCAATTGCACTAATATTTAGCGCCGCACCACCCAGCCCCTCGGCCATCATATTCAATAGTGGACTGCAATCAGCAAGTACCACCGCACCGCGTACATCACGGTAATAATCCTGGGATGCCAGTGATTCCAAGGCAAACCAGGCTCGCCCCGCCAGCGCGTCTTCTCGGGTGATTGAAAGCCCGCGTTCAAGCCAGGGTTGCAGTTTACTTAGCTGCAGCGCCTTAGCCTTGGCACTGCTCAACAGCTGTACAACCGCGCTGCTATCAACCGTCGCCAAGGCTAGCGCAAAGGGGAGCATCTCAGCCAGGCAAGCGCTGTCCCAGTCCCGGTTAATACTGCTCATCAATGTTGTTGCGCCGGGCTCGTCCCGGGCTATAACTAACAGAAAATCCCCTGTTACATGCTCTTCCAATAAATCATCAAACTGCGGCAGTGCCTGCATCACTGTCAAAGCCACATTCACATTGACATCCGCAAGGGCAATAAGCCATTGCCAGTAATCAACGGCCTGCATAGGTAGGGCGCTGTGCAACTCACGACTCAGTTTAAGAAAGCGTTGATAGTTATTAGGCTGCTCAGAAGAAAAGTGCTGAGCTGCTGCAAGCCAGGAAAAGTGGTCTTGCTGAGCGGGGAGAATTTCGCAGCCAGTCTTAATGACATCGACTAACAGTGCCGGTGAACTGGTCTTTATGCCCGCCAGCAAATCATTAATGGTGGCGACACAATGCCGGGCTCGGGCCGGCTCAGCGTCGCTTATTAATTGCTGCAGTGAGCGTAAATAGGCCAGTGTTACTCGATTGTTGTTGAGAAAATTCTGACACTGATCGCCCAGCTCAAGCCATAGTTCAGGCGAGTGTGACAAGTCCGCACATAGCGCAATATACTCACTGCTAGTCGTTTCACCATACCAACCGGAATTCAGCATACGTTCGCAGAGTTCGGCAACCGCCGGGCCCTGTATGAGCTGCTGGGGCTGTAACAACGCAAGTAGCTGTTGGGCAAGCTCCGGCTTGCCGAGCGCCATGCGCTCTACGACAGCTAACATTTTGGCAACCACATTTTACTGTAATTTCCAGTAACAATATGTACCAACAGTTTGAAACAACAATTTGTAACAGTCGTAAACAACACCGGTCTGGCAGCGAGACATAAGCAACAATCAATCATCACAAATGATCGTTTTGACAATTTGTGCGATGGCCTGTTGCACATCGCGATCATCGGTAACCGCAGTAGATATGGCCACATCACAGGCTCGGGACGGGCGGATACCCCCACTGATAAGCTGTCCGGCGTACACTAATAGCCGGGTTGATACACCCTCATCAAAACCGTGATGGCGAAGATTGCGTACTTTTACTGCAACCAATGCCAATGCCTTGGCGTATTTTGATTCGACCCCACTTTCATGTTGAATAACCGCGGCCTCTTGCTCTTCGCCGGGATAGTCGAATTCGATGGAGATAAAGCGCTGCCGAGTACTGGGTTTTAAGTCTTTAAGAATATTTTGATAACCCGGGTTATAGGACATCACCAGCAAAAAGTTGTCGTGGGCCTCGAGAATATCCGCCTTTTTCTCAATCGGTAAAATACGCCGGTGATCAGTCAATGAGTGAATAAGAACGGTTGAATCTTTACGCGCCTCGACCACCTCATCGAGATAACAGATAGAACCCTGGCGTACAGCGCGCGTGAGCGGACCGTCCTGCCATACAGTTTCCTGTCCTTTTAATAAAAACCGGCCGACCAAATCGGTGGCGCTAAGGTCTTCATGGCAAGATACGGTCAACAGTGGATTCTCAATGGCCTGGCGCTGTTTATCGGAGTCACTGCCGCGGAAAATACGGTGCGCCATATATTCCACAAAGCGGGTTTTTCCACAGCCGGTGGGGCCCTTTAACAACACCGGTAGGCGCTGCTGCCAAGCCGCGGTAAATATCTCTATTTCGTCCGCCAGGGGTAAATAGTAAGGCTCTTGCTCCAGAGTATAAGCTTGATCCTGTTGAGGGCGCTGCACTGTATTTTCCATGGTCATTTGTTCACTCGTTTGTTCACTCGTTTGTTCATTGGTATCTGTGATTTCCACCTGCTAACTTGTTGGCAGCGATAAATTCCTGTCAGGCATTTTTTGGCCAGTAATCGGCCACCTCGGTCGCCAGCCATTTGGCCAGGGTGGCGTTAACCTCCAGCGGTTGTTCCTGAGCCATCCAGTGC
>Ga0105355_10003228_pt1 | contig 14364 bp, 12 predicted proteins | sample GOMGulsemesocosm_2_FD_83508 | JGI IMG/M metagenome (GOLD analysis project Ga0105355, IMG submission 83508) | Methane-oxidizing microbial communities from mesocosms in the Gulf of Mexico - GOM9C Gulf of Mexico | ecosystem: Environmental > Aquatic > Marine > Cold seeps | place: Gulf of Mexico... | reverse complement strand
TTTTGTGCGCTGGATCGCGCCAATTTTAAGTTTTACGGCGGACGAAATCTGGGATCAAATCCCTGGCGAACACAGCGAGCCTGTTTGGGTTGCGCATTGGTACGACCAGTTGCCACGTCTTGACGGTGGCCAATTCAGTACGGCTGACTGGCAGCAAATCATGGATGTTAAGAACGCAGTGAACAAAGTGCTGGAAGCGGCCCGTTCTGCTGGTGATATTGGTTCCAGTCTTGATGCTGAAGTGGTGTTGCATTGTGCACCTGAACTGAAAGCGCTTTTGGATCAATTACAAAACGAACTGCGCTTTGTGTTGATTACCTCTGGCGCCGAGGTGGTTGCAGGCGACTCGGACGGTGAAGAAACCGAAGTGGAAGGTCTGCGTGTTGCGCTTAAGGCTTCAGAGCATGCGAAGTGTGACCGCTGCTGGCATCGCCGTGAAGACGTGGGTGCCAGTGCCGAGCATCCAGAATTGTGCGGACGTTGTGAGGTGAATATTGCAGGTGAGGGTGAGACTCGTCTTTACGCCTAAGTGGCTGTGGAGCGTATTATATTATGTCTCAAAATAATATGGCACTTCAGGGCTCGCTAAAGAAACGGCTAGGTCAGTTAATGTGGTTGTGGATTAGCATCCTTGTCGTGGTGCTGGATCAAGTCACCAAACAGCTGGCGACGGCGATGCTCGATTACGCGCGTCCGGTAGAGCTATTACCTGTTTTGGATTTAACGTTGTTACATAATACCGGCGCAGCTTTCAGCTTTTTGGCCAGTGCCGGTGGTTGGCAGCGTTGGTTTTTTGCGTTGCTGGCGGGCGGTGTTAGTGTGGTGTTGGTGGTGTGGATTAAACGCCTCAAGGCACACGAAACCTGGTTGGCGATAGCTTTGGCATTAGTCCTGGGCGGCGCGTTAGGTAATCTTTATGACCGCGTAGTATTGGGCTATGTGGTTGATTTTATTTCTGTTCATTATCAACAGCGCTATTTTCCAGCCTTTAATTTGGCTGATTCAGCAATTACGATCGGCGCGATTATGTTGATAATAGACACGCTTTGGCTTTCACGCCGGCAATCTTCATTAGGACAAAATAACGATGACTGATAACAATCTGGCGATCGGGCCAGGCACACAGATAACCCTACACTTTGCATTAAAACTTGGAACCGGCGAAACAGTTGATTCGACCTTTGATAAAGACCCCGCTGTGTTTGTGGTGGGTGACGGCCAATTGCTACCAGGTTTTGAAGAACAGCTGATCGGCTTACAAGCCGGTGCGGAAAAGAGTTTTGAGATTCTGCCAGAAAAAGGCTTTGGCATGACTAACCCTAATAATCGTCAGATTATGTCGGTGGACATGTTTGGCCCGGAAATGGAACTCAGTGAGGGATTGGTAGTGTCCTTTGCCGACGCTAATAAACAAGAATTGCCGGGTGTTATCGTTTCTATAGATGAAGGCAAAGTAGAGGTGGATTTTAACCACCCACTGGCAGGAAAAGATTTATTATTTGATGTGAAAATTCTGACGGTTGAGCCGGTTAAACTGGACGCCTAAAAAGCTTGTCATTTCGAGCTAAAGAGTTGTCATTGCGAACATAGTGAGAAATCTTTGCGGAATGTAAAGATTCTTCCCCTAGGCTTACTGCGCTGGGCGCAAGCGGAATGACAAAGCCTCGTATCGGGCCACTAAGGTCTAAGTAGTTATATTATGAAAATCAAACTCGCTAACCCGCGCGGCTTTTGCGCCGGTGTTGATCGCGCTATTGAAATTGTTAACCGTGCCCTGGAGATTTTTGGGGCGCCGGTCTACGTACGTCATGAGGTGGTTCATAATCGTTATGTGGTCGATGATCTGCGTAACCGTGGCGCTGTGTTTGTCGAAGAACTAAATGAAATACCCGATGATGCACTGGTGATTTTCAGCGCTCATGGTGTTTCGCAAGCGGTTCAGGAGGAAGCCAAAGACCGTGGTTTAAAGGTGTTTGATGCTACCTGCCCGTTAGTGACAAAAGTACATATGGAGGTCACTAAATTCAGTCGTGCCGGTCAAGAATGTATTTTGATTGGCCATGCCGGACACCCTGAGGTGGAAGGCACCATGGGGCAATATGACAACAGCAAAGGCGGTAATATGTACCTGGTACAAGATGTGGTAGGAGTTGCTGGCCTGCCGGTTAAAAACCCTGATCACTTGGCCTTTGTGACTCAAACTACACTTTCTGTGGACGATACCGCCGGTATTATTGACGCCCTGCGTAATCGCTTTCCTAATATTGAAGGCCCACGTAAAGACGATATTTGTTATGCCACACAAAACCGTCAGGATGCGGTGAAAGTACTGGCTGATGAGTCAGATGTGGTGCTGGTCGTTGGTGCAGCCAACAGCTCGAACTCTAACCGTTTGCGCGAGTTATCTGACCGTTTGGGTACACCGGCTTACCTGATTAACGATGCTTCAGAAATTGAGCCGCAATGGCTTGAGGGGATTTCACAAATAGGTGTGACGGCAGGTGCATCCGCACCGCAGATTCTGGTTGATCAGGTAATTGAGCGATTACATGAGTGTGGAGGTATTGGTCCGGAAGAGCTGGCTGGACGGGAAGAAAATATTACCTTTACGTTGCCGAAGGAGTTGCGTTTAAAGCCGGTTGGCTAATGATCTGTGAGTGAGTTTTTTATGACGCTCATTCGCTAAGCTCTTCATAACAACTTTGGCTAAACCGCGGCGAGCAGATCGCCAAAAAGATCAAATCCTCGGGTCCGGTGTTAGTAATACGCTGCCGACACATGGCTGGAATAAACACCATATCGCCTGAGTTGAGTTCCCGAGCCGGAAGGTTACCCGCTTCAACAAGTCCTATGCCACTGATGATGACATAACGCTCTGACGTGTCCTTTAAACGATGCCATTCGGTAGTGATGCCGGGTTCGATTCTCGCTCTTGCAATGGATACATCGGGATCATCGGCACTGTTGCATAATTCTGTAATAAAGCATTTTTCGGAGGTATAAAATTCATCACCCAGATTCTGGGTTTTTATAAAGGCAGTCATCTTTATTCGATGCCAAATTTCTTCAAGCGATGGCGAATCTGCCGGAAAGATATCCCTAGTTTTTCTGCTGCTGCGGTGCGGTTCCAACGCGTTTCTTCAAGTGCTTTGAGAATGGCTTGTTTTTCAACTTCTTCCAGATAGCTATCGAGCGATGAGTCAGCGGGTGTGCCAGCTGATGGCGTATGCTCGGCGGCATTGTCTTGGCTATGGGCTGCCGGGATGTTTTCAGTAGTGAGAGTGCTAATAGCTGCCTCAGTTGGCCTGAGCTGTAGGTCTGCGATATCAATCACATTATTTTCACACAGGGTGTAAGCACGCTCTAGAGTGTTTTCAAGTTCCCGTACGTTGCCGGGGAAGTGATAGCTTTGTAATGCTGCTTGGGCTGCTGGGCTTAATTGTGCGATGGCTGAGCCGTTAGGCTGAGCTAATTTATGTAAAAAATATTCAGTTAATAACGCAATGTCCTGTTGGCGTTGGCGCAGGCTAGGGACATTAATTTCGATGACGTTAATGCGATAGAACATATCCTGCCGGAAATGTCCGTTTTCTACCTCTTTAGCGAGATTTTTGTGGGTGGCACTGAGAATGCGCACATCGGTAGCTTCTTCTTTTTGTGAGCCCACCGGGCGCACTGCTTTTTCCTGGATAGCACGCAGCAGCTTTACCTGCATGTGTAGAGGCAAATCGGCGACTTCGTCGAGAAATAAAGTGCCGCCTTGAGCGCTTTGAAATAAGCCTGTCTTGTCCGCCACAGCACCAGTGAAACTGCCTTTTTTATGACCAAAAAACTCACTTTCCATTAGCTCGCCAGGAATCGCGCCACAGTTGACTGGTACAAAAGGCGCATCGGCACGAGGGCTGAGTTGATGGATCGATCGTGCTACTAGCTCCTTGCCAGAGCCCGATTCGCCGCTGATATAAACAGGCGCCTGACTACGTGAGACTTTGCCTATCTGGTTGCGCAGTTGCTCGATAGCTGGAGATTGGCCGAGTAGTTCGCTGGTATTCTTCGAGATGTTTTCGTGCATCTCCGATACGGGTTTGATTTTCAATGCCTGCTGCACCATATCGCGCAAACGAGACAACTCGACGGGTTTAGACACAAAATCAAAGGCACCAAGTTTGAGTGCATCAATAGCTGTTTCAATACTGCCAAAGGCGGTGATGACGGCAACAGGTAAATTGATGTGTTGTTGCTGAATATGAGCGACGAGGTCGAGTCCATTACCGTCGGGTAAGTGCATGTCTGTCAGGCACAGGTCAAAACGCTGGTTGGCTAATAATTGATGAGCTTCTGCAATGGTTCCGGCCAGTTTTGTGTCGATATTCATGCGCATTAGTGTAATGGCAAGTAGTTCCAGGATATCTGGTTCATCATCAACAAGTAGTGCGGTATGTGTGCTCATAATCTAGGGTTCTAATCAGCCAGTTGTTTTGGGTGTGGGAAGATTATACGAAAACAGCAGCCATTCTGATAAGAGGCGATGTGGTCGAGGCGGGCATTATTGGCCTGGCACAGTTCGCGAGAAATATAGAGTCCCAACCCGGTACCTGTACGTTCGGTCGTGTAAAAGGGCTCAAACAGACGAGCGGCGGTTTCGGTATCGATACCAGGACCTTCGTCGATTATATCCAGGTAGGGTAGTTCGCTGCCAGGTAACGTTCCAGCTCGTAGATCAATAGTGGCTTTGCCTGTTTTTTGCTGGCTGTAGCGCAGGCCATTTTGGCAGAGGTTGCTGATTACCTGCTGCAGCTGGCTGGGGTCAAAACGAACTTCCAGAGAGTCAGGTTGAATGTTTATTTTAAAGGCACCTTGTGTTGTTTCGATTTCGTTATAGCTTGACACAAAATTATTGATCCAGCTGGATAAGCTAATTGTCTGTGGCGAGGCGGGTTGGCGGCGCGACAGCTCAAGCACATTTTCAATGGTATTGTTCATGCGCACAGAGTGTTGCTGAATAATTTTACTCAGTCGCTGGTCAGCAGAATCCAAGGTCTCGGATTCTGCTAATAGTTGAGCTGCATGGCTGATGGCGCCGAGAGGATTGCGAATTTCATGAGCGATACTGGCCGTTAGCTGCCCCAGAGATGCCAGTTTAAGTTGTTGTGCGTGTTGTATCGCTTTGCTGTTGTCCTCAAGAAAAATCAAGATGTTGGAGGTGTCCTGCTGGCGTAGGGCGGCAAAGTTGGCTTGCACTTCCGGTGTTTCAGGAGAAGCTTGAAACGGGCTGGTGCGACGTTGGGGGTTTTGCAGCCACTGTTCGACACGTTTTTTGAGAGCTGGGGGTAGTTGTTGGGTTCTGGTGTTGTAGGGGTCGCCGTTTTCTTTGACTAATAGACTGCGCGCTGCTTCGTTCATCATTCTTACATTGCCCTGTGGGTCGCACACCGTAATGCCGGTGCGCATGCGCTGAATAATAAGCAGGTTCATTTTTTCCAGCTGAGCAACATCACTTGCACGTTGTTGGGCGAGACTTTCGCTGATTTGGATACGTTTTGAAATGTGACGGATAAATACAGCTGTAGCAAACAGGATGATGCCTAATAGCCCGGCTTGTAGATAGTGCTGTGCTGTGTCGGGTAGTGCGGTGGCGCGATATACTTCAACGCTGGTCAGTGTAATACTGCCAAGTGCGGCAAACAGTAGGCTATAACGTCCTGACAGAAGAATGCTGCCGGCCGCTACGGCGACGATTAACAGATTCCCCAGACCGTTAGCAACACCGCCACTGGCATAAGTCAGCAGACCGAGCACGAGGATATCGATACAAATATTAACAATTATTTGTTGTGGTTGCAGTTGCTGTGCTCGGCGCAAGGCGAACAGCAGGAGCAGGTTTAGGCCGGTATAAAGCAGCGCGGTAGTGAGGTAGAGAGAGGGCTTTTCTAGTCCCAGAAAGACTTTGCTGGCTTCGTTGAAATAGCCAGATACCAGGACTACCGACAGTAATAGCCGGTAATAATTGAAAATTCGTAGCAGCCCCAGGTCCTGGCGCACGCGATTGTTTTCTTTGTGTCTGTTAACGAGTTGCGACTGGCTCATGCGCCGAAGGGGTCTCTGTGGCAATTGTCAGATAAGTATAGCCAGAGTTGTGCTTAGTTGTGCCTATTAGTGGGTTATTTGACTGCAGTGCTGGAATTTACGGTAGCGAGTTATAAAGAGTCGGAATCGGCTGGCGTTTATGTTCTGTTTTTTTATAAATATCGATAATACGTGCTTGTGCTGCATCGCTGACGGTTTTGCCTTCGAGAAAATCATCAATGACATCGTAGCTGAGCCCTAGCGCGTGTTCATCTGCTTTTAGCGGGGCTAGGCATTCCAGGTCTGCAGTAGGTGTTTTATGTACCAGTGAGTGGGGCGCGCATAGAGTGTCGGCAAGTTGCCTGACTTGACGTTTGCTGAGGCCAAACAGTGGGGCAAGGTCGCAGGCACCATCTCCCCACTTGGTATAAAAGCCAGTCAGGTTTTCAGCTGAGTGGTCAGTGCCAAGCACCAGGCCATTAACGAGGCCGGCCACTTCGTATTGAATAACCATGCGGGTGCGGGCTTTTACATTGCCCTTAACAAAATCGATGCTGGCATGCGAAGCGGTCAGTAGCTGCTGTTGTTGCAGCGCACCCAACGTTTCTTCATGGATAGTATCTGCCCCCGGCTTGGCGTTGATCACCAGGCTGATGGAGGGCTGGATGAACTGCAACGCGATTTGCGCATCATGCTCATCGGCTTGTACTCCATAAGGTAAACGTATCGCAATAAACTGGTAGGGCGTGAAGTCGTGTTCTTGACTGAACTCTTCGTTTAGTTCGGTGACAGCAATTTGTGCCAAGCGACCACAGGTGGTGGAATCAACGCCACCACTGATGCCGAGTACTAGATGTTTTAGACCCGATTCGCAGAGTTGACGCTTGATAAAGTTAACGCGCCGTTTTATTTCATGGTCAGAATCGATCGCAGGCAATACCTGCATCGTTTTGATAATGTCCTGTGCGTTCATTGATTGTTGCCTGGCAGTTGACGACAGCGTTTAGGTTTTAGTTGGATATACCATCGTCACCCATCAGGCCAAAACTGAGACGGTTAAGCCAGGAACGTGTGGGTTTGATTTTACCTTCCTCGATGCTGAATTTGCCCTGTTTGCCTAGGCCGGGATAGTCGGGCGCATTATTACTTAGAATCTGAGTTGTTTGTGTGGCCAGTTCAGTCAGCCCTAATTGTTGGTAGGCTTGTGCCATAAGGGCTAACCCGTCGGGCACGGAAGGCGAAGTAGGGTAGTTTTCAATCACGTAACGGCCACGATTGGCAGCGGCTACGAAAGCATTACGTTTCAAGTAGTAACGAGCAACATGAATTTCATGAGCTGCTAACATATTGCGAAGATATACCATGCGGGCACGGGCTTCGTCGACATACTGGCTGTCAGGGTAACGGTTCAACAAAATACCAAAATCGACCAGACTCTCTCGAGCGGCGCCCATGTCACGTTGGCTGATTTCGATATTCAGGAAACGGTCAAGAAAATCCCTGTCTTGTTGATAGGCTGCGAGGCCTTTTAAATAATAAACATAATCAAGTTTGGCATGTTGTGGATGCAGGCGAATAAAGCGGCTGCTGGCGGCGCGGGACGCTTCGAAATCAGCCGTTTTGTAGTGGGCGTAAATCAGTTCCAGTTGCGCTTGCTCTGAATAACGACCAAAAGGATAACGTGACTCGAGTTCATCCAGTAGCTCAACGGCTGTGATATAGTTGCCTGATTTTGATGCCTTGATGGCATTTTCGTAAAAGGCTGTTTCTGAATTTTCAGAGAACTCTTTTTTATCGTTTGAAGAGCAGGCAGATAACAGCAGCGCCAGACAGATAAGGCTTACCAGCGTTTTAATTGAGTGCGTAATCATGGTGAGGAGAGGGCGTCCGAAAAGTTATTGCGAGTTTGGTTTGATTTGGTGGCTGTAGCCAGCATAATCGCTGCCGTATTAAATCACAGCTTGCCCTTTAAACAAAGCGCTGCCAAGCATGCGCTCGATGGTATCTATAAACATGCAGGAAATTCATTTAAAAGAGCAAATTCCGGATTCGCTGGCGGGTGAGCGTTTTGACCAAGTGGCGGCGCAATTATTCTCGGAGTATTCCCGCGCTAGGCTACAAAACTGGATTAAATCCGGTGAGCTTACGATCAATGGTGAAACTCAAAAAGCCAAGGTTAAGGTGATGGGTGGCGAATGGCTGGAAGTGAAAGTGACCCTTGAGGGTTCGGATCGCTGGCAAGCACAGGATATCGCGCTGAATGTTGTTTATGAAGATGACGATATTCTGGTGATCAATAAGCCGGCCGGATTAGTGGTGCATCCTGCGGCAGGTCATGCCGATGGTACGCTGTTAAATGCCTTGCTTTACCATGCGCCGCAGCTTGATACCGTGCCACGTGCAGGCATTGTGCATCGGCTGGACAAGGATACTACTGGTCTGATGGTGGTTGCTAAAACACTGATCGCGCACACTCACTTGGTTGAGCAATTGCAGGCGCGTGAGATGGGGCGTGAGTATGAGGCTGTCGCACAGGGGGTGATGACCGGTGGTGGGCGTGTGGATGAGCCGATTGGACGGCACCCAATACACCGTAAGAAAATGGGTGTGGTGGCGACAGGTAAAGAAGCAGCGACGAACTATCAGGTTGTTGAACGTTTCCGGGCGCACACCCATGTACAATTGAAACTTGAAACCGGTCGCACTCACCAAATCCGTGTCCATATGTCGCATATAAACTATGCCTTGATTGGTGATCCATTATACGGTGGACGTCCACGCTTGCCACGTGCCGCGACCGAAGAGTTGATCGCGTTTTTGCAATCGTTTAAACGTCAGGCTTTGCATGCACGCCGCTTGCGGTTAGTGCATCCAACAACACATGAAGAAATGGAGTGGGATGTCGAGTTGCCTGAGGACATGCAGCAATTGCTTACATTGTTACGTGAAGACAGCAAGCTTTTTGCTGATTTGAAATAACTGTCAAGCGCTGGATAGGGTGATGCTTTGACCGAGTTGCAAATTATTACACCCGATTGGCCCGCACCGGCTTGTGTGCGAGCCTTAGTGACTACTCGGCAAGGCGGCGTAAGTAAGGCGCCCTACGATAGTTTAAATTTAGGCCTACACGTTGGGGATAGCCCCGAATGTGTGCAGCAAAACCGCCAACAGTTACAGTACTGCCTATCGAGTAAACACCCGCCGCAATGGCTGCAGCAAGTGCATGGTATTGAGGTCGTGGCGGCAAAAACAGATGGTGTAAGCTGTGAGGCAGATGCTTGCTTTACTGGCCGCCCCGGTTTGCCATGTGCGGTAATGACGGCGGATTGCCTGCCGGTATTTTTTTGTACGCGTCAGGGTGACAAGGTGGCAGTTGCTCATGCCGGTTGGCGTGGTTTGGCTGATGGGGTATTGGAAGCAACTTTTGAAAAACTACAGGCGGCACCTGATGATGTACTGGTGTGGCTGGGGCCTGCAATCGGCCCGCAGCAGTTTGAAGTTGGTGACGAGGTTCGTGAAACCTTTATGGCTTTTTCTCAAGCCTGTGCTGCAGCTTTTATACCCCGGCTAGAAAATCCTGGTTTTTGGTTGGCGGATATTTATCATCTGGCTCGTATACGATTAGGGTTGCTGGGCATTGATGCAGTATCTGGCGGGGATTTTTGTACCTACAGTGATTCCCAGCGTTTTTTTTCTTACCGTCGTGACGGTGTGACGGGCCGTATGGCCAGCCTTATCTGGATAGAACCGTAGGCCTACTTTACGTTTTTTTCCTTTCTTTATGACACTGTTGACGCAGATCAACAGTGTCACCTTGAATCTATTTTTGCTGCCCTCATCTCTGTTAATAACCCTTTGAAAACGTAGCCTGGTTTGTCATGAAACCACAATAGCTGCGATGAATTAACAGGAGTATCCGATGCGAATCGAAAAATTTACCACCCAATTGCAGTCGACCTTGTCTGATGCGCAGTCATTAGCGGTTGGCCGTGACCATAACTTTATTGAGTCAGTGCATTTATTGCTGGCTATGCTGGATCAGCAGGGCGGAGCGATTGCGCCCTTGTTGCGTCAGGCGGGTTGCGATAATCGCAGCTTGCGTGCTGAGTTGGAATGGGCGCTTGAAGCCATGCCGCAAGTGAAAGGCCAGCAGGGTGATGTTACGGTATCTAATGAATTGGGGCGTGTGCTGAATGTTACCGATAAGCTAGCGCAGCAGCGTAATGATCAATATATATCCAGTGAACTAGTGCTGCTGGCGATGTTTGAAGTTAAAGGTGCGGCGATGCGCCTGTTGGAAAAAGCCGGTGCTAAAAAAGAGCTGGTTGAGAAGGCGGTTGAAAAGATGCGTGGTGGTGAGCAAGTGATGGATCAGAATGCCGAGGAAAACCGGCAAGCACTGGATAAATACACGGTTGACCTGACCGAGAGGGCCGAAGCCGGTAAATTGGATCCGGTGATTGGTCGGGATGAAGAAATTCGCCGGACTATTCAGGTGCTGCAGCGTCGCACCAAAAATAATCCGGTGCTGATTGGTGAGCCGGGGGTCGGTAAAACCGCTATTGTTGAAGGCTTGGCGCAGCGTATTATTAATGGTGAGGTGCCAGAAGGTTTACAGGATAAGCGTGTGCTGTCGTTGGATATGGGTAGTCTGATTGCCGGTGCAAAATTCCGTGGTGAGTTTGAGGAGCGACTAAAGGCGGTGCTTAACGAGCTCGGCAAGCAGGAAGGTCGCATCATTCTCTTTATCGACGAACTGCATACTATGGTGGGCGCCGGTAAAGGCGAAGGCGCGATGGATGCCGGTAATATGCTCAAACCCGCGTTGGCGCGTGGCGAATTGCATTGTGTGGGTGCCACCACATTGGATGAGTATCGCCAGTATGTTGAAAAGGATGCAGCACTGGAGCGCCGTTTTCAGAAGGTGCAGGTCGATGAGCCCTCTGAAGAAGATACGGTGGCGATTTTACGCGGCTTGAAGGAGCGTTACGAAGTTCACCATGGTGTCGAAATCACTGACTCGGCGATTATTGCCGCGGCAAAATTATCACACCGTTACATCAGTGATCGGCAGTTGCCGGATAAAGCGATTGATCTGATTGATGAGGCAGGCAGCCGTATTCGTATGGAAATTGATTCCAAGCCGGAAAGTATGGACCGTCTCGACCGACGTTTGATTCAACTTAAAATTGAACGTGAAGCGCTGAAGAAGGATTCAGATCCTGCCACACAGAAACGTTTGTTGGGCCTGGATGAAGAAATCGAAAAGTTGGAGCGCGAATACGCCGATCTTGATGATGTTTTAAAGGCTGAAAAAGCCAGTTTGCACGGTACCCAGCAATACAAGAGTGAGCTTGAAAATGCTCGTATTGAGCTGGAAGCAGCTCATCGTGCCGGAGACTTGGCAAAAATGTCAGAGCTGCAGTACGGTGTCATCCCGCAGCTGGAGAAAAATATCGCCGAAGCTGCGGATCAAAAAGAAGTGCCAATGACACTGCTGCGAAATAAGGTGACCGACGAAGAGGTTGCCGAAGTGGTGTCACGCTGGACCGGTATTCCGGTGACTAAAATGCTTGAGGGTGAGCGTGATAAGTTGCTGCGAATGGAAGATAGTTTGCATCATCGGGTAGTGGGACAGGGTGAGGCGGTCGAAGCCGTGTCCAATGCCGTGCGCCGCTCGCGAGCCGGTTTGTCGGATCCCAACCGGCCTAATGGATCATTTTTGTTCCTTGGGCCAACCGGCGTTGGTAAAACAGAGCTCTGCAAAGCATTGGCGGAATTCCTGTTTGATACCGACGAAGCCATGGTGCGTATTGATATGTCCGAGTTCATGGAAAAGCATTCGGTAGCGCGATTGATTGGTGCGCCTCCAGGTTATGTGGGCTATGAAGAAGGTGGTTATCTGACTGAAGCTGTACGTCGTAAGCCCTATTCCGTATTACTGCTGGATGAGGTGGAAAAGGCGCACCCCGATGTCTTTAATGTTTTGCTGCAGGTGTTAGAGGATGGCCGCTTGACCGATGGTCAGGGGCGGACAGTGGATTTTCGAAATACCGTGATAGTGATGACGTCGAATCTCGGCTCGGATATTATTCAAACGCTAGCCGGCGATAGCCGTTATGAGCAAATGCGTGATGCGGTGATGGACGTGGTGGCGCAACACTTTCGGCCTGAGTTTATTAATCGGGTTGATGAGACGGTGGTTTTCCACCCGTTGTTGAAAGAGCAAATTCGAGGCATTGCTGATATCCAGCTACAACAGCTTCGCGGCCGTTTGCTGGAGCGACAACTAACGTTGGAAGTCAGCGATGCGGCTATGGATAACCTAGTGGATGCGGGATTTGATCCCGTTTATGGTGCGCGGCCATTGAAGCGAGCGATACAGCAGAAAATTGAAAATCCATTAGCTCAGGATATTCTGGCGGGTCGTTTTGTGCCGGAGCAAACCATTAAGGCTGATATGAAAGGCGATATTTTGGTTTTTGAATAAACCTTAATTTTTGGGCTGGAAATAGAAACGGCGCCTGATGGCGCCGTTTCTATTTGGTGTGTGGCTGTTTCTTTAGCTGTGCGTAGCTATTTTTAACTAATCGCAGTTGGCACTAATCATTTCTTTGGCTGTATCAATCTGGCTTTGGCGCTCTTCCTCACTGAGGTAGCGGAACTCACCATCATCACCAAGAATTCTGACACGGGCATTTTCCTGAATGGTTTTCAGGTTGTTTCGAGCGCCTTTGCAGTTCTCCGCGCGAACTTTAGCCTGGGCATCGGCGGCTTGTTTCTGCTCGGCGTAGTCGACCCCTTTTTCATCGGCAGCTTTTTTGTCTGCCCGCTGTTGTTCCAGTCGTTGTTTAGCTGCGGCTGCGTCGCTAGGTACTTCACCGTAGGTTTTGATTAATGAGTAATCTTTGTTGGCCGGTGCGCGCTCTTCATAATGGGTGACGCCTTCGTCATCGACCCATTTAAAGACTTCGCTGGCTTGGGCTGATGCTGCCAGTGCAATCGCTAGAAGAGGGATGCTTAGCAATTCAAAGTAAGGCATGGCGGGCTGATCTGTTTTCATTTGTCTGTCCGTAACGAGTAGCAATGTGGAAAATAACGCATTCCACTTAGTATAGCTGTAAATTATCTAATTTCTAAAAAAACTGGCAGTGGAAATTTAGTTGCTGTAGTGATGGATAAGGTTGAACAAGCAGAGACAAAGTGTCAGAATAGTGAGTTCTCTGTATTGGGCGGTTTCCGTTCGAGTTCAGTTTTTAAATTTTTAATTTCGCCTGTTCAATGTGAACGGGCGGTTTTGTTTTGTAGGGTGTGGCAAGTGGAAGTACTGTCTGGTGGTGACATGTTAATGCGGGCGCTTCAGGACGAGGGTGTTGAACACATCTTCGGCTATCCTGGCGGTTCAGTGTTACATATCTACGACGCGATTTTTAGACAAGACAAAATCCAGCATATTCTGGTGCGTCATGAGCAGGCTGCAACCCATGCGGCTGATGGTTATACGCGTTCCAGCGGTAAGGTTGGTGTGGTGCTGGTGACTTCTGGCCCTGGTGCAACCAATGCAATTACCGGTATTGCCACGGCTTATACCGACTCTATTCCAATGATTGTATTATCTGGGCAGGTGCCTGCAGAGCGTGTTGGTGAAGATGCTTTCCAGGAAACCGACATGATCGGTATATCTCGTCCTATCGTGAAGCATAGCTTTATTGTTAAGCGTGGCGATGAAATTCCGGAGATCATCAAAAAAGCATTTCATATTGCGACGACGGGTCGTCCCGGCCCTGTTGTTATTGATATTCCTAAAAATACTACGGCACCGACTGAGCGTTTTCCGTATTCCTATCCAGAAACAGTAAGTCTACGTTCTTATAACCCTTCTGTTAAAGGGCACCCAAAGCAGATTAAGAAAGCGGTTGAATTACTGTTGGCGGCTAAACGCCCGGTTATTTATGCCGGTGGAGGCGTGATTCTGAGTGACGCCTGCGATGAATTAGTCGAAATGGCGGAGCTGCTGGGTTATCCAGTCACTAATACCCTGATGGGTTTAGGTTCGCATCCGGCTACCAATAAGCAAAACCTGGGCATGCTGGGCATGCATGGTACCTTTGAAGCCAACACGGCGATGCATCACGCTGATTTGATTTTTGCTGTGGGTGCGCGTTTTGATGATCGCGTTACCAATACCGTGAGCAAATTCTGCCCGAATGCCACGATTGTGCATGTGGATATTGATCCAGCCACGATCTCGAAGATTGTTGAGGCGCACGTGCCAGTGGTTGGTGACGTGAAAGATGT
>Ga0105355_10003219_pt1 | contig 14393 bp, 10 predicted proteins | sample GOMGulsemesocosm_2_FD_83508 | JGI IMG/M metagenome (GOLD analysis project Ga0105355, IMG submission 83508) | Methane-oxidizing microbial communities from mesocosms in the Gulf of Mexico - GOM9C Gulf of Mexico | ecosystem: Environmental > Aquatic > Marine > Cold seeps | place: Gulf of Mexico... | reverse complement strand
TCATTAAAACTCAAATTATTTATAGATAGTGTTACTTCATCCACACACAATGGATCTCCTGAACCACTAAATTCATCTAAATTGGTAAACACATCGCCATCATTATTATTAGTCCCATCATACCTTGTTAACAGCAAATTCTCAAACTCCCATAAATCTTCTAAATCATCATTATCTACATCTATTGCAGTACCTCCTAAACCAGAGTAATCTGAATGTGCTTGATTTAAACTAGGGAATAATGCTCCTACAGACACCAAATAATCACGTAATTTACATTTAAGATCTTTTAATTCAGTTGGATTTATATCTTTTAAATTAACCGACTCACCTATATCATTACTTAAATTGTATAATTCAAACGAACCGCCAACACCTGCTTTGTAATTAACTAATAATTTATAGTCACCTGAAATCATAACAGTTTGCATAGCAGAATAATGAGGATAATGAACTATTACCTCATCGTTTCTTCCTGTTACTACTGAAGAAGTATTTTCTAACAAACTTACTAAACTACCTCCATCTATATTACTAGGAACATTAGTTGCTGTATTTGAAATCCACTCCATAAAAGTTGGAAACAAGTCTAATGCAGAGATATTAGAACTATACCTACTACCAGGAATTATACCAGGTCCAGACACAAACATTGGCACTCGTATACCTCCTTCATACAAACTAGGTTTTCCTTCTCTTAATGGGTCGTTATTAGCATCTGCATCTAAAGCTCCATGATCTGCCATAAAAACAATATAGGTATTCGTATTATTATATCCATTATTATTTAAATGAGTAAGTATATCTCCTATAGAATCATCTAAATCATTTAACATTGCTGCATACAGTTGGTTAGAATGTAATGTACCCGGAGTTGTATTAGTGTTCCAATGATTTAAAGTACTCGTTAATGCATGAAAGCTGGTGTGAGCAGCATTTTGAGACAACTGTAAATAAAAAGGTTTATTTTCTGTTTTGGCTCTTGTAATAAAAGCAATAGCATCATCACGAATACTAAAAATACGCTTAGGGTCGTTTACCTGATCCCCATTATTTCCATGAGGGGTAGAGGTGTTCCCAGAACTTTCATCAAAACCATTTGCTATAGGCCCTCCTCCATCTATATCCCATTTTCCGAAATTAGCGGTTAGGTAATTAGAATTGTATAGTTTTATTTGTTCCGGAATTATAACATCTGTAGGATCTATTTGTGTACGAGTTGTTGGTTCTAATAAAGACTTCGTAAAATCTGTACTCACCTCGTTATCTGTAAAACCATTTCTTGCAGGAGCTTTTCCTGTTAAAATAGCATTCCTAGTAGGAGAACATACTGGTGCTGCACAATATGCTTTAGACATAATAGCACCATTATCAGCAATACTTTTAATATTAGGTGTTAAATGATAATCACTTATAGAATTTGGTACTGACAAATCCATTTGAACAGAAGTTCCATTCCACCCTACATCATCTACTAATATAAAAACAATATTTGGGTCTTGGGCTTTTAAAGAAGTACTCCCTAAAAAAACGACAAAACATAAAAACCTTACTACACTACTCATCTATATTTAATTTTATTAACTTCAAAAGAGTTATGACTTTACACAAAGACTCTAATCGAGTTTGTTGTATTACTAATAAGAAAAACTAGTACTTTTTATTTACTAATACTTTAAAAGTCTTTTTTTCTTTAGCCCCAGAATTAACGACCATAAAATAAGTGCCATTATAAAGATTTGTAGTCTCAAAATAACAAATGGTGCTTCCTTTTTCTAGTATTTTCTCTGCAATTAATTTCCCGTTTACATCTACTAATTGTACTTTTAAATCTGGGTGCAATATGTCATTAATCTGTAATGTTATTATTTCTGAAGTTGGATTTGGATACATTTTTATAGTGCCGTTATCTATCGAATATTCAGACACTGCCAATACATTCTGATCAAAAACAGTAACATTCCCCGGAATACCTGAATTACCATAACTCCCACCAGGCACTTCTCCATAAAACGTCGGACCTATTAAATACGGGTAAAATGAGTTTTCATTCGTATCTACCGTTGCGTAATATGCATAAGTACCACTTGGATATTCTGGTGTAATTGCAAAACGACCATTATGTTCATCTAAATGACCATTACCGGTAAATACAAAATCTTCTTCATAAGCCCCGTTTGCAAAGGTAGCATAGCTGGGACCTAGTCCTTGTACCTGTTCCGTTAGTCGCTAATTCATACCCAGAGATCATTCTTGCAACACCTCCAGTCCCATTTATATTAGCATAAGCATAGGCCCCGTAAATAGGAAAACCATCTTTAGCGAACCCTATTAAAGGTGAATGAGTATTTGGATCCATGATATATAGTCCGTCAGAATCATACAAAGTACATACATCTTCTACAATAACGGTATCTAAATCAAACGCTGTTGGATTTTGATGATGATGATATGCGGTTCCTGCAGGATGCCCTTTTGCGCAATCAAATCCATCATTCTCAAAATAAACAGCTGATTGATTCCATACCCCTGCATTGTTATATGATCTACCATCTGCATAATTAAACACAACTGTCCCATTAATAAAAACCCCTTGAGCTCCTAAACCTAATGTTATTTTTATACCTGACTCTACAACAGGGTTTAATGGTATTTTAAAAGTATAGTTTTGAGCATCAGCCTGATTTGGGTTCCCATCTAAATATGGCCCTATAGTATATGATGGCATTCCTGTAGCTTCAACAAAAGAATAATTAGTGTTATATGAAACTTTTTGAACGTTTGCTTCAACCCCGTTAGATTGCGGTGTATAATTACCTTGAACATAATAGGTGCCAATGGTACCATCTGAAAATACCCAAGATGTTATTGCTGGTTTATCCCAGTCTTGAGCAAATAAGTTAGCGTAACAAATAAGTGTAATAAGTAATAATAAGTTTTTCATGATACTTTAATTTATGAGGGCAAAATACTTTTAAATTATAATAACAATCGTCCGAATAGGTAAGTTCGGACATGTGCAAGTAGTTAATAATCAACTGCTTCTGAATTTCGTAGGCGTTTGCTTAATTATTTCTTTAAAAACTTGATTAAAAGTAGACTTTGAATTAAAACCAGCTTCATAAGCTATCGCTAAAACAGTGTATTTATTATATTCTTTATTCTTTAATAACTCACAAGCATATTGTACACGAAACTCATTTACATACTTATAAAAATTTTTCTCATGTTGGTTATTAATAAAAAAAGATAAATCGTTTGTAGATACATTCATTTTTTTTGAGACCTCAGATAGTCTTAAATTCTCATTTAAAAACGCCTTCTCTACTTTCATATAATTATCCAATTTTTCTGCTAAACCTGAATGTTTTTCTTTTATAGCTATTGCATCTAATGGGGCTTTATCTTCTTCAGCTATGTCATTAGATGATATTACCGATAACTCCGACAATACCTTTTGTTGAAACCCAAAAGCACTTAAAAAGTAAACAAACACTATGCTTATAATAACATTTACATATTTAAAATCTATAATCGACCTATTTGCTACAATTAGCTCCTTTAATAAAGCGGATAATAATGAAAAAACCACAAACGTAATTACTAACCACTTAAGCCACTTAAGTGTAATGTTATAGTCTTGTGTAGAATAATACTTCTTAGAATCCTGATTATTTTTATTAATCAATTTAACAATTAAGTACCCGTAAAATAAATTAGAGATTGTAATACTTGCAGATAATAGATATTTAGGCAATATTGGCTTTACTTTTTCTTTCATTAACACCTCTAACATTTCTTGATTAGCTATTGGTGGCGGTATCGGGTTAAAGAACAATAGTAGTATCGTAAAAATCACAAACGGAATTAGGTGTATCCATCTTGATTGCTTAGAATTAACACATAAAATAGATTCACAATAAAAATATAATAATGGCCCAATTAAAAAGAAACTTGCAGGAGAGAACGCAATAGCTATAAAATCATTTCTATAACCAAGTACCTGACTTATAACAGAACCAAGAACAGGAATTGCAATAACAATAAGTAAATACTTTAAGTATTTAGGCACCTCTTTTTTAAAAAAACAAAGATAGATCACACTAAAAAGACAGTGACTTATTAAAGCCGTAATAATTGATAGAACTAGCTGATTCAAATTTTAAATAATTTTAGTGTAAAATAATGACATTTTTCATCTTAAACAAGATATTAAACAACAGTCATAATAAACATCACATCTCTTAAACTGTATAACCGTAATTTCATCACAACCATAAGTAATAATTCAAAAAAATATAATAACATTAAGTTATTAGGATAGTTCTTCGGATATTTCCAAATTAGATAAGAATATAAAAAAGTTAATATTAAATTTAGTAACTGGATATCCAACCGAGATGTTAAGAAACCCTCTATTAAAATTACACAAAGTACCTTTACTTGCTATTATAGTATCTTGCTTCGGTTACTGTTTTTTTAGTTACGAGTTAATCAGGGCTGACTTCAATAGTTTATTAATCTGTTATACAGGGTTATTTCTATTGTTTTTATACCTCACAAAAACAGCATCAAATTGGAAGACACTCGTTATCATAGCTATTTTATTTAGAGTTGTTTTTTTAATCGCTACCCCTAATTTATCACAGGATTTTTATCGTTTTATTTGGGATGGACGAATGATACTAAATGGATTTAATCCATACTTGTATTTACCAGAAATATACCAAGCTCCAAACTACATTATCCCTAATCAAGCAACAGAACTTGTTGCTGGCATGGGAGATCTTAACGCAAGTCACTATAGCAATTACCCTCCTTTAAATCAGCTGTGTTTTGCAATTGCTGCTTTTTTTGCTAACAACAATATTCTAGGAAGTATCGTTGTTATGAGAGTGTTAATTATACTTGCTGATATTGGTGTGCTATATTTTGGAACGAAGCTCTTAAAATCCCTTCATTTAAACCCAAAAGCGATATTCCTATACTTACTAAACCCATTAATTATTATTGAACTTACAGGAAACTTACATTTTGAAGGAATTATGGTTTTCTTCTTAGTGTGGAGTTTGTATTTACTACAAGTCGACAAATGGAAATTAGCGGCTATTCCCTTAGCCGGATCTATCGTTTTAAAACTATTACCTTTATTATTTCTCCCTTTATTTCTCAAACAACTCAAGTTCAAAAAACTATTCGTTTTTTATATTATTATTGGGGTCATAATTTTGTTTTCATTTTCTCCGTTTCTCTCAAAAAACCTATTAGCTAATTATTCTAAAACTATTGGATTATGGTTCGGTCAATTTGAATTTAACGGAAGTATTCACAACTTAATTAAGTATATCGGATTACAGTTTGATCAATACTATATTGTAAAAACATTAGGCAAAATCACTCCTGTTTTAGTTATTGTGGGTATAGGTATTCTTGCTTTTATTCAAAAAAAAGAGAATCTAGTTTCTTTAATTACAACAATGCTATTTGGATTGAGTGTTTATTTATTCACCGCTAGCACAATACACCCATGGTATGTGGCAATGTTATTAGTTTTATCAATATTTACTAAATATCGTTTCCCATTAGTATAGAGCTTCACCATTATACTAAGTTATTCTTTCTATAAAGATGAAGCTTTTATAAACCATTATGTACTACTATGTATTGAATACGCCCTTGTTTTCGGATTCATGATTTGGGAAGTTCTATACTCTAAAAAAGAAAAAACAGCCTGACAAAAATCAAACTGTTTCTTATTATATTAAGCGTATATCGTACTCTAAAACCCTTTATTCACAAGAACCTTAAATGTTTTTTTACTTGAGCCATTGGTTACAACTACAAAATAAGTTCCGTTGTATAATGCTGCTGTTTCAAAGTTACAGATGGTACTACCCTTCTTAAGTGTTTGCTCAGAAATTAATTGTCCTGATATACTTACTAATTGTACTTTTAAATCAGGATGTGAAACATCATTTATTTGAAGTGTAATTATTTCAGCTGTTGGATTTGGATATGTTTTAATTGTAGAATTATTGAAAATATAATCCGATGTTGACAGCACATAATTAGTTGTTCCTCCAGGTACTGAACCAACTGTTGTAGTTGTTACATTTCCGTAAAAAGTAGGCCCAACAACATATGGGTAAGCTGAATTGTGATTAGCATCTACTGTTGCATAATACGCATATGTTCCAGCTGGGTATTCTGGAGTTTTTGCAAAACGTCCGTTATGTTCATCTAAATAATATTCTTCGGAGTGAGAAGCAAAAAGATAATCCTCTCTAAAATATCCATCAAAATAAGTAGCACTTACATTTGGCCCATTGGTTCTAGTACTTGCACCCGTTAATTCATAACTTGATTGTATTCTTACAACACCACCAGTACCATCAGCATTTGCATATCCATAAGCTCCGTAAATAGGAAATCCATCGTAAGCAAAACCAATTAATGGAGAGTGTGCATTAATATCTATGACATACAATCCATCTGCTGGATAGGTATCACAAACATCTGAAACCTCTATTAAATCCATATCAAAAGCACTAGGGTTTTGATGATGATGATAATTACCCATTGCTGGATGCGCTTTATTACAATCAAAACCTTCCATTTCAGCAGGTATTGCATCCCTATTCCAATCCATTACAGTTCCTGGTGGTCCACAAGGAGTATTACCCGGTCCTCCACAGATATTATTCGTTGAATCATTCCATGCTACTCCATCACGATAATCAAACAAAGCCACACCGTTAATAAAAACCCCTATATTTCCAGGTGTAGTATCCGTTGATGTTCCGGTATTTTGTGTAGGAACCAAAGGCATTTTAAAAATAGAATTTTGAGCTGTTGCCAAAGATGGATTTCCATCTTGAAAAGGGCCCGTTATGTAAGCAGGAATTCCAGTTGCTGACACATATACCCAATCCGTATCATAATCTACTGATTGTACGTTTGCCAAATCTGAATCATTAGTTGGCGTAGAATTTCCAGCAACCCAATGACTTCCTGTTACACCTGTAGTGTTTTGCATCCATGAAGTAATTGCTGGGTTTGTTTGTGCAAAAACACTCATAGTCATCAATAATAATAAATAAGATAATAGTTTTTTCATGATATTTTATTTTAATTCAACGAGGCTAATGTATTGTATACTGATTAGTTAAAAGACTGAATATGTAAGTCTGGACATGTTTACAATGTTATTATCCTGTTTTCCGATATGCAGATGGAGTTTGGTTTGTTTGTTCTTTAAAAACCTGATTAAAGGTAGACTTGGAATTAAATCCAGATTCAAAACCAATAGCTACAATAGTGAATTTATTATAGGTTTCATCTTTTAATAACTTACACGCATGTGCTATTCTAAAATCATTTACATATTTATAAAAATTCTTTTGATAGGTTTGGTTAATAAAAAAAGACAATTCATTTGTAGAAATATTCATTTCTTTAGAGACATCGGATAACCGCAAATTTTCATTCAAAAAGGCTTCGCCATTTATCATATACTTATTCAATCTTTCTTCTAAGTCATGAAAGTCCTTTTTTACCAGTTTTTTATTTTCTTTAATTACTACTTCTTTATTAAGCTCTTTTTCTTCACATATAATTTCTACACATAGCTCAGATAAAACATTTTGTTGAAAACCAAAAGCACTTAAAAAGAATACAAAAAACAAACTTGATAATGGTCCCAATTGTTTTACATACGGAATAGACTTTTCACTTCCTGGGTATGACTTTTCTACAAAAGACGTAATTGCTAAAAACACAAAAAAGACTGCTAACCACTGTAACCATTGAAGCGTTACAGAATAATTACTTACAGAATAAAACTCTTTTACTTTTAACTTACTTTTCCTTATCAACTGAATAATTAACACACTATAAAACATATTAGAAAATGCTATACAAGAGGTTAGAAAATGTTTTGGCAACTTCCCTTTATTTGAAGACTGCAGTATTTGTTTTACAAATTCATTATCACCAAAAGGAGCTGGTGGTGGTGCAAAATTAATCAACAAAACACTAAACAATAAAAAGGGAATACCATGAAGTATTAGAGTGGTTTTCTTGATTGGTTTACATAAAATTGATTTACAATAAAAATAAAGTAATGGACCAACCAAAAAGAAACTAGCTGCCGAAAACAGTATTCGTATATATAGATTATCAAAGCCAAAAGCACTCCCTAAAAGAGTTCCTATAAAAGGAATTGGAATAACTACAAATAGTAACCATAAGTACTTTGGTGCATTTTTTTTAATACACAACAAAAAAAGCACACTGAAAAAACATTGACTTAGTAAAGCAACAATGATCGATAATATTATAGGATTCACTAGACTTATTTTTCAGTTATTAATGCTTTTGGAAATGAAAACCGCTTATTAAACAGAAACTCCTTATCGGTTAAGGTTCGTAAAAAAACCAATAAATCTACTTTTTCTCTATGACTTAATATTATTGGCTTTTTAAGTTCTTCAGACAGCGTTTCACTTTGCTGAACTCCATTAGTATAATGCGTTATTACCTCTTGTAAAGTTTCAAATCTGCCATCATGCATATACGGTTTTGTAAACTGTATATTTCGCAGTGTTGGTACTTTAAATTTCAAAGAATCTTTTGAGTTTTGAGTAATTTTCATTCTACCATAATCATTCAAAGTCGTATCTACGGCTAATCCATTATTTTTAAATTCATTTGTAGCAAACAAAGGCTCAGTATGGCAGGAAGCACAATTATTCCTAAACAGTTTTAGACCGTTTTTTTCTTGTGCTGTAAATTCTCCCCCTACTTCTTTTCTAATATATTTATCATACTTGGAATTATAAGTATTCAACATTAGAGTAAACTGTGTAAGCCCTAATAGTACTCTTTGCCCAGTTATAGTGCTATCTTGAAAAGCTTTATAAAACAAATTCTTATAAAAAGAGATTGTATCTAACTTTCTAACTACATTATCTAAAGTTTCCGCCATTTCTACTTCACTAGTTAATGGTGCCAATGCTTGAACTTCTAAATGGTTAATTCCTCCATCCCACATAAAAGAATCCGACCATGCGCTATTCATAATTGCTAATGAATTTCTAGTTCCTATTTTACCTTCAATACCGTGACTTAAGTCATGATCGATGTGTGTAAAACCTGATGCTTGTAAATGACAACTTGCACACGATATTGTATTATCTTTTGATAATATTGGGTCGTAAAACAATGCTCTACCTAATTGAAAACCTTCTTCAGTAACAGGATTATTAGTAACGTCGTAAATTGGTTTTGGCCAATACTCTGGATAAGTAAAAATATTCTGCTGTACCTTTAAACCAATAAAAGACAACAATAATATTCCTCCAATAAAACAGGTGATTTTTTTCATCATTTTACATCAAACATTTTTACTGACAAATCGGCTAACTTTGAAGCTTTTTCACCAGGTATCATTACGCTATGATTTTCTTTTAAATCCACTTCATTTAAAAAAGTTGCTACATCTACAACTAGCGTGATTTCTTTTTGATTTTCTTTAATTGGAAAACTTAAACTTCTTATTGTTGGATATGGTTTTTGAAAACCACCTATATGAAAAGTGAATTTATTTTTTCTAGTTGGACAACTAGGACTAACCCCTTCTATCTTCATATTAATATAACCACTTTGCCAAGCCCAATACATTCCATTAGTTGGATCTAAATCTCCTGAAAGAGCACCTGATTCACTTAGATCACCACTAATACCTAACGAAAATTGTAATCCCCCTTCTTTTCTATTTAAAGGAATTTTCAATGTTTTTAAAAGTGTCTTTTCATCAAATGCATCAACTAAAACAGCATTATTTATAATTTCTTGTTGAGTATTTTTAGCTAAATCAAACTTAAAGTCGGTTATATAAAATCTTACTTTATTGAATTGAATTGAATCTCCTGTTTCAGATATATACCAATGTTTTTTTTGAAGTGTTTCTTCGTTAAAAACTGGTTGTATTTTTATTTTAAAATCTTCATTTAATTGTTGACCAAAAAAGGACATGTTAAAAAACATGAATAACCATAAGGAACTGATCACTTTTAAATTACCTATCATTAATAATTTACATTTTTAAATTCAACACTACATAAGACTATACTATATTAAAAAGGTTTAATTTTGAATTGATATTTTTTAATCACTGCTAATTATGATCAGTTACATCAAACGATTTTTCAATAAAAAAATAGTGAAGTTCTCTTTACTATTCATCATATCACTATATGTATTTGCAATGACTTTTTTCTATTTCAATCAAGAAAAATTTTACTTTCATCCTAAAACATTAACAACCGATTATCGATACCAATTTGATACTGAGTTCGAAGAAATAAATATACCCGTTGACCAAAACAACGTCTTAAATACACTTCTTTTTAAAAGTAATAATACAAAAGGTGTTATTTTATACTTACACGGAAATGCTGGCGCATTACATGATTGGGGAATGAGATCAAGACTATATACCGATAATAATTACGATGTTTTATTTGTAGACTATAGAGGTTTTGGTAAAAACAAAAATCAACTCGAAAGTGAAGAAATGCTATATAACGATATGCAAAAAGTCTATGATTTTTTAAAAACGAAATATCAAGAAAGCAATATTATTGTATTAGGTTATTCAATTGGTTCTGGATTGGCTACTAACATTGCAGCAAACAATTCTCCCAAACTATTAATTCTAGAAGCTCCATATTATTCATTTGAATCCTTAGTAAAGAAAATTGCACCATTTGTACCTAAATTCTTGATCAGTTATAAAATACCTACTCACGAATATCTTAAAAAAACAAGCTGCCCAATCATTGTTTTTCATGGTAAGAATGATCTCTTAATAAGTCCTCAAGAAAATTCAATTCTACTGAAACAACTTGCTCCCAATAATATTAGCCTACATTTAATTGACAATTGTAATCATAATGGAATTTATAGGAATACGTACTATCAAAAAACACTACCTGAAGTTTTAAACTAAACTAATTTAAACTATCACCTTCTATAATGTAATCTAGTTTCAATGACAACTTCTTACTTCCAGAACTATTTAAATGATCAGCATCACGGAAATCTAAATCCATAAAGCTATTGTCCGTCAAAAAATTATAATACCTACTATTGGGGTACTTTTGCACCAATCTATTAATCTCCACTAAAGTAGTTTTTAATTGTTCTGAGTTTAAATTTTCAACGTAACTTTTATAAGCTGGACTAGTAAGTAATATTACTTCTACTTCCATATCTTCAGCAGTCTTCAGAATTTTATCAAGCATAGCAACATTTTCATCAAAATCGATACTAGTAGCATACGTATGTCGTAAAGATGCTGATTTCCCCGTTTCTTCTAAACTAACCTGAGGAATCTCGATATACCCATAGCCTAGCTTTGAACACGTTATACTTTCTTCCGTTTTTAAATAATGTGTTTTTACTCTCTTTATATTCTTTTTCAACCCAATAGATAAAATTTCAGCTTTATCTGTAATTCTATTTGAATTATTTATATGATAATAAATATCATAATTCTTTCCCCTCCAAAACTCAACTCCTGTGGATAATCTATAGTAAAAAGTAAAATAATCTATCGGCAAAACAATCCTTTCTAGTTTGGTAAGATCATCTTTATACTTCTGTAAAATTTTATAATCTAGATCTATACTTTGAGAAATATGGCTTGCGTTAAAAGTAGTGCTTTTGAAATATTCTGGGTTTATTCCATAATAACTATGTGAACTTCCTAAAATTAATGTCTCAATATTTTTAGCGTTATCATCCAGGTAATTCTTTTTATAAGAATAATCATTAGGAATATATCTAATTAGTGCTTCTAATGCTAAAAAAGCGAGCACAACCGGCATTAAGAAACCAATAGTTTTTAAGTTAAAATTTTTCATTTCTAAAACTGAAAATAAATAAACTGCTGTTCCTTTCCTGCAAACCAAAATATAGCAACTATCAACGCATAGTAAAACGCTAACCTAAATGGTCGTTTCCATTTTATCCCAATGTTTTCTATTGCATATTGTGATTCTCTACCTATCCATTCTATTATTACAAATACTAATATTAATGTTAAAGTATTCCCTGTTCTAACTTCCATTTTAGTGAACAGTGATAATGAGAATATCTCTGATAAATAACTTAATGCATGAGAAACGTTTTCCGCTCTAAAGAAAACCCACGCAATAACACTTAGAAAAAATGTTAGTGACATATTGAGAAATTCATTTATTGATGGTAAATAATTCCCTTGAGCAACAACTCCTATATTTTGTCTGTTTTTATTAGATAACATTAACGGAAGAAAATAAACTGCATTCAAGGCACCCCAAACTATAAATGTCCAATTTGCTCCATGCCAAAACCCACTAACAATAAAAATAATAAACGTATTGCGTATTTTCATAGAAACCCCTCCTCTACTACCACCTAAAGGAATATACAAGTAGTCTCGAAACCATGTTGATAACGATATATGCCAACGTCTCCAAAACTCAGCAATGTCTCTTGAAAAATATGGAAATGCGAAATTCTGTTGCAAATTAAACCCAAATAATCTTGACGTACCTATGGCTATATCTGAATAACCCGAGAAATCACCATAAATTTGAAATGTAAAAAACAGTGCCCCTAAAAACAATGTGCTTCCGGAATAATCATCTGAATTATTAAAAATAATATTAGCATATTCAGCACAATTATCAGCAATTACCACTTTCTTAAAAAGCCCCCATAATATCTGACGAAGTCCATCAACAGCCTTACTATGATTAAATTCTCTCTTTTTATAAAATTGAGGTAATAAATTAGATGCACGCTCTATCGGCCCAGCTACTAATTGAGGAAAGAAACTAACAAAAGCTGCAAATGCAATAAAATCCTTTGTAGGCTTTAATGTTTTACGATAAACATCAATGGTATAACTTAAGGTTTGGAATGTATAAAAACTTATACCAACTGGTAAAATAACCTGTAAAGATCCTACTTCTAGCTTAGCTCCAAATAGAGAAAAAGCATCTATAAAGTTATCTAAAAAGAAATTATAATATTTAAAAAAACCTAAAAAACCTAAATTAATAAGAATACTAGTCCATAAAAGTACTTTTCTTTTTCCAACATGGGATGTTTTGGATAAATACACTCCCACAGTATAGTCGACAATTGTACTAAAAAGTATTAATGATAAAAACCTCCAATCCCACCATCCGTAAAACAAATAACTTGCTGCTACAATTAGTAAATTTTGAATTTTTAAATTAAAGTTTTTTAAAAGCCAATATAATGCAAAAACTATTGGTAGAAATATTGCAAAATCAATAGAATTAAATAACATGTTTATGTGTATTTTATATAGGTTACCTCTTAATTTAAAAAACGAAATTAGTGGTTTTTATTAAGAATTATCAACTTGCAATTAATAAATTTATATTCGTATAAAAAAAGCCCTTCAAAAAATAAATTTAAAAGGACTTTGATCTTTTTATGTATCAGAAAATATTACTTAAAATGCTTTAAGTTAATAAGTTCTTGTTCTGTAAGGTGTTTCCAGTGTCCTCTTGGTATATCCTTTTTAGTCAAGTCACCAATCATAACACAGTCAACTTTTATCAAGTCATATCCAAGGTGTTCAAAGATATTTCTTAACACTCCGTTTCCAGTATTTAAGATAGAAATCCCTAATTCATTTTTAGGTGAATTGGTAATATAAGATGCTTCAACTACTGTTACTTTTTTACCTTCAATTAAAATACCATCTTGAATTTTTTTAAGATCTTCTTGTTTTAAGTTTTTATCTAACTCTACATGAAATAAACGCTTTACTCCAGTTTTAGAACCAGTAAACTTCTTAACCATGTCATCATCATTCGTGAAAAACAATAATCCAGTAGAGTTTCTTCCTAATCTTCCAACGGGTTTAATCCTTGAATTGGTTGCATTTGAAACCAAATCCATTACAGTTCTACCTTTACTTTCACTTGTAGTAGTTGCAAAACCTTTAGGTTTATTTAAAAGTACATATGCTTTAGGCTCAGGACTAACTCTACTTCCGTCATAACGAACATCATCATCTCTCTTTACCTTATAACCCATTTCTGAAACTACTTTCCCATTAACAGTAACACTACCAATAGAAATATATAAATCTGCTTCACGACGAGAACAAATACCAGAATTTGCTATGTATTTATTTAAACGAATTTCATCAGACAATCCTTTTTTAACAGGAACCGCTTTAGTCTCAGTTTTCTTTACAGAAGCTTTTGACCTCGGTGATTTCGATTTTGGTGCATTAGCTTTTTTATAAGAATCGTTTGTATGCTTCTTTCTATCAGTTTTCTTTCTTTCGCTTGACATGTGTA
>Ga0105355_10003218_pt1 | contig 14398 bp, 13 predicted proteins | sample GOMGulsemesocosm_2_FD_83508 | JGI IMG/M metagenome (GOLD analysis project Ga0105355, IMG submission 83508) | Methane-oxidizing microbial communities from mesocosms in the Gulf of Mexico - GOM9C Gulf of Mexico | ecosystem: Environmental > Aquatic > Marine > Cold seeps | place: Gulf of Mexico... | reverse complement strand
CGGAGCACGATTGTCATTTGCAATTGTACAGTTTTCGCCGGTAACGGTGGCAGACAGCCGAGACAAAGCTAACCCCTTTAGACGTTCGTCGATCCTATTTCGTCCCCATGATCCCCAAATGAAGGATGTTTGGTGGAGACGCCGGGTACCGCCCCCGGGTCCGATCCGCTTATGACGAGCGCATTTATGTCCATAGTCCCCGAGGGAACAAAAACTAATATAGGGGTTAGGGCCGCGAATTTGAAGAGGGAAAACGGTGGCAGACGTCAAAATATTGCCAAGTCGTTTTCAGCCGGGGTCGTGAATATTTAGTAAGGACAAGCGGCGGCCAGCCGTTGATCAAAGCAAGCCCCGGTTCCGCCATGATATTTTGTGCCCAGTAATTCTATATCCGGTTACTTTTGTGTGGCGCGGGCGGCAAAAACACTGGCGGCCAGGCTGCGGGTTTCGGATTCTAAGTCCTTTAGGCCCAGAGTGGCAGCCTCGCCATCACCTGTTTCGATGGCGTCTGCAATCTGGTTGTGTAACGAGATGATTTTTTCGCGAGAACGGGCAGAGAAAGTGATCATGTTCATCAAGGGCTGCATGGCCTCTACCGACCCGGCCAGTTGGTACGACAGCACCGGGTTGGCAGCGCCGTCAACCAAAGCGCGGTGAAAGGCGACGTCAGAAGCACAAAAGGCCTCGTCTGTCAGGCTGGGTTGGGCCTGGCGAAAGATTTCGGCACGCATGGTGGCCAACTGGTCTGGGGTCCGACGCAGGGCTGACAGCGGTGCACAGGCGCGTTCCAGTGCATAGCGGGCCTCGCAAGCAGTATCAAAACTGACCGCATTCATCGACAGCAGTAGTGTCGAGGTGGTAATCTGCTGGCTATAGGCCTCTTCGAAGCTGAGCCGATTAACAAAGGCACCGCCAGTAGCGCCGCGTTGAGTGCGGATCAGAGATTGCGCTGCCAGACGTTTCAAAGCCTCGCGCACGGAGGAACGGGAGACTTGAAACTGCTCGGAAAGCTCTGCTTCTGACGGCAGTCGCTGATCGACGATCAGGTCACCGCTGACAATGGCGTCCTTGATCGCCTGGGCGATCTGTGCCGACAGATCGGCAGAGCTGGTTGGGTCGATCTTCATTGTCGGCTCCTGACGTCACGGCGCATTGGGGGTGCAGCAATTTTTTATTTGTCTGACATTTAAAAGTCTGACATTTAAAACGCAAACACTGAGTCGTGTCACCAATACCCGGAGATTGAGATGAAAGCCATTCAGGCACAGAATATTAGGACCATGACAAGTTGGCAATGGCTGCTGCTGTTCGGGTTTACTCTCGCTGCCTGGGTGGTGCCATTTCTAATGGCGATGCCTGCGGATTTGAGCGCAGCCCAAGCCATCAACGGTGATGGTATTTGGCGTGACCTGAGAACGCTGTTCCCGGACACGGCGGGTTTGTTCCGCATTCTTCTAATGTTGGTACTGATCGCTGGCACGGGTTTGATGTTACACAATTCTTGCACGAAGGGAGAGATAAATGGCACTTGACGGAGAAGTGGGCACCCATTGTCAGGAGGAAAGACAATGGCATTAATTTCACCATCCAGGCGTTTGCGCAGAACCCCTTTTTCTGAAGGTGTCGAAGCAGCCGGCGTAAAAGCCTATACCGTCTACAACCACATGTTGTTGCCTACCGTGTTCGAAAGCGTCGAGGCGGATTATCATCACTTGAAAAAACATGTGCAGGTCTGGGATGTGTCCTGTGAACGTCAGGTGGAGCTACGCGGTCCGGATGCTGGACGCTTGATGCAGATGCTGACACCTCGTGATTTGCGGGGCATGCTGCCAGGGCAATGCTTTTACATTCCTATTGTAGATGAAACGGGCGGCATGCTGAATGATCCGGTTGCGGTGAAATTGGCGGAAGACCGGTGGTGGATCTCTATTGCCGACAGCGATCTGCTGTATTGGGTCAAAGGCATTGCCAATGGGTGGCGGTTGGATGTGCTGGTGGACGAGCCGGATGTCTCTCCATTGGCGATACAAGGTCCGAAAGCTGAAAAGCTGTTGGAACGGGTATTTGGCAACAGCATTCGCAAGATCCGGTTCTTCCGATTTGGTTTGTTTCAGTTTCAAGGACGTGATTTGGTCATTGCTCGGTCAGGATATTCAAAACAGGGCGGTTTCGAGATTTACGTCGAAGGCAGTGAAATCGGAATGCCGCTTTGGAATAAACTGTTTGAGGCAGGCGAGGACCTGGGGGTGCTGGCAGGGTGCCCCAATATGATCGAACGGATCGAAGGCGGATTGCTGAGCTACGGAAATGACATGACTGACGACAACACTCCGCACGAGTGTGGGTTGGGTAAGTTCTGTGATACTCATACTGCGATTGGGTGCATTGGACGTGATGCTTTGTTGCGTGTTGCCAAAGAAGGGCCGGTTCAGCAAATTCGACCAATTTCAATTGGTGGAGAGCCCGTCCCAGCCTGCACTGAATATTGGCCACTGTATGCGTCTGGCAAGCGAGTGGGGCGAGTGTCCTCGGCTGCCTGGTCGCCGGACTTTCGAGTGAACGTGGCTATCGGCATGGTTCGCATGACACATTGGGACGAAGGCACCAAGCTGGAAGTCGAAACGCCTGACGGCATGCGCGCGGCGACTGTGCGCGACAAATTTTGGATTTGAAGGAGAGCTCAATGTTCAACGCATTGGTTGTAAACAAAGACGAAGACAGCAAGAAAACCTCGGCTGCGATTCAGCAGATTTCTTTGGATCAATTGCCCGAGGGTGAAGTGACAGTTGCGGTGGAGTATTCGACTGTGAACTACAAGGACGGCTTGTGTGTTGGTCCAGGTGGTGGATTGGTGCGCAAATATCCGCATGTGCCAGGCATCGATTTCGCCGGCACAGTCGAGACCAGCCTAGATGATCGCTACAAGCCTGGCGATAAAGTGGTTCTGACCGGCTGGCGGGTTGGTGAGGCGCATTGGGGCGGCTATTCGCAAAAGGCAAATGTCAAAGCGGATTGGTTGGTTCCGTTGCCAGACGGCCTTGATACACGTCAGGCGATGGCCGTTGGTACCGCCGGATTGACTGCAATGTTGGCCGTAATGGCGCTGGAAGATCATGGTCTGAAGACCGGGCACGGTCCGGTTCTGGTGACTGGTGCTGCGGGTGGCGTGGGGTCGGTCGCCACTGCGATCCTGGCCAATCTGGGATATGAAGTGGCAGGTGTCACTGGGCGACCTGAAACGGCTGAGTATCTGACATCATTGGGGGCGACTCAGATCGTGGCGCGGGATGAATTGAACGAGACCGTCAAGCGTCCGCTGGAAGCGGAAAGCTGGGCTGGCTGTGTTGATGCTGTTGGTGGTGCTATGCTGGCGCGCGTACTTGGGCAGATGAAATACAGTGCTTCGGTCTCGGCTGTTGGGCTGGCCGGCGGTGCTGGTCTGCCAGCGACGGTTATTCCGTTCTTGCTGCGCGGTGTGAACCTGCTGGGCATCGACAGCGTGATGCAACCCTATGACAACCGTCTGCGGGCCTGGCAGCGCATTGCGTCGGATTTGCCAATGGATAAGCTGGAAACGATGATCCAATCGGCCACCTTGAGCGATCTGCCCCAACTGGGCGCTGACATTCTGAAAGGTCAGGTCAAGGGACGTGTGGTTGTTGATGTAAACGCCTGACAGGAACCAAAATAACCAAAATGATGGCAGGCCCCGGATCAATCCGGGGCCTGTTTCATTATTGTGAGGGTGTTTCAAACAGGCCAATTGAGTTGCCGTCGGGATCTTTGGCATAGAAAAACCGGCCAACGGGGATTTCAATGATCGGTGAGACGACTTCTCCACCCGCTTTGGTCACCCGCACGATAGTGTCTTCCAAGGTGCCCTGCGCTGCCAGATGTAGGGTTGGCCCACTGCCGTCGCCAGCGGGTTTGCCGGGATACAAATGCAGAGCCACGCCGGATTTTTTGTCGTCGCCGGGTTTGAACATTGCCATCGGGTTGGGCCCGGTTTCGTCAATGGCCAGCGTGGCACCCGTTACAGCGCCATAAAACTCGCAAGCGCGGGGCAAGTCGGTGACGGGCAATTCGCCCCAGACCAAGAAATTACTTGGGGAATATGTCATGTCTGTACGTCCTTTGTTTTGACCTGTTCAGAATGACAGGAGCTGATGCCAGTTTTTGTCATCAGCTAGCAGGCTTGACCTAGGTCGTTAACAACGTCACTGATTTTGCAAAAGAATGGGAGAGATCATGCCGTTGGACATCGAATTTGTACGCAGCCAGTTTCCTGCGTTTGCCGAACCTAGCCTTCAGGGGCAGGCATTTTTTGAAAACGCCGGCGGGTCATATACCTGCAAGTCAGTGATTGATCGACTGACCCGGTTCTATACGCAACGCAAGGTGCAGCCTTATGCGCCGTATGAGGCCTCGCGTTTGGGCGGCGAAGAGATGGACGAGTCGCGGGAGCGACTGGCGGCGATGATGGGGGTTGAGCCGGACGAGCTGAGCTTTGGGCCGTCGACCACTCAGAACACCTATGTCTTGGCGCAGGCCTTTCGCAAATTTGTCGTGCAGGGTGAGGCGATCATCGTCACCAATCAGGATCACGAGGCCAATTCAGGGCCTTGGCGGCGGTTGGCAGATGAAGGCATTGAAATCCGCGAGTGGCGGATCAATCCGCAGACTGGGCACTTGGACCCGGCGGATCTTGAACAACTGCTGGACGACAAGGTGCGGCTTGTGTGCTTTCCGCATTGCTCGAATGTAGTGGGTGAGATCAACCCGGTGACCGAGATCACTGCCATGGCCCATGCCGCTGGTGCCTTTGTCTGTGTCGATGGCGTGTCTTATGCGCCGCACGGATTGCCCAATGTCGGTGAACTGGGACCGGATATCTATCTGTTCTCCGCGTATAAAACTTATGGCCCACATCAGGGCGTGATGGTAGTCCGCAAGGCGTTGTCCGAGTTGCTGCCCAATCAAGCCCATTATTTCAATGCAAACTCTGGATATAAACGCTTTACACCAGCCGGACCTGACCACGCTCAAGTGGCGGCCAGTGCGGGGATGGCAGATTATATCGACCTGTTGTGTGATCATCATGATGGCCCCACCGAAGATGCCGCGGTTCGGGCGGGTTTTGTGCATGATTTGATGCGTGACCATGAGGTGAAGCTACTGCAGCCACTGTTGGATGCGCTTAAGGATCGTAATGATCTGCGCCTGATCGGTCCCGATGACGCAAGGTTTCGCGCACCCACTGTCGCCCTGCAGCTCAACGTACCAGCCGAGCCTGTCGCGGCAAAATTGGCTGAGAAAGGCATTATGGCAGGGGGCGGTGATTTCTATGCAGTGCGCGCACTAGAGGCCATGGGGGTTGATCCAGAGGTTGGGGTTCTGCGCCTTAGCTTCACGCACTACACCACTGAAGATGAAGTGAATAAACTGATCCAAGCGCTTGATGAGGTGCTCTGACCAAGGGCCTGTTTGCGGGGTGGGATTGGTGTAAGAATACAGAATTCTTGCCAGAAATGCCATCCCGCTCTAACTTTTCCCTACATGCATAGGGGGAAGAGAATGACATTCACATCCACCGAAGGTCAAAAAGACCTACCGAGATATTTTGCCCGTGTCTTTGACAAGGTGCGTAAAATCGAGGCCGGTCAGCTGGAGATCCACCTGCCGGATGGCCGGGTATTTGTGGCCAAGGGCAAGTTGCCAGGACCAGTGGCTGATTTGCACATCCATCACGGGGATGTTTTCTCCCGATTGATCCGTGAAGGCGAATTAGGGTTTTCTGACGCCTATCTGGAGGATTGGTGGAGCAGTTCGGATCTGCAGGCTTTTATGGATCTGGTGCATATGGGATCTGACACACTGTACGACAATTTTCCCGGCATGGCTCTGGTTCGCGGATATGAAAAACTACGGTTCTGGTTGCATCGCAACAACCGCAAGCAGGCACGTAAAAACATCTCTTACCACTATGACCTTGGCAATGATTTTTATAGGATCTGGCTGGATGATACGATGACCTATTCCAGTGCATTATTTGCCACCGGACAAGAAAGTCTGGAGCAGGCGCAACATGCCAAATACGACTCTTTGATCAACCAGATGGGGGTCAACCCCGGCGATCACATCTTGGAGATAGGCTGTGGCTGGGGTGGCTTTGCCGAATATGCCGCAAATGTGCGCGGGCTACGGGTGACAGGGCTGACAATCAGTCAAGAGCAACTCAACTTTGCTCGGCAAAGGATTGAAAACGGCGGGTTAACCGAGATGATCGAGATTCGTCTGCAGGACTACCGAGATTGTGACGGGCGGTTTGATGGCATTGCTTCGATCGAGATGTTTGAGGCGGTAGGTGAACAGTATTGGCCCTCATATTTCAAAACCCTGCATGATCGGCTGAAACCCGGTGGCAGGGCGACGTTGCAGATCATCACTGTCGCCGACAGGCGTTGGGATGTTTATCGCCAAGGTATTGGGTTTATTCAAAAGTACATCTTTCCCGGCGGCATGTTGCCCTCTCCATCGGTATTGCATCAACAGATATATCAGGCTGGGTTGGCCGTGGTGCAGTCAATAGAGTTTGGCGAAAGCTATGAACAAACTCTGCGACGGTGGTATCAAACGTTCAATGGGCGCTGGGACCAGATTACGGACATGGGATTTGACGAGAGATTTCGCAGAATGTGGAATTTTTATCTAACCTCTTGCGCTGCAGCTTTTAAAACAGGAACCTGCGATGTAACGCAGATTACCATTTCTCACCGCTAGACGGATCTTACTGATATGCCCACCGGAGCCCGATTGACTGCTGCCCTATGCCTTGCGCTGCTTGCGTTCATTCTGTCAGGGCAGATCATGCCGCTGATGCCAGAGGGCACGGATTTTGGCTATTTTACCGTGATAAATATCGCGATTGGACTGATTATCGGTTGGGTTGTTATGGGCAAGCGTGCCGGGCGTGGAATTATTCCAGCTATCAACAACGGAATTGGTGGGGTCGCCGTTATGCTGTTTTGGGGGCTGTTTATCCAAGGCACATACGAGATGTTCCGCCTGGCGATGCGCAACCGTTATGATGGGCCGTTCGAGGCCCTGTCGGCGATTTTTACCATCGGGCTGGATTATGCCACTGTCATTTTTGTTCCGGTCGTGATTGGTACTGTCCTGGTTGGGGCGCTGGTTTCAGGTCTGGTGACCGAAAAGGCTTCGCGCCACTGGCGCTGATTTCATTGTCAAATAATAAGGTTACAAGATTTGGGTGATCTCTTTTTCTACGGAACGTTGCGCTATGTTGCGCTGCTGGAGTTGGTTCTGGGGCGGGCAAGCGAGACACTGGACGTGTCGGATGCCGAGCTTGCAGGCCATGGCGTGTTTGCGGTGGATGGCCAGATTTTTCCGGCAATTGAAAAGCGGGTTGGTCACGTCGCGCAGGGTTTGCTGGTCCGTGGATTGTCAGAGCAAGATATTGCCGCACTGAATTACTACGAAGGCGGGTTTGACTACGACCTGAAAGAAGTTGTGGTGCAAGTGCCCGGCGGCCAAGACGCCAAAGTGTCTGTGTATTTCCCCGAGCCTGGGTTGTGGCAAACCGGCGACGTCTGGGATTTGCAATACTGGATTGCATCTTGGGGGGCGCTTACGTTGCGTGCGGCGCAAGAAGTGATGGCCTATCAGGGGAGAATGAGCGCGGCAGAGGTGGCGAAGTGCTTTCCTTCGATCCGAACACGGGCGGCAGCCTGGCTGGCGGCACAAGCACGGCCAGGGGACCCGGGTCACGATTTGAGCAAGGATGTCATAGTGCACAATCATAAGCACGCACATCTCAATTTCTTTTCTATGCAAGAGGTGGATCTACAGTTCCGTCGCTATGACGGTTCTATGAGTCCGGTGCTGAACCGAGGCGTGGCGCTGGTCGGTCGTGCGGCAGTGGTGCTTCCTTATGATCCAGTTCGCGATGAAGTGCTATTGGTCGAACAGTTTCGAGCGGCCACTTTTGTTGCCGGGGAACAAAGGCCCTGGATGTGGGAGCCGGTGGCTGGGTTGATCGATCCCGGCGAGACAGCCGAGCAAGCCGCCCATCGTGAGGCGATGGAAGAGGCCGGAGTGACGCTGAAGTCATTAGAGCCAGTCGCGCAAGTTTATCCGTCCAGTGGCGCCTCGGGCGAGTTCATTCACATCTATGTGGGAACCTGCAATTTGACCTCGCGGGAAACAGGCGGTGGATTGGCATCAGAGGGCGAGGATATTCGCAGTAAAATCATTAGCTTCGATGATCTGATGGCCGAAGTGGATGCGCAATCTTACCTAGACATGCCACTGGTCACGGCGGCGCTGTGGTTGGCGCGTCATCGCGAACGGTTGCGTCGAGCATAATCAGGCACCTTCTGTCCTTGAGATCAGCTCAAGCCTTGGTTACATCTGAGGGAATTGATCGAAAGGGAAACCATGCGCATCGCACGTGATCTGGCCGACGCCATCGGCCACACTCCACTTATCCGTTTGAACCGCGTCAGCGACGAGACTGGATGTGAAATTCTGGGTAAGGCGGAGTTCATGAACCCCGGCCAATCGGTTAAGGACCGTGCGGCTCTGTATATAATCAAGGATGCTATCGCCCGTGGGGATCTGAAGCCCGGTGGTACCATTGTTGAGGGTACGGCTGGCAACACTGGCATCGGTCTAGCGCTGGTTGGCGCTTCGATGGGTTTCAAGACGGTGATCGTTATCCCGGAAACCCAGTCCGAAGAGAAGAAGGACATGTTGCGTCTGGCTGGTGCTCAGCTGGTGCAGGTGCCCGCGGCTCCATACCGCAACCCCAACAACTTTGTGCGCTATTCCGAGCGTCTGGCAAAGGAATTGGCAAAGACTGAGCCCAATGGCGCGATCTGGGCCAACCAGTTTGACAACGTCGCCAACCGACTGGCCCATGCGGAAACCACCGGCCCCGAAATCTGGAATCAGACCGATGGCAATGTCGACGGCTTTGTCTGTGCTGTGGGATCCGGCGGCACCTTGGCGGGGGTGGCAGATGTTCTGCAGTACAAGGGCGTGAAAATTGGCCTGGCTGACCCGATGGGGGCAGGGCTGTTTTCCTATTACACCACTGGCGAGATGGTCATGGAAGGCAGCTCGATCGCAGAGGGTATCGGGCAAGTCCGCATTACCAAGAATCTGGAAGGCTTTACGCCCGACTATTCGTATCAGGTGCCAGACGGGGAGGCCGTGCCATATATCTTTGATTTGCTGCACGACGAAGGTCTGGTGCTGGGCGGTTCATCGGGGATCAATATTGCCGGAGCTGTGCGCATGGCCAAGGATCTGGGCAAGGGCCACACCATCGTGACCATTCTGGCCGATTACGGCACTCGGTATCAGTCAAAACTGTTCAACCCAGAATTCTTACGTGAAAAAGGCCTGCCGGTGCCGGATTGGATGACCCATATTCCGGCCTCGATCCCAGGTGTTTTCGAAGAAGTGTGAGCCAAATGATGCAGATCCTTCGGTTTTTCCTTGCCGCACTTTGTATTGCTGTATTGGTGACCGGAGGAGCTGAGGCTCAGCTGTCCGCAACCGAGCGGGATTACTATCAGGGCTGGCTCAAGACCGCGGAGCGGGCAGAGCTGGTCATTGACGCCGATCGAGCGTCCTCGACCTCGTTAGAGGTGCTGCGTCACGAGATTGCCGGCTATCGGGAAGTGTTTGCTAATGCACGCGATGACAACGCGGACCGCATTCTGACGCTTAACTCGCAACTCAGTGCGCTTGGCTCTGCGCCACAAGACGGGCAAATCGAAGACAATGATCTTGCCGCCCTGCGGGCGTCGCTGAACGACCAGTTGAATGCGTTGCGGGTACCGAGGGTTGTCTCGGAAGAGGCCCACAACCGCGCCAACGGTTTGATTACCGAAATCGATCGTATCATTCGCAAACGGCAAACCAAGGCTTGGATGAAGCGGGGACCGTCGCCGTTGAACCCCGAGAATTGGCCCGAGGCGATGCGCGAGATATCAGGGGCAGCCACTGCATTGTGGAACGAGACCCTGTTGCAGGTGCAAAGCGACACCACGCGGGAAAATCTGCAGAACAACCTGCCGCTTATCTTGGGCCTGATCGTTGCAGGTGGAATGCTGGTGCTGCGTGGCTGGATCTGGGCCAGACGTGTTGGCGACTACTTGCGCAAATTTGGTATCCGGGACACTGGCGTGTGGAGCTTTGTGGTTTCGTTGGTTCAGGCGATATTGCCATTTCTGGGGGTGACCTTACTGGTGCAGGCAATTTCGGTTGCCGGGATTTTGGGCGTGCGCGGTTCGTTGCTATTAGACTCAGTTCCGGGATGGACGGCCATTTTGCTTGCGTTTAATTGGCTGGGGCAACAATTGTTTGCATCGCCCAACCAAGATGTATTGGTGCCGGTGCAACAGGCCCGGAGGGCCGAATTGCGCCTGCTGATCGAACTTGTCGCCGTTATGCTGGTTCTGCGTGACCTGGTTGCGCAGATCGAGCAGGTGGAATACCTCTCCGATATAACGCGTTCGGTGGTGGCGTTTCCAATTATCCTGATTACAGCATTATTATTGGTAAGATTGCAGCGCATCGGCCTGAAACGCGCCCAGGAAGCCGCCCAAGGCGACCAAGTCGACGTTACAGCTGGCGCCAATAAACTGGTTCGCGGCGTTCGGCGCGGCGCCTATATGCTAGGAATTCTCGCCCCCGCACTGGCCGTATTTGGCTACATTCAGGCCGCTGAAGCGATTATCTATCCTGTGGCTATAACTCTGTTTGTTATGTCAGCGATCCTGATCATGCAGCGGTTCATCGGTGGCATTTACGCGCTGATCACCGGTAATCCCGAGGCGGCGCAGGACTCACTGTTTTCAGTATTGGTCGGCTTTGTCCTCGCGTTGGTGTCGCTGCCACTTCTGGCGCTGATTTGGGGCGCCAGAATTGCCGACCTAACCGAGTTATGGTCCAGATTTCTGGATGGCTTTCAAGTTGGCGACACCAGAATTTCTCCCAGCACGTTTTTGTTGTTTGCCCTGGTATTTGCCGCAGGTTATGCGGCAACTCGGCTGCTACAAAGCAGCCTGCGCACCTCACTTTTACCTAAAACCAGTCTGGACCCTGGAGGCCAGAACGCCATTGTTTCAGGTGTCGGTTATTTGGGCATATTCCTGGCTGCCGTGGTGGCCATTTCTTGGGCCGGGCTGGATCTGTCGTCGCTGGCCATTGTCGCAGGTGCACTGTCTGTTGGCATAGGGTTTGGTCTGCAGACCATAGTTTCGAACTTTGTTTCTGGCATCATCCTGCTGGTTGAACGGCCCATCTCAAAGGGTGACTGGATCGAAGTGGGCGGCATGATGGGTTACGTGCGCGATATCTCGGTGCGCTCTACCCGGATCGAGACCTTTGATCGCACCGATGTGATTGTGCCAAACTCGGACCTGATTACCGGCACCGTCACCAATTACACCCGTGGCAACACCACGGGACGGGTGATCGTCCCGGTTGGTGTGGCTTATGGCAATGATCCACGCCGCATTCAGGCCATCCTGCTAGAGATTGCCAAGGCGCACCCGATGGTGCTGTTGAACCCATCCCCCAGCGTGGTGTTTCAGGGATTTGGCGCAGACAGTTTGGATTTTGAGATACGCGCCATCCTGCGAGATGTGAACTGGGTCCTTTCGGTGCGTTCTGATATGAATTTCGAAATATCTCGCCGCTTTGCCGAAGAAGACATCGAAATCCCATTTGCACAGCGCGACATCTGGATCCGCAACCCCGAGGTTCTGAGCACTGGCAAGATTGCTGTTCAACAGTCCGCACCAACTCAAATTTTTGACAAACCAGGCGCCAGCGATTTGGATGACCCGGAGAGCGACAATGACCACTAAGCCTTTGTTCCGAGGTGATGCCTATTTGCGGATGAGCAAGGGCAAAGTTCTAACCCATACAGAGCATGGTGGCGTGGTGCTTGATGCCTCCCTGTTCTATGCCACCGGAGGGGGACAGCCAGGCGACGGTGGCACCCTGAGTTGGGACACCGGAATTTGCGTCATAGCAACCGCGATCAAGGGCGATGAAGGGACCATTGTGCAAGTGCCTGTTGAAGACCAGTCCTTGCCGCCTGTCGGGGTTGAGGTCACCCAAGCACTCGATTGGGCACGTCGATATGGCTATATGCGAATTCACACAGCGCTTCACTTGTTGTCGGTCGTCGTTCCGCTGCCGGTCAGCGGCGGCTCAATCGGAGCAGAAAAGGGTCGGTTGGATTTCAACATGCCCGAAGCCCCGGCAGACAAAGCTGCACTACAGGCAGAATTGCAGTCCCTGATCGATCGCGATCTCCCGGTCACCGAAGAGTGGATCACCGAGGCCGAACTGGAAGCCAATCCACAGTTGGTCAAAACCATGTCGGTGTCACCGCCGCGTGGGGCGGGCAGGGTACGCCTGGTGCGCATTGGCTCTGGAGACGCTCAGGTTGACTTGCAACCCTGTGGTGGCACCCATGTGAAACGCACCGGAGAAATCGGCAAAATCCGCATTGGCAAAGTGGAAAAGAAGGGCAAGTTGAACCGTCGGGTGTATCTGCATTTAGGCGATTAAAATAATCGAGTGTTGAGTGATCTTTTCTCCAGGTTCTCTCTTGCATTCCATGCGCGTATCGGTCAAATACCGCGCAATGGACAGGTGGCCGAGTGGTCGAAGGCGCACGCCTGGAAAGTGTGTAGGCGGGAGACCGTCTCCAGGGTTCGAATCCCTGTCTGTCCGCCATCATGACCTCGGCAATCATATAAATAAGGGATTCACGAAGTCGTTGTGTTTATTATGTTTGTCAAAATGTTTATCACTTCGCCTAGGCTGAAATTGACGGCAATCTCTGGACGTGTGCTGGCTAGTTGATTCCAGATAATTTCCACTTGGTGGAGATCAAAGAATCAAAATCACTTAGCTAGGCGTCTCGCTAACCCTTCTCCAGTGGCCACTGGCCCCTAACTTTGCTGACATTTGCTGTTGTCGTTCCATCACGGTTGCGAACGCCCCTGAGCCGTCGTTGGTGCGTTTAGCGTCTAATGGCTGTCCCAGCCCAATCACGACATTCGTTTAATGCGCGGCAATGAACTGCTGCAAGTGCGAAAATGCGAATGGGATTTCCCGAAACCGGACATTCAAAACCTCCAAGCATCTCGAGGCGATGCTGCGCAAGGACCACAGACATGCGAAGCACGAAAAGCGGTGTTTGCAAAGTGGGGAAAACACTGGCCGCCCCCAGCTTCAAGGAACCAAGTCAACCTCTCTAGGCAAGGAGCCTACTTCGATGCACTTTACCAGCAACTTGTTCAACAGTTTTGCGGACTCGGCTACCGCAACTGATAGGTCTCCCTTGAGCTTGGTACCGTGAACTGCTTTGGAGCGGTCACTATACAGTTTCTTAACTAATTCGAAGATTGCCTTTCTTTCAGTTGAATCTTCGGGAGCAAGATACCGAGCCATATACAAGCTAATTTTGAAACGTATTTCGGAACTCGCTCCGAAAACTCCCTCGATTCCTGCCCATATTACTGCCAGTTTAATTCTAGGATGAGGGTGCCAGTACATAGTGGCTAAACAGTGGACTGCCGTTTGAAAGCTGTCTTCATCCAATAACCGTCGCGGATCTGCGAAATGCTCGGTTAGCCAGCGAGCGTCATTTTTTTCAACGACAAAGGGACTTTCATCATTGAAAGCGCTCATGTGTCGATGAACTGATCGGAGGGCGCTTTTGGAAGAAATGTTTTGAGCAGGCGTATCGGACTGAATGTTGAACCCCAGTTCTTGCTGAAAAATCGCCGACAACAGAAGAGCATCCCACATCGAGTTCCATGCGATGACGGCGGTTTCCCGAGAGGAACTTGCAGATATTTGAAACTGTGATCTGATACGTGGAATGAAGGCAGCTACCACTGCGATATCATCTGGATGCTTACAAGCTGAAAGGGCAGTAGTGAAGTCAAGGTGAGACGTATCAGCTGGCTGCAGTACGACCCCATCGCCGAGCCGAATATCAGATTTCACTTCGATGCCACTCAGCAAAATGAACGTTTCCATTGTACGTCGGCAGAGTTTTTGGGTCCAAAAGCGGCCTAAACTAAGAGAGCGTTTGGCTCATCTGGTTGGTTTGATTATGCGGCGCGTTTTCTGTGATGCAAGCGGCGCGCTTCAAGCGTCTTTCGTTTAATCCTTTCTCGCTGTTGTAGAATGGCTTTGTCCCGTCCGAAGTAGACGTCGGCAGGTGTGACGTTGTTCAGGCTCTCATGGTCGCGCTGGTGGTTGTAGAGGTCGACGAAGGCTTCGATCTGGGCTTCGAGATCACCGGGTAGGAAGTAGTTTTCCAGCAGAATGCGGTTCT
>Ga0105355_10003217_pt1 | contig 14400 bp, 13 predicted proteins | sample GOMGulsemesocosm_2_FD_83508 | JGI IMG/M metagenome (GOLD analysis project Ga0105355, IMG submission 83508) | Methane-oxidizing microbial communities from mesocosms in the Gulf of Mexico - GOM9C Gulf of Mexico | ecosystem: Environmental > Aquatic > Marine > Cold seeps | place: Gulf of Mexico... | reverse complement strand
TTTTAGCCTCGGCTAAATACCCATTCTTTTTCTGAAGATAAGACTTCGTTAAAAGTATATTGTTCCAAGTCAAATCCTTTAACTTGTTCTATTTCCGTTAAACGGTTCTTAATAATAAAGTTTGTCATTAATCCACGAGCACGTTTGGCATGAATGCCTATGGTTTTATACGTGCCCGATTTATTCTCTTTAAAGGCTAAAGTTAATATTCTGGCATTTAATAATTTGGGTTTTATGACTTTAAAATATTCCGTTGAAGCTAAGTTTATAAGTACAGGTGTTTCTCTGCCATCAAAGTCTTGGTTAAGTAACTCAGTTACTTGTTTATCCCAAAACTCGTATAAATTCTTTCCTTGTGGGTTTTGCAAGCGGGTACCCATTTCTAAACGGTAAGCCTGTATTAAGTCTAAAGGCCTTAGTGCACCGTATAAGCCCGATAGAATTCTTAAATGTTGTTGAGCAAAGCTAAAATCATCATCGCTATAATTATCAGAATCAATGCCACCATAAACATCACCTTTAAAAGCTAATAAAGCTTGTTTAGCATTATTCAAAGAAAAAGGTGTTTTAAAGTCTTTATAGCGTTGCCAATTAAGTTGACTTAATTTGTCACTAATTTTCATTAAATTAGATAACTCTTCTGGGGAGAGTTTTTTAACCGTATTAATAAGAGCCTGACTTTGTTCTAGCTGTCTAGGTAACGTATGTGTTTGAAATTGATTGCTAGAAAAGTCTAGCGTTTTCGAAGGTGATATGACAATAATCATTGTTTTGTTTAGTCTGGAATGAATAAAAGTATTATTCTTTTTAGATTAAGCTATTTTACTCTAGATTACAGCTTGCCAGCTATTCGTAGTTAGCCTATTCTTATGAATATTATTATAAAACCCGAAATACCAAAGGACTAGATATGATTTCAGATGCAGTTGTTGAGCTTTCACGCTGGCAGTTTGCTGTTACTTCTTTATATCATTTTCTATTTGTGCCTCTTACCATAGGGTTATCAGTTCTTTTGGCGATTATGGAGTCAACTTATGTGTTGACTGGCCGTGAGATTTATAAAGATATGACCTTATTTTGGGGCAAGTTATTTGGAATTAACTTTGCTCTAGGTGTGACGACTGGCTTAACAATGGAATTTCAGTTTGGTATGAACTGGTCATATTTCTCTCATTATGTGGGTGATGTTTTTGGAGCACCGTTAGCTATTGAAGGTTTAATGGCCTTTTTTATGGAATCAACTTTTGTTGGGTTATTTTTCTTTGGCTGGGATAAATTAACAAAAGGACAGCATTTAACCATTACTTGGCTAGTAGCCTTAGGTTCTAATTTATCGGCCTTGTGGATTTTAGTTGCAAATGGCTGGATGCAAAACCCCGTTGGTGCAGAGTTTAATTACGAAACTATGCGAATGGAAGTAACAAGTTTTGCTGAGTTGATTTTTAATCCAGCAGCTCAAGTTAAATTTGTACATACAGTTGCTGCTGGCTATACGACGGCATCAGCTTTCGTGTTAGGTATAAGCGCCTATTACATGTTAAAAGGACGAGATGCTGCATTTTCTCAGCGTTCGTACACCATTGCAGCTGGCTTTGGTTTAGCATCAGTGTTAGCTGTTATCGTGCTGGGTGATGAAAGTGGATACACAGATGGTGAAGTGCAAAAAGCTAAATTAGCCGCAATTGAAGCAGAATGGCATACGGAAGAAGCACCTGCTGCTTTTACGGTTATAGGCCTTCCAGATCAAGAAGCAATGAAAACGCATTATGCAGTAAAAATCCCTTGGGTTTTGGGTTTGATTGGTACTCGATCAATTGATACTCCCATTATTGGTTTAACTGAAATTTTAGAAAATAATAGAACTCATATTCATAATGGGATTAAAGCTTATGGATTATTGCAGCAGCTTAGAGAAGGCAATAAAGATGAAGCTGTCATTGCTGAGTTTGAATCATTAAAAAAAGATCTAGGTTATGGCTTGTTATTAAAACGCTATACAGAAAATGTTGTTGATGCCACAGATGAACAAATTGAGTTGGCCGTAAAAAATTCTATTCCTCAGGTTGCCCCTTTATTTTGGACATTCAGAGTAATGGTTGTTTGTGGCTTTATTATGCTCATTGTTTTTGTGATTGCCGTTATTGCCAGTTCCATTAGGAAATGTAGGAATGACTGGATTCTGAAATTAAGTTTTTATACTATGCCTTTGCCTTGGATAGCATGTGAAACCGGGTGGTTTGTGGCTGAATTTGGACGGCAGCCGTGGTCTATTGCCGAAGTTTTACCAACATTCTTAAGTGCTTCTTCTTTATCTGTATGGGATATTATTTTAAGCCTATCGGGCTATGTTTTTTTCTATACTATTTTTCTGATAATCGAAATGTTTTTGATGTTGAAATATATCAAGTTAGGGCCGAGTAGCTTACATAGAAGACGCTATCATTTTGAAATGGACCAAAGAGGTTAACAATGATTTTTGATTATGAAACCTTACGAATTATCTGGTGGGCCTTTTTAGGTGTATTAATTATTGGCTTTGCTATTTTAGGTGGCTATGATTTAGGCGTAGGCGTGTTATTACCTTTTTTAGGTAAAAATGACGAAGAAAGACGCGTTATTATAAATTCTATTGGCCCAACATGGGAAGGAAACCAGGTTTGGTTTGTAATGGCTGGCGGAGCATTGTTTGCAGCGTGGCCGACGGTTTATGCTGTTTCTTTCTCTAGCTTTTATTTTGCTTTATTATTAGCTTTATTTGCTATGTTTTTACGCCCTTTGGGTTTTGATTATCGTAGTAAACTGGCAATACCTGCATGGCGTAAAAACTGGGATAGGGCTTTATTTGTGGGTGCTTTTGTTCCTGCATTGGTGTTAGGTATCGTATTTGGTAACTTATTAAAAGGCATCCCTTTTCATTTTGAAGACAATATGCGAATTGTATATTTTGGTAGTTTATTGGGATTATTAAATCCCTTTGCATTATTGGCAGGGCTTATTAGTTTATCCATGTTTATCATGCATGGTGCTGTTTATTTGCAGATTAAAACTATAGGCAGTATTAACGAAAGGGCCAAAAAATGTGTGCTAATTTTTACAATAGCAACTTTAGTTTTATTTGGCTTGGCTGGTGTCTGGATTATTACACTTGATGGTTATCATATTAGTTCAGAGATATTTCCTAATGCAGCATCAAACCCTATTTCAAAGTTTGTTAAACGAGAACCTGGCTTATGGCTAGATAATTATGGCCATCTTCCTGGGTTGTGGGCTGTTCCCTCCTCAGCTTTTATTGGAGGTGGGCTAACATTATTATTGTCGCGATTTGATAAGCCAGGGAGTGCCTTTATTTTTAGTTGTATAACTATTGCTTCAATAATTTTGACAGCAGCCTGTTCTATGTTTCCATTTCTTATTCCTTCCAGTATTTCTTTTAATAGTTCCTTAACTGTGTGGGATTCTAGTTCCAGTATAAAAACCTTGAATGTTATGTTTTGGGTAACTGTGATTTTTTTACCATTGATTATGGTTTATACAAGTTGGGTGTTTCGGGTATTTCGAGGCAAAGTAACGGTCGAGCATATTCGTAAAAATAACCATACACTTTATTAGGAGGAATTATGTGGTATTTTGCTTGGATATTAGGTGTCTTACTGGCTTGTTCTCTAGGAATTATTAATGTTTTAAGGCTTGAGGCTCAGGAAGCTTTAGAAAAAGAAAATATAGCGGTTGATCCTTTAACGCAATTATTAGCTAGAGAAAGTGTATTGGAAAGGCTGCAGGAAAAAGTGGATAATTCAAAACGTAATGAATTACCTTTTTCATTGTTATATCTTAGTTTGACAGATTTCAAAAATAAGCATCATTTAGCTGATTATGAGATGGATACGACACTTTTTAAAGTTGTTGAGTCGCTTAAGTTAGATATTCGAACAGGACTGGATATTGCGGCAAGGGTAGGGGAAGATGATTTTGTACTAGCCTTGCCTGGAATAGCTATAGATAAAGCTGAAATTATTGCAGAAAGAATAAAACGTAATATCTATGTTAATGTAACTACACCCAAAAAAGACCCTGTTGAAATTGCGATAGGTTATGTTGAATATACTGACCATACTGACGTTATTGCTGAAGAAGTGGAAATGGGAATGGGTGAAGTGGAGGCTTTGTTAAGTATAGCGATTGGGAAGTGTCTTGAATCGACATTAACTTAATTTAAGTAATACTGAGTGATGAGCACTTAGAATATTTTTCTACTTATAAAAATAATAAAAGAGGAAAAAAATGCCAGTAGATATTCTACTTACCGTTATTGCAACGGCAGTGATTCAATCTGTTTTTGGGGTAGGTGTCTTGTTATTTGGCACGCCTCTCTTACTATTGCTAGGCTATGACTTTATTAATGCACTCAGTGTGTTACTGCCTATTTCAATTGCAATCAATTCCCTGCAAATCATTAAACATTACCAATTTATTGATATTGCTTTCTATAAAAGAGTATTGATTTATAGTATTCCCTTGGTTGTTATTTTTTTGTTTTTTGTTAGTACTGCAAAATTCAGTATAAGTTTATTAATTGGTGGTTTTTTAATTCTAGTCGCATTAAAAAGTTTTTTTCCATTAATTGAACAAAAACTACAGCAAATGATTAAGTATGAGAGAACCTACCTTGCTGTGATGGGCGTAATTCATGGTTTAACAAATTTAGGTGGTTCTTTATTAACAGCAATAGTACATGGTAAAGGCTATGATAAAAATACTACACGTGTAACGGTCGCTATTTGTTATGCAACATTTGCTATCTTTCAGTTGATTACGTTGTTCTTTATAGGAAGCCATTTTGAATTGGCTTATGCTGATAATATGAGCTTTTTACAGTTAGGTGTCATTGTGTTTTTACTGACAGAAGAACTGATTTATAGTGGAATAGATGATAAAAAATATGGGCAGTTATTTGCTGCCTTTTTATTGATTTCAGGTGTTTTATTGGTTCTAAAATAGCTGACTTCATAATAGTATTGCAACAACCATAATAATTATTAAAAAAGGTGTGAGCATGAAAAAAATATTTAATTACTTTTTGATCGGTATTTTGGCGTTTTTACCTATTTATGTGATTGGCCAAATTGTATTCTTTTTAAATGATCGGTTTTCTGATCTAATCAAATTTGTTTATGGCTATTATGATAACTATTTAATGACAGCCATAATTTTTGCCGGTAGTTTTACTGTATTTACTTATGTAGGTTATCGTTTAAGTATTGTTGGTAGGTCATGGATTATTTCGGGTATTGATTCTATTGTTGATCGCATCCCTTTTTTAAATACTGTGTATCGGGTGATTAAAAAAGTAGTCAATATGTTTTCTGGACATGAGCAAAAAGAAGCAAGGGAAGTTGTTTATATAGAATACCCTAAGGAAGGATTATGGGTTCCTGCTTATGTGACCAATAAAGAACAGGAAATGTATATTCTGTTTGTACCCACTTCACCAAATCCAACATCGGGTTTTACTGTTATTGTTCATGAATCAAAAGTGGTTAAATCTGATATGAATATTGAACAGGCAACCAGCTTTATAATTAGTGTTGGGGTTGATTATGATAAAGCAGAAGAAGTAAGTAAATTATTAAAATGAAAGAAATTGAAGAACTTTTAACACTATTGAGTAGTGTTGTATGGGGGCCAGTTATGCTGGCCTTTTTATTGGGCGTTGGAATATTCTTGATGCTTGGATTGAGGGCTTTTCCTTGGCGATATACTGCTAAGGCATTTGTTCTGTTGTGGGGGGATGGAAAGGGTAATCAAAAAGGAGAAATCTCACCTTTTCAAGCATTAATGACCTCTCTTTCTGCAACCATTGGTACAGGTAATATAGCAGGAGTAGCAACCGCTATTGCTTTAGGTGGCCCGGGTGCTGTTTTTTGGATGTGGATGACTGCTTTATTTGGAATGGCTACAAAATATGCAGAAGCCGTATTAGCTGTAAAATACAGAGAGGTTGATGAAGATGGGCGCTATGTTGGTGGCCCAATGTATTATATTAAAAATGGTCTAGGTGAAAGTTGGAATTGGTTAGCTATTGTTTTTGCAATGCTAGGTGCTTTAGCTGCGTTTGGTATTGGGAATATGGTGCAAGCTAATTCAGTTGCTGATGCTGTAGAAGCAATGTTTCAGGTGCCAGTCTGGCAAACAGGAGCAGTGCTGACGGTTGTAACAGCGGCTGTTATTTTGGGTGGTTTAGGGCGTATTGCTGTCGTCGCGTCTAAACTTGTTCCTACTATGGCGGTGCTTTATATAGTGAGTGCTTTATTTGTTATTGTTACCCATATAGAGCAAGTGCCTGATGCTTTATTGTTGATTGTTTCTAGTGCATTTTCAGAAACTGCTGCTGTTGGTGGGTTTACTGGTGCAGCAGTTTGGGCAGCTATCCGCTTTGGTGTGGCACGCGGTGTTTTTTCAAATGAAGCGGGGCTTGGCAGTGCGCCTATAGCTCATGCAGCAGCTAAAACTAATAGTCCTGTGCAACAAGGTATGATTGCTATGTTGGGCACATTTATTGATACCTTAATTGTATGTACTATGACCGCATTGGTTATTGTAATTACTGGTGCATGGTCAAGTGGTGAAACAGGCGCAGCTCTTTCTACAATGGCTTTTAATATTGGAATGCCAGGTTTAGGTGGGTATATTGTGGTTTTTGGTTTAGTTGTTTTTGCTTTTACTACAATATTAGGCTGGAGCTATTATGGTGAGCGTTGTGCTGAGTTTTTGTTTGGGGTAAAAGTTATTTGGCCTTATCGTTTTTTATGGCTGTGTGCGATTCCTGTTGGAGCAATGGGTAAGTTAGGAATTATCTGGTTAATGGCTGATGTAATGAATGGTTTGATGGCAATTCCAAATTTAATTGCTTTAGCTTTATTAAGTCCTGCTATTTTTAAAATGACCAGAGATTATTTAAAAAAATAACCTTAAATTCAGATACAAAAAAGCCCAATATATTTAAAATATATTGGGCTTTTTTGTGTGGGTTATTATTAGCTATTTAACTAGGCTTAATAATACACCAGCAGCAACAGCAGAACCAATAACACCAGCAACATTAGGCCCCATTGCATGCATTAGTAAAAAGTTATGAGGGTTACTTTCTAATCCCACTTTATTAGCAACACGAGCAGCCATAGGAACAGCTGATACACCAGCGGCGCCAATTAAAGGATTGATGGGAGTGCTACTAAATTTGTTCATGGTTTTTGCCATCAACACACCGCAAGCGGTACCAATACAAAATGCAACAGCCCCTAGTGCTAAAATACCTAAAGTTTCTGTTTGTAAGAATGCATCTGCACTCATTTTTGAACCCACGGCAAGGCCTAGAAAAATAGTCACAATATTGATCAGTTCATTTTGTGCTGTTTTACTAAGTCGATCGACCACGCCACAAGCATTCATTAGGTTTCCTAAGCAGAACATACCCACTAAAGGTGCGGCAGAAGGTAGTAGTAATGCGCTTAGTGTTAATAACATGAGTGGAAAAACAATCTTTTCAGTTGGGCCCACAACACGAAGTTGTACCATCTCAATTTTGCGCTCATCTTCAGTTGTTAAAGCACGCATAATAGGAGGTTGAATCAAGGGTACTAAAGCCATATAGGAATATGCTGCTACTGCAATTGCACCGAGTAGGTCGGGGGCAAGTTTTGATGCGACATAAATAGCCGTAGGTCCATCAGCTCCACCAATAATAGCAATAGCCGCAGCATCTTTTAATGAAAACTCCATACCAGGAACCAGGTTTAATGCAAGAGCCCCTAAAAGAGTAGCAAAAATACCAAACTGAGCAGCAGCACCTAAAAATAAAGTTTTAGGGTTAGCTAGCATAGGACCAAAATCGGTCATTGCTCCTACTCCCATAAAAATAAGTAAGGGAAAAATACCAGACTTAATACCAAAATATAAGTAGTGTAGTATTCCGCCTTCTTCTGCGATACCTGCAATGGGTATGTTACTTAAAATGGCACCAAAGCCGATAGGAACTAATAATAAAGGCTCGAAACCTTTTTTTATAGCAAGAAAAAGTAATAAAAACCCAACAAGCATCATGATAACTTGAGGGCCTGTAAAGTTATAAATGCCAGTGCTTTCCCATAGGGCAATGAGATTTTCCATAGAGATTTTGTCTTATGTAGATTAGATTTATTGAAACTATACTCCGCACGGAGCATATAAAAACTTTAACCAAATTATTTTACAGCGTTTTAATCTCACTTGATTACAAGTGAGATTAAATATTACTTTACAGTGTAATTAAAGCTTCACCAACTGCGACGGCATCGCCTTCTTTAACATTGAGTAAACTAACAGTTCCTGATATTTTAGAACGAACTTCAGTTTCCATTTTCATTGCTTCCATAATTAAAACAACATCACCTTGGGCAACATGAGCGCCTTGGGTTACGTTCATTTTTAATATGGTTCCAGCCATAGGTGATTCAATTTCAGCACCGCTACTGCTAGCTGCTGCTGGAACGTTACTAGATTGTTGTACGCTGATATTTGAACCGCCAGGGCCAACCGCTACATTGTAATTTCTACCATCAACATTAACTGAATAGGTTTCGGTTGCTGTATTAACTGCTGGTGCACTAGCAGCTGCAAATGCTTCAGGGTTTGGAGCTGGTTCAAAAGCATCTGGGTTGTTGCGGTTTACAATAAATTTCCAGCCAACTTGAGCAAAAAGACCGTTAATCAAAGCATCTTCTTCGATGTTGTTAGCTAATGTTACGCCCTCAGCCTCTGACTTTTGTTTAACTTCAGCGATAAGCTCATGCATTTCTGCATCAATTAAATCTGCTGGTCGGCATGTAATTGCTTCTCCGCCATCTAAGACTCGAGCTTGCAGTTCTTTATTAACAGGAGCAGGTGCAGCACCATATTCACCTTTTAAAACGCCAGCAGTTTCTTTAGTGATTGTTTTGTAACGCTCCCCCGCTATTACATTAAGTACAGCTTGAGTTCCAACAATTTGAGATGTTGGTGTCACTAAAGGAATAAAGCCTAGATCTTCACGAACTTTAGGTATTTCGGCTAATACAGCATCAAACTTATCAGCAGCACCTTGTTCTTTAAGTTGGCTTTCCATGTTTGTTAGCATGCCGCCTGGAACTTGAGAAATAAGAATGCGGCTATCAACACCTTTTAAGCTGCCTTCATGTTCAGCATATTTCTTTCTGACATCTCTAAAATAATGAGCGATGTCTTCTAATTTAATTAAATCTAAACCTGTGTCTCTATTTTGACCGTCAAGCATAGCAACTACAGTTTCAGTTGGGCTGTGGCCATAAGTCATACTTAATGCTGAAATAGCAGTATCAACATTATCAATACCTGCTTCGGCAGCTTTAATAATTGTTGGTACGCTTAAACCTGTTGTTGCATGGCAATGTAAATGAACAGGGATATCAGTCGCTTGTTTCAGTTTTGTAACTAATTCAAAGGCATCGTAAGGTTTTAATAAACCCGCCATATCTTTGATGCAGATAGAGTGGGCACCCATATCTTCGATCTGCTTACCTTGAATAACCCATTTATCTATAGTGTGAAAAGGGCTAGTTGTATAGGAAATTGTGCCTTGAGCATGAGCGTCTGTATTAAGAACAGCTTTAACGGCTTGCTCGATATTACGCATATCATTCATGGCATCAAAAATACGGAATACATCCATACCATTGATCGCACAACGTTCAACAAACTTGTCAACTACGTCATCAGCATAATGACGATAGCCTAAAATGTTTTGACCACGAAATAACATTTGTTGAGGTGTGTTGGGCATGGCTGCTTTTAGCAGACGTAACCTTTCCCAAGGATCTTCACCTAAGTATCTAATACAAGCATCAAATGTCGCACCGCCCCAAGATTCAATTGACCAATAGCCTATTTGATCCAGTTTTTCACAAATAGGGAGCATATCTTCAATACGCAAACGTGTTGCTAAAATTGATTGATGTGCATCACGTAATACAACTTCTGTTATACCTAAAGGCTTCTTAACCTCTGACATTGTTTATCTCCTGTGACCTTTGTGGGTCAATTTTAATTAAAGCCTACTTTGTGGGTTGGCTTTAAGTTTCCTAAATAGTAATTTATTTATGTTTGTTGCGATATTGGTGTACCGCAGCACTGATTGCAGCAATAACGCCAGCATCTGTATGGCTGGTTGAAGCCGATGCAGGGGAAATTGCTGTAACAGGTGCTTCTGGAAAGAAGCGCTGAATTACTGTTGTCATGAAATTTACCATTACAACAAGTAAGGCTAGAAAGGCGAAGACTATTCCCATCCCAATTAGCATTAACTCAATGCCTGCATTCATCATTTCGGTCATGATTATTCTCTATTAGAAACAATTATTAGAGCATTATAACATATTTTTTTTATGACCATTTTTGAGGCTGTAGGTACCTATATTACTGGGATAGCAACATAAAATTAAGTGTTGTTATCATTAAAGCTAAGTGTAAAATGTGATTTATATATATTTTAAAAGAGCTAAGGCCATAAATAATGGATATACAAAAGACAGAGCAACAATGGCGTGAAACACTATCAGCAGAACAGTTTGATGTCTGCAGGAAAAAAGGGACAGAACGACCATTTACGGGGGAATATACGGATTGTAAAATTTCAGGGATATATAACTGTGCTTGTTGTGGGGAAAGTTTATTTGATTCTGAGACTAAGTATGATTCTGGATCAGGTTGGCCCAGTTTCTGGAATACTATTGATGCTAATAATATAAATGAAATAATTGATGAAAGCCATGGCATGAAAAGGGTAGAGGTGACATGTAAATCCTGTGATGCACATTTAGGTCATGTGTTTGAAGATGGGCCTAAACCAACAGGCTTACGTTATTGTATTAATTCAGTATCTTTGGAGCTAAAAGAAAAATGAGTGTCGCAAGAGAGCAAGTGGAAGCATTACTGAATTTTATTGACGAAAGTCCAAGCGCCTTTCATGCAGTAAAGAGTATCGAAAATAAATTACTTTCTTTTGATTTTAAAGCACTTAAGGAAACTGATAAATGGAGTCTAAAACCAGGTGGACGTTACTATATTATTAGAGATGACTCCTCAATTATTTGTTTTGTATTGGGGGAAAACCCATTAACAGAAACTGGTTATAGAATTTTAGGGGCGCATACAGATTCTCCTGGGTTAAAAATAAAGCCTAATGCGGTAAAGAACTCTGATGGTTTGCTTAGGCTGGGGGTAGAAATTTATGGAGGCCCAATTTTAGCAACATTTACAGATAGAGATTTAAGTATAGCGGGTCGAATTAGCTATAAAACAGAGGAAGGTAATATCGCCAGTAAATTGGTGAAGTTCGATCAAGCTTTATTGCGCCTACCTAATCTAGCCATTCATATGAATAGAATGGTAAATGAAGAGGGTTTAAAATTACATAAACAAAATGAGCTGGCATTAATTTTATCTACAGCCGTTGAAGAGCAGTTATCGGCAAAGTATCTACATGAATTACTAGCCAATACTTCGGGTATTGCTGCGGATAATATTTTATCTTGGGAATTAAATGTATACGATACTCAAAAAGGAAGTTTTTGGGGGGATAAACAACAATTCTATGCTGATAGTCAGCTGGATAATTTGGCATCTTGTCATGCTGGAATACAAGCAATGTTAAATGAAAATACTCTGGATTCAGATAATACTCTTGTTTGCGCCTTATTTGATCATGAAGAAATTGGTAGTGAAAGTACCAAAGGTGCTAATGGTTGTTTTCTACCTGATATTTTACAACGCATTGCTTTTACGTCAGGTGTTAATGAAGAAGACTATCAACGGGCATTGGCTCAAAGTTTTATGATTAGTGCGGATATGGCTCATGCCTATCAGCCTAATTTTCCATCAGCTTATGAACCTGAACATAAAGTAACCGTTAATAAAGGACCTGTTATTAAAGTGAACGCTAATCATAGATATAGCTCTGAAAGTATTTCTGAGGCTATGTTTATTCAATGGTGTGAAATGAGTGATGTACCTTATCAAACTTATTCACACAGAACTGATATTCCTTGTGGAAGCACTATTGGGCCCATAACTTCAGCAAAACTAGGTGTTAGGACAATTGATGTAGGGAACCCTATGTGGGCAATGCACAGTATAAGAGAAAGTGCTGGTGTTGAAGATCATCATTATATGATTAAAGTAATCAATACTTTTTTTACTGCGGAATAGATTTATTCATACTTTAGCCTATACTTAAAATTCTTTACTTCAAAATTAGTATTAGGTGAAACAAAGTTTATTGCAATACTTGGGGAGCAGCTTTTAAATGTATAAAATGGTTGCTGTTCTTTGTCTGTATTACAATTTTATTTGATTATGTATGATGATTGTTTTTTATAAGAAAAAGAGCTTTTTCTAGTGAAATTGTTCTTTTTTATATTTAGTCTGTTATTTTTTAGTCAGTTAAATGCTGAAGAGAATAGTATTGAATATAAAATTAAAGCAGGCTATCTCTATAACTTTACTAAATTCATCACTTGGCCAGAAGACGAGTTAGAGTCATTTAATTTATGTATTCTGGGTAAAGACCCTTTTGGATCTATTTTAAACCCCATTGAAAAAAGGTCTGTAAAAGGAAAGCCTATTCGCTTAAGCCGAATAAAGAAAGCAGATGAAGCTAAGCATTGTCATATCGTCTATATATCTACTCTTTCAAAAGCTCATATATCAAAACTTGGCACTTTAACTATTAAATCTGTACCTGCTAAATTAACAGTAGGGGACACCAAAGAATTTACGCGTCAAGATGGAATGATTTCATTTTTCCAGCGAGAGGGTAAAGTTAAATTACATATTAATTTACCAAGTCTAAGAAAAACTGGATTAGAAATTAGTGCGAAATTACTAGAAGTTGCTGAGATTTATGAAGGAGAGCAAAATGATTAAGCCTCTTAAAAATCTCTCTATTCAAAAGAAAATGCTTTCAATTTTACTTTTTTCTAGTATATCGGGTTTGGTTATTGCTGCTTTCTTATTACTGGTTTTTGAAGTCACAGACTTTAAGAAAAATGCACAGAATGAGTTGTCTACGATGGCTCAGTTAATTGCTAATCGAAGTACGGCGGCTTTATCATTTCATGATACAGAATTAGCTAAAGAAAACTTATCTTCTCTAGAACAGTTAGCAATAGTTCAGTCTGCTTGTATTTATGATATTCAAGGACAAATCTTCACTTCTTTTAAAGTAAGCACCTTTCAAGGCATTCCTTGTCCTAAACACTATATTGGCCAATCGACTTATTTTGACCAAACATTACTTTATATCTACAACTTAGTTGAATTAGATGATGAAACATTAGGTGTGGTTTATATTCAAGCTGACCTTGAAAGCTCCTTTCTACGTAGACTTCAATCTATATCTTTACTTTTTCTGGCTTTATTTCTGGCAACAGTTGTTACTTTTTTGTTTACAACACCTTTATTACGTGTGATTACACGACCTTTAAATAAACTATTAACGACTGTAGACAGAATAACTCATGAAAAGGATTTTTCACAACGAGCAATAAAGCAGGGGAGCGATGAAGTTGGGGAATTGGTTGATGCTTTTAATGACATGGTTGAAACTGTAGAGCATCAAAATACGGCTCTAACAGTTGCTAAAAACCATTATCGTGCTCTTTATGATGATAATCCAACTATGGTATTTCATTTAAGTGCTGACGGTATGATTGTTTCCGTTAATAGTTTTGGTGCTAAACAACTAGATTTAAGTAGTGAACAGTTACAAGGATGTTCAATTTTTGATTTTATTCATCCAGAAGATAAATTAGCAGCAAAATTGTTGTTTGATTTATGTGTTGCATCACCCCATAAAGTTCATAAACAAGAACTTAGAAAAATTTGTCGTGATGGTAGGGTGATTTGGGTTAGAGAAACAGCTCGTATTATTAATAATGAAAACCAGCAATATAATTTTCTTTTGGTTTGTGAAGATGTCACTGAAACTAGGTTACTAGCAGAAAAAATTGAGTATCAAGCAAGTCATGATGCGTTAACTGATTTGGTCAATAGAATTGAATTTGATGGTGTTATTCAACAATCTGTGAAAGAAGCAAAAGACAGTGATGTGCAGCATGCACTTTGTTACTTGGACTTAGACCAGTTTAAGGTTGTGAATGATACCAGTGGTCATATGGCTGGTGATGAACTATTAAGACAGTTGGGTAATGTTTTAAAGAAGCTTATTCGAAAAGAAGATACCTTAGCTCGTTTAGGTGGGGATGAATTCGGTATTTTAATGAATAGTTGTTCATTAGATGAGGCTTATCATGCTTGTGAAAAGCTCAGAAATGTTATCAGAGATTTTCAATT
>Ga0105355_10003214_pt1 | contig 14406 bp, 12 predicted proteins | sample GOMGulsemesocosm_2_FD_83508 | JGI IMG/M metagenome (GOLD analysis project Ga0105355, IMG submission 83508) | Methane-oxidizing microbial communities from mesocosms in the Gulf of Mexico - GOM9C Gulf of Mexico | ecosystem: Environmental > Aquatic > Marine > Cold seeps | place: Gulf of Mexico... | reverse complement strand
TTTTTGTAATTATTCAACCTTGTAGAAGAGTCTATTAAACGTTCTTTCATCGGAAAGTGAAATAACTCTAAAGCAAATAACATCCCGCCACAGACAAAAGCGAGCCCAATATATTCTGCTAAAGAAATGTGTTCATTAAGTACAAAAGCACCTAATATAATTGCAATAGGTGGAACCAATGCGGTAAAAATCGCGCCCTTGCCTGAACCCAACAATGCAATGGCCTTTGAATAGCAGTACAAGGCGAGAATGGCGACGGCGACACCTTGAAACAGGCCTTGCCATATTAAAGTATTGATCGATACTGTTGATAATTGGTTATCAGTATCAAGTAAGTAAATAGGTAAATATACAAACATTGAAATAACAGAAACCAACGCTGTCGCTGTCCATGGATTAAGATTCCAATACCTGCAAAGCAAGGTATAACTGGCCCATAATAAGCCACAAGTTAAGAACAATAAATCGCCGATTAATGTTTGCATAGAGATATCGCTTAAGCTGTTTGCCCCAACGACTATAATGCCAAATAAAATCAGTGAAACACCTAATATACGAGAAAAACGAATAGTCTCATTTAAGCAATAAAAACTGCCTAAGGTGGTGAACACCAGCATAGAACTTGGTGCGATAATGCCAAAATGTGCATTGGGTGCAAAATTAAGCCCTGTAGTAGCCAGTAATACATAAGGTGCACCTGCACCTATGGCTAATACCACGCCTTTGCTGACAATAGTTTTCAACTTAATACCTTGATAAAGCAACACCGGTAATAGTAGACAGCCTGCGATACCAAAGCGCAAAGCGGTAATATCGCCCGCCAACAAATTATCGCTGGTTGCCAATTTAGAAATAACGGGCCACGCCCCCCAGATAAGTGCCGCCATAAGGCCAAACCCGGCGCCGATAATTTTTTGATTGAGTTGTGTCATAGTAAGCTCTTGTATCCTTTTCAATGCGAGTTTAATCAATAAAACTCATTCATGAAGTTATTTTAATAGAGCTTTATTGGTGTTACGCTGCAATTAATACTTGTTAAGTTCTCCTTGCGGCTTAATATAAATTTTTATGGGGAATTTATGCATCATGGATAGCTTTGATCATCAAATCTTAAAATTGCTACAAAAAGATAGCCGAATCACAACAGCAGATATTGGTCATCAAATTGGACTATCTGCAACGGCTTGCCAGCGTCGAATTAAGAAGTTGCGCCAAGCGAATATCATTCAAAAAGAGATTGCTGTACTCAATGGTTCCGCTTTAGGTGGTTATGTCACCGTGATTGTTGAAGTAACCCTGAAACAAGGTGGTGCCGTGGCAATAGACGAATTTAAAGCGCAAGTTTTTTCTCATCGGGAGGTTCAGCAGTGTTACTACGTAACCGGCAATGTTGATTTCATCCTGATCATCGCCGCTGAAAATATGTTGCATTATGAAAATATAACTCGCAAGCTATTCTTTAAGAATCTTAATATTCAAAAGTTTCACTCTATAGTTGCGATGGAAAATGTCAAAGTTGGTCTTGAGATCCCTTTAACTAACTGAATATTTTACTTTATCAGGCTTAGCCTATATTTGACTGGGCTTGTCGACAACTCGGTTATTCAATGTTTTCAGCCAAATACTGATCAAAATTCACCTCATAGTCAGCTAACATTGAATAAAGAAACTCTAACTTTAAGCGGTGAATGTTTTTCTTAGCCTGTAAATACGTCTGTTTGGCCTGTTGGATATGTCCTTGTTTAAATAACACATTTGCCAAGTGCAATTGGGTAGAATTAATACCAATTGGGCTTTGCATAATTTGGTAAAAAGTACCTGCATCTTTGAAGGCTTGTGAGGACTCAGTCAATAAGTTTTGCTCAAGATACGCCAAACCTTGCTCTTCCGCTATGCTAGCCTTTAGGAACCAATCGAAGTGCTTATCTATCGTCTGAGCGGCTTGTTGATAAAGTGTCATTGCCCGCTGCCATTCTTTTTGTTTGGCTGCTAATCGTCCCTTTATTAACAAAACTTGAGCGGCTTCTTGCGGTTCATCGGTAATTAATATTGCCGCTTTTGCCATCAGTTGCTCGGCTTGTGCAAGTTTATCGTCCCATAAATATAATTTACTTAAATAAATTAATGCAATAACAGAGTCTGGGTTTAAAGTTAAATAACTCTCAAAAAAACTAATAGAGGTTTGCCAATCAGACTCATAACTGATCATGGCTTCGGCAAACAAGGCATCACTAAACTCTTTTTTTGGTGTTCTTTGGTTTTTTTGCAAGGGATGTTTGATATAGGCAGCTAATTTTTCAGATAAGCGAGTGAGTGCGTCGTTAATGGAGCTTTCAAGAATAACACCTTGTATTATGTTATTAGCGAAATGAAGTTTATAGAGCAATTTATAGTCATGAGCATTACCGTGAATTTCGGTTTCAACAAGTAAAGTCGCACCAGAAACATTGAATATCTTGTTTACTTCGTTAGACGCGTATTCTCTGTCTAACTGGGCAATGTGCATTAAACGCGGAATATGGCTGCCTTGATAAACAAATATAGAATTTGGCAAGCCCTTGAGTTTAGCTATAAGTTGCTCCATAGCCCCTAAGTATATCCACTCATTTTCTCCGTACGGCAGATGATTTTTCACAGGCAATACCACGATGCTTTGTTCGTATTGACTATTGATTTCGTCATCATTACTAAATGTTATCAGCATCAATACTGCTAGTAATAACATCGCTATGGCTAAAAAGTACTTTGCTAGCCGATGCCTTATTAACGAGAGATCAATTAATGAGTGACTTGTTGTTAGCTGGCTTTTATTGTCGTTTACAATGCCAACTGTAGCCGTAAATTCATAACCCTTGCGCGGATGAGTTTGAATGACCTTAGTGTCAGAAAATAACTGGCGAATTTCCCTAACAGACTGAAAAATCACACCATCATCGACCTTAACATCATCCCAAACATTGGCCAGTAACTCCTGCTTGCTAATAATTTGTTCGGGTCTTGCGACAAAGTACAACAACAATGCTAGGGTTTTTGGACGGATGTTTTCGCTCGTCTTCTCATCTGATAATGTTCGTTCACGAACGTCGAGAATAAAGGCATCCAGTTGATATTTCATTAAAACAGCACGTACATAAGGTTGTAGCGCTATTCTAGCAAAGATTAAATAAGGCGTCTTATTTCATGCTCCAAGGTTTTGTCAATATTGTAATGCCGTTTAACAAATTCCAACATTACCAAAGCGGACTCAGGACACTTACTCGCACCTTGAGAACTTTGAATCAATAAATCTTGAAATTCTGGATGACGTAGTTCGACCCTTCTATCTAAGCAAAAGTTGTCTTTGTCGACACTCGATGTTTGCTTTTGGTGCAAATCAAGCAAACAAATCAATCGATCAACCGCATAAATTTGAACGAAACGCATCGCGGAAACTTGTTCACCCCGGCGATAACGACATAAACCGACATATAAATTAGTTAACAATTCGCCAAGTAGAAAAGATTCGTCTTGAGAGTGTTGAACAGGCTGAATAATAGGTCGACAAAGATGCTCTGACAAGCATATGTCTTTCCAAATAAATTGGCCTGGTGAGTACGGAATATGTACAAGTTCTTTTGGTTCAAATACAGCGAATTCGCAAAATACACCATCAGCAAATAATAACTTGTAACCGTCAACGGTATTTCTAAAGCACCAAGCGATGGAGTGGGCATTCGACAACCAATCCAAGTTTTCAATAAACTGCAATTTATGGCCTTCAGCAACAATGGCAAAAAAATCCAAGTCTGAATATTCATCCATTCGCTCAGCTTCTTTTCCTGCAGAGCCAAGCCCGAGCAAGCCTAGTCCGTTTGGTACATTTTTCAAATTCTCGGCTATTTCTTGCAATCGAGATTTCAATAGTGTGATTTTGTTCATATAAACTCCATTTAAGTAAAAATACAAGTACGTAAGTTAACGAGTTGTATAATTAATTAGCCTGGCTTTGGCGATTAATAAATAACTAAAGTCAGTGTTAAGCGTTATTTTATCGTCGCTAACTACTGCGCTTTGATTGGAGTAATGGTCAAAAACAACATCACCATTATTAAATCGTTGATAAGCCGATATTGTTTTTTCCCCTTTAGGCAAGTCTTTAGCAATCAGTACGGAGTTACTCCCTTTTAAGTCTCGCGTAAAGATATAAGGAGACTCATTTAATTGTTGATGTTTACCTAAACCAACAGCCTGATGAGCTTGTCTAAATTTTCCCAGTTTTTGCCAGTGAGCGAGAATTGCTTGTGTCGATGCACTCTTTAAGTCCTGCCAGTTCATAAAACTGCGCATATGGGCGTCACCATAGACGCGCTCTCCTGCATACATAGGTCTAGCTAATTCGTCTCCGTAGTAAATTTGTACACCTCCAGGGGCCATCATTAATTTAAAGGCATTTTCGAAAACGTTCTCTCGTTTCCTGTCAAAAGAGTCATGATCATCATGAGAACTAATGTAATTTAAAATACCTTTTCCATTTAGTTCACCTTGGTTAAGTATTTGTGAATAACTAGAAAATAATTGTTCCACAGGTTGAGCGATATGAGCGACAAAGCCCATGTTTATTAAGGCATCAAAGCCGTAGTCAAAGAAGTCCACTTGCTTGTCACCGTAGTCATAAGCTCGGCTACTTTCGACAGTATCTTTAAAGCCCCGAAGTCCCCAATTGTAGACTTCCCCTACCATATAAAAAGACAAGTCATCCATGACTTCTTCCGGATTATTACGCTTCCAACTAGTGAAAGAAAATTCGCTTTCTTGTTTTAAGGCCGACCAAATTTCAGCTTCAACATGTTTAGCGGTATCAACGCGAAAACCATCAACACCATATTCCTTTACCCAGTCAGTTAACCATTTTACGATGTAGTATTTTGGCGCACGCGGATAACCCGTACGTTTGAAAAAAAGTTCGAGCTCGTCAAGTTCCAGCTGCAAGCGCCCTTCATTTCGCCATTTTTTTATTAATTCTTCGGGTAGCCCTACCTCATCGTTACTTTCAGTTTTAATGTCGGTTAACGATGAAGCTAAAGCACATTGAGTATTTTGCTGATAGCTTTTCCAGTTACATATTGGCTGAGTTCTGATCCAATCTGCTGGCCAATGCCAGTCAGACTGAGTTTCTGGCCCGGTATGATTAATAATGACGTCCATCAAAACTTTGATATTGTGCCTATGTGCTGTGGCGATCATTTTTTGTAAATCGGCTTCGCTGCCAAAATTTGCATCAACTGACGTCCAGTCTTTTGGCCAGTAGCCGTGATAGGCATAAGTGCGCCTTTCTGATTCATCGAAGCCATGTACTTGTTCTATTAATGGTGTCATCCAAATGGCGTCTACACCAAGACGGGTAAAATAACCCTGTTCGATTTTTGCGATAATGCCTTTGATATCTCCACCTTCAAAACCTCTCAATGGAGAGGCTTTTTCTGTTCGATCATAAGAGAAATCGTTTGCTCGATCGGCATTATTAAACCTGTCGGTCAACATAAAATAAACGGTTGCGTCCCGCCAGAATAAAGCAGTGCTTGTTTCCGCTTGAAGATTGCCTGAATAGAGGGTGATTAATAGAAAATAAACCCAATTTTTAAAACGCATGATGATGTGACCTATTATTGTATTTCAATGGCTCACATATTTATCTCTTTCGTTCTTTAAAGTTAACTTAAAATTTCTTAAAAATTCTTAAAGTGCAAAGAATCATCAGCTTAGCGTGAGTTTGGTGCATTTTTATTGTTAAGTGACTTTTGTTCATCTACACCGTTAACAATTAATTCACGTAACCATCGATGACCTGAATCATTGTTAAAATGTTTATGCCAAAGTAAAACATATGCACCAGAGTCAAACTCGACAGGAAGCTTAAGAACGCGCAAACGAAAACTGGTTGCAAGCTTTGCTACTTGCCTTGCCGGAGCACATAAAATTAGGTCACTTTGTTCACACAAGCTCATTGCACTATAAAAATCGGGCATATCGATGGCGATATCTCGGTGTAGATTTTTAATTTGCAAAATATCATCAAGTAACCAGCTCTCCATACCACCAAAGCTCACCTGAATATGCCGGTATTGTAAGAACGTTTCTAAATTCCATGGTTGACTTAGTACGGGGTGATCTTCTCTCACCAAACATTGGGAATGTTCACGTAAAAGCTCGATATGATTGAGTTCTGATGGAATATTGTCTATATGTATCGACGAGCGTTTGTCCCATTCTCGACAAGCAATGCCCAAATCTATTTCACAATTAAGTAAGTCATCCAAACTGTCTTTATTCCAAGTTTTGGTCTTTAGCCGAATACTAGGGGCTTGCGCTAATAAGCTTGGCATAAAAAATGGAAACGTTAAGGCATAGGCAGTATCTAACATATGGATATTAAACTGTCTTTTACTTAATTGAGGTGCAAACTCAGTAGGACGGGTTAATTGCTCTAACTGCTGTATTATTTGATGCAATTGTGGCGCTAACTCAGTAGCTCTTGGCGTCGCTTTTAAACCTTGCGCAGTCCGCTCAAATAATTGGTCAGCGAACATTTCTCTAAGCTTAGCAAGATGTTTACTTACGGCTGATTGAGTAACATTCAAGCGTTCTGCCGCTTGTGTAACACTGAGTTCTTCGAGTAAAACCCTTAGGACTTTTAATAAATTTAGATCTAGTTTATGCATTACTCACTCCATAGCTACAAGGTGTTTAAAATCTGCAACTCTCAATTATTCCAAATTGGAATATATACCAAGACAATAATTCATTTTTACTCATAAGTATAATGCCATATAATAGTTTCATTAATTGCTTGGAGACCCAAATGCCACAAAAAATTTCATTACCGCTGCTTATGTTAATGGTTATTTTCAGCCCGTTAGCTATCGATATTTTTTTGCCGGCTTTACCCATAATGGCACAAGAATTTTCTGTGACTATGCCGAAAATGCAGTGGAGTATAACTGTATTCCTTTTAAGTATGGGTCTAGGTCAATTACTTAGCGGTCCTTTGGCTGATCGCTTTGGTCGTCGACCCATAGCTATTGGCGGTATAGTTATTTATGGTATCTCGTCTTTACTTGCCTCTTTTTCTGGCAATGTTGAAATATTCTTATTGGCTAGAATGGCGCAAGGATTTGGCGCTTGTGCCATCGTTGTTGCCGCTTTTGCCAGTGTCCGCGATCGCTTTGACCCAATACAAAGTGGTGTTATGTATAGTTACCTCAATAGTGTGATATGTTGCGTCCCCGCACTTGCACCTTTACTTGGTAGTATTTTAACCGAGCAATTTGGTTGGCGTAGTAATTTTGAAGTAATGGCCCTTTATGCCATTGTTGCCGGTATTGTAATTGTCTTTGCCTTACCTGAAACTCGTCCTCAAAGCACTAAACAACACAAAAAATTAATTACTTTAAATCGCTTCATTCCTATTATTAAACACCCAATATTCTTATTTAATGCCTTGGTTGTTATGTTATCTATGGCGATAATAATTGCCTATGTCAGCAGCTCTCCTGCCTGGTTAATTATGAAATTAGGTCAGAGCCAACAAACATTTGTTTTCTGGTTTAGTCTTAACGCCGCCATTAATATTGTTGCCTGTTTTTTGGCCCCTAAAGTATTGATGAAATTAGGAGTTCAAAAGACCATTGAATTGGGATTGTTAACGTTAATTTTTTCGGGAATATTAATGTTTGCTTTGCGTGATTGGCATGATCCGATGGCCTTTATGTTACCTGTGATGATCAGCTCATTAGGATTTTCATTGCTTATGGGATCCTGTTCAGGTCAAGCTTTGTCACCGTTTGGTGATAATGCAGGTACAGCATCTGCCCTATTAGGTTTTATTCAAATGACAGGGTCTGCGATAATTGTCTCATTATTACAATTATTCCCTTTAGACGAACCAGATCAGTTAACCTTGTTAATGATGGCTATTCTGCCTATTTATCTATTATGGAAACAACCCAAAATAAAAGGGTCCCTTTATCAACTTAACTAGGTTAATTATCGTTCAAGAGATAAGGCGTTATTGTCGAGTAACATTGTGATTTCAGTTTTATAAGCTAGACTTTTCTTAGCAATCACAAGGAACGTTTCGCATGACAAATTCTATTTCAACACGCTTCTACGATATTATGTTCGATGACACTACTTCTTCTGAATCTATGAGTTTAGTAGAGCGTAAAAGCTTACAAAAAGTTAAAGGCATATTAACTGAGCAACAAAAGTTAACTGAGCAAGTGCCTATTTTGCCTTCCATGCTAATTAAAATATTAGACACGCTGAAGGACCCACATGCTGATGTTCATAGTTTTGTTGAAATACTAGAAAAAGATCCTACCTTTGCAGTGAAAGTATTAAAAACAGCAAATTCCGCAAAATACCATCGCGGTTCTAGTGAGATCCGCTCATTGCAAAAAGCAATTTCATTATTGGGCTTGTCTGGCATAACTAGTATAGCGACAACGCTATTAATGGCGGATGTAATACCTTGTGAGCCAGCTTTTTATCAGAAATTCGGTCGTCAAATATGGGTTCATTCTCTGCAATGTGCCAACTTTTGCCAATTATTAGCACCTGAATATGAACAGCAAGAACATGAAGCTTATTTTATCGGCTTAATTCACGACATTGGTAAAATTATCATTTTTAACTGTTTAACTATCACCTTGGAAAGAGCCTTTACCTTAGAGCAAACTAATAACTCTCATACACCAAGTTCTAAGATATATATTGATTTAATGAGTGAAATGTCGCTAGAGTTGAGTCACTATGTGGCCAAAGAGTGGCAACTACCCCAAATCTATATAGACGCTTTACAGCAACAAACACAAACACCCACTTCCCCTTTAGCGGTTTTGCTCTATCAAGCGAATAAACTAAGCGAAGCTTTTCTTGTTAACGAAAGTGGCGACATTGACGATGAAGGAACGGCTGAATTACTGTCTTCTTTGAATATTGGTGATGATATTTGGTTAAAATTCGCTGAATTAGCACCTTCCATTGACACATCTATTGCCTAAGAGTACAACTCAGTAATGAAATGCTAAAAGTTGAATTTGTTATTGTTAAGCTAACAGCCTCTATAAGATATTAATTTTGGAGCGATAGTTTGAAAATATTTAGATTAAGTTATTTTTTATTGTTGTTACATCTCGCTAGTTGTGGCGGCTCTTCAGCGGAAAAAAATAAGGTTGTTGTAAACGAAACACCGATAATTGAAGCTTATACTTATCAATTACCTGCAGATTTATCTGATGGCTGGCAAGTTGCACATTTAGATGATTTTGACATATCTGCTCAACCATTGATTCAAATGATGGATGATATCAATAACAAGACCTATAAGAATATCGATTCTGTATTAATAATTAGAAATAACACCCTTGTTTTTGAAGCACAAATTAGAGAATCTTTAAACTCCTATGACGATTACGTAAATAATACCGATATTGCAATTCATAGTCTTCAGTCAGTTTCCAAAAGTTTTGCTTCTGCACTAGTCGGTATCGCCATTGATCAACATCTGATTAATTCTGAAGAAAATAATTTGTATGACTTCTTTCATCAATATAACGATTTTGATAATTGGGATGATAAAAAAAGCCAAATAACGCTCAAAAATGTTTTAACTATGCGTCACGGTTGGCAGTGGGATGAATGGAGCCATGGTTATAGTGATAGCCGTAACAGTTTGGGTGAAATATATCGACATTCGCCAGACCATGTAAAAGGACTACTCGACTTACCAATGGCATCGACACCTGGAAGTACTTATAGCTATTCGACTATTGCATCTGTTGCCTTAGGCGCTGCAGTAGAAACTTCTGTTCAAATGCAACTTGAAGACTTTGCCGAACAATATTTATTCGAACCTATTGGCATAACAACTGCTATTTGGGCATTTACGCCGGTAGGCAGAGCTCATACTGGTGGTGGCTTATGGTTAGGCCAAAGGGATATGGCTAAATTTGGTCAATTGTATCTCAATAAAGGTCGCTGGGATGGTCAACAAATAATTAGCGAAGATTGGATAAATCGTTCAACTAAACGTCATGTACTTTTTGATTATGGTCATTCCGACGGCTACGGTTACCAATGGTGGATGAAGGAATTCAAATTAGAGAATGGCACGACAATTGACAGTTTTTCGGCGCAAGGAAATGGTGGTCAATTTATTTATGTGCTACCTACTTTGAATGCAGTAGTTGTCTTTACCGGTGGAAATTATAACAGTCAATTATTGTATCAACCGGTAGAGTTAATGACTAAATATGTCTTGCCCGCTTTTAATTAAATAAGTTTAACTGAATGACTTAGTGTTTCATTTAAAAATTAAGTCATTCAAAAAATCACATCCAATCTGCCGCTCGAATGACGCCAACAGCAATACCTTCAATATTAAATTGTTCTGCTGCCAAATCCACTTTGATTGGCGAATAAGCTTCGTTTTCAGCATGTAAATAAACCACATTACCTTCACGCTTAAAACGTTTGACCGTGACATCTTCTTCAACTCTAGCAACAACAACTTGACCATTTTTCACATCGGTTGTCTGATGAACAGCAAGTAAGTCACCATCTAAGATACCGATATCTTTCATGCTATCGCCGTTAATTCTTAGCAAATAATCAGCAGCAGGACGAAAAAGATTACCGTCCACTTTATAATGCTCTTCAACATGCTCTATCGCTAAAATAGGCTCACCGGCTGCAACGCGACCAATGAGTGGCAGACCATCTTCTTCAATAAATTCTGGCGCCAAACGAATGCCACGCGAAGTGCCCGCCAACATTTCTATATAACCTTTTTTAGCCAGTGCTTTAAGGTGTTCTTCTGCAGCATTTGCAGACTTAAAACCGAAAAAATCAGCTATTTCTGCTCGCGTAGGCGGCATGCCAGTTGCTGAAATTCTCTCTTTAATTAAATCAAATATTTGTGATTGTCGTGGTGTAAGTGGGCGCATAACAGTCCTGTTATTCCATACAGTGTACTGTCAGTATATACAGATATAATTGAGATGCAAATTTCTTTGGTTATTGATAGCTTGGTTGTGGATTTCAGTTTATTTCTAATTTTTCCGGCATAGTTAAACTGCAATACAAGCCTGAATCAGTTTGCTTGGATTTATCCTTGCTAGCGCTACTGTTGTAATCAGCAGTAAAGATATTTTAATTGCTTATGTTCTTTACTTAAAGAAATCTTGGTGTGCCGGTTATGATTATGGTGTTCAAACACTAATCGAACACTGTCAAAAAGATTCGCTAGAAAGATCACGCGAAACTTAACCATATACAACAGTGCCTACTCACTAATGAATGCTGTGTATCGCAGCATTCAATTTGTCTATTAAAATTTCAAATTTATCATTCTTTTGTTGCCATCCGAGTTTTTCATTTAATGGCGTATAGAAAAAGTAATAAATGTCAGCAGGTAGTGGGTACACCCAATCATTTTCGGGTTTCTGTTTTTTCCTTGAATCAAGCGTTTTACTCAGACCATCGCGGGCCAATACAAGATGATTCAGAGCTTCCTGTTTTTTGCCTGTTGCGACATAGGATTTTATATAGGTTGCCGGCAACATAAATGATGAATATGCGCCCTGATAATTCATTACTGCGAGTTCAGCCTCAATCTCTGAAACAACCTTTTCGTGCTTATTTTCTGATGCATATAAATTCGCAAAATTTGTTACTTGCCTTGACAAGTATTCTCGGTCTCTTGGAATGACTGGAAATGATTTCCGAAAATTTCGCATATCTATTGAGACTCGTTCGTGCATACCAAATGCCCTGAAGCGAATTTGCATAACCCTTTGCCATGCTACGCGCGCTCGTAAACTTTCTCCTTCTAACAGGGGATAGTACGCGTCTCTCGCCTCTTCTGGCATGAAACTAAAAAAATACACTTCTCCCAGAGACATACGCTCATCAAGGCTCAAGTCTTTGGTGATCACTCTGGGTAAAAGGGTTTTCCAGACAGATTTCCTGTTCCTTTCAAGTGAGGGTTTGTTCATGGCTTGAGACAACATGAGAACAATAGCTTCCGATGGCATTAACTTTCCTGGTTGCTCCGCCAGTCCAATATTTGGCAGAAAAAGCGAAAATACTAATGTGAGAATAATAACCAAATTTCGTCTCGACATGATATATCCTTGATATTGATGTGTTAAGTTGCATCCAAAACTGATCCACCATTTGCATTGAAAATTGATCCGCCCTAGCGGTCATATTATGACCATTTACTTAGTCTGATTTCTAGTTATTTCTCCTTTTTTTTCTTCGAGCTGCTTCTTTAAATCGATAGCTATCATTACCTGTTTCGATGATATGACAGTGATGAGTATGCCTGTCGAGTAGCGCTATTCTCATCTTCGCATCGCCACTGTGTTATTTTTGCGCGAACAAAATTGCCTGTCGACAAACTGATTTTTTTCGAACGGCATAAAAGCTAGAAATTGATAATTGCTGTTGTTGGTAATAATCAAGGATGGTTAAACCGTTGGTTTGTTGATCTTCAATGATGGCTGCCATTGTTCGTGGTTACGCGGAATTCTCATGCTTATCTCCTAAATTAATTGAGAAGATATTAACGTCGCTAAATGTTGGTTTATTTTGCTATGGGTATTTTCATTTAATTGGCCGTGACTTTTGTTGCTTGTTAACACATACGATAGTGCAAAAAGCACCAAAACAAGTTGACTGAATTTCATTAATGTTGCTCTTTTAATATCGTCTCTGCATAAAGTATTGCAGTAAATCGTTTACTTGAATGAAGTCTTTCATTTAATCAAAAACAAGCAAAGTAAGTGACGACAACAAGGCGACAATCATACGACAACATTATGCTAGAACCTTCCAGTCCTCGATAAAACCTAGCCGCTTAACGTAAATATTATTCTTTGATACATTTTGAGACAGCTTGTTAATATTAGGCACGTCTTTTTGTTTTTATCTTATTTATTATCTGCTCGAACTCGCAAAAGGTAGCTATCGGGTATAGCTATTTTTTGCCATTCAAACTTGCTACTTAACAATCAATTTAACAAATAAGGCAGAGAAATAAGATGAAGAAATTACAATTAGTATTACTCAACAGCATAATAACAATTGCAATAACCGCTTGCGGTGGCGGTTCGACGAATAATGCTAGGCCTACTATTCCTGCGGTTGAAGCAATACCAGAAATTGACTATCAACAGGTACTCAATGAAACGCTAACCGACCAAATACCAGGCATTATTTTATTAGTTGAAAGCCCTGAAAGAAAATTTATTGGAAGTGTTGGCCTAGCCGATATTGAATCTCAACAACCAATGGAAACCTTTCATACCATGCCCACGGGTAGTGCAGGTAAACCTATGATAGCGCTCTTGTTAATTCAACTGCATCAGCAAGGTGTGCTTAATTTGGAGGATAATATTGCTCAATATTTGCAAGCAAATTTAATTTCTCAAATTGAAAATGGCGAGCGAATTTCTATTCGACAGTTGTTGAACCATACCAGCGGCATCTACAATTTCACCGAAAATGAACACTTAGATACCGATATATTGTTAGGCGATCCTAATAAGTTAAAAACGGATGTTTACTTTGTAAATTATGCCTTAAATAAACCAGCTTATTTTGAACCCGGCCTAGGCTTTCATTATTCCAATACTAACTATTCTTTAGCAGGCCTTATATTGGATGAAATTACTGGCGATCACCATTCGAAATTATTGAGAGAGACACTGCTTAACCCTTTAGGGCTAGATTCGACTTATTACATCGGCGTTGAAAATGAGCTTGGCGATAGAATATCTGGCTATCAAATGATTGATGGGCAACGCATTAATACCAAAGTCTTTATTGAAAATTTTGCTCCTGCAAGTGCCCCTGTTATTGCTACTGTTGAAGACTTAGCCCTTTTCATGCGAACGTTAATTTCAGACGAAAGTTTTGTCAACAATGATGTCAGAAAATTGATGTATGCAGAAGAGTTTTCGACGGAATTGAAGCCTAATTCCTTTTATGGGTTAGGTATAGAGAAACATTTAATGAATAACAAGACCGTTTTCGCACACGCCGGGGGATATGCAGGCTATACCACAGAAAACTTTTTTATCAAGGACACACAAACCAGCATTACCGCTTTTATTAATTGTAATGATGATGTTTGCCAGCAAGCTTTATCTGACTTAACCGACAAAGTGCTAACCAACGAACTAAAGTAGAAATAACCATAACCATAAAAATTAAAAACTAATTAATTAGTTGACAAGCTTTTTGATATCAACTATCTTAAAAACTAATTAATTAGGAGTTAATAATGGCTAGAAAAAAATCCGACCAATTAACAGATGTTGAACAAAGCATAATGGAAATTCTTTGGTTGAAGGGTGAGGC